>Ga0308157_10006717_pt1 | contig 13638 bp, 8 predicted proteins | sample PhyBR1_FD_201035 | JGI IMG/M metagenome (GOLD analysis project Ga0308157, IMG submission 201035) | Phyllosphere microbial communities from UC Gill Tract Community Farm, Albany, California, United States - DLSLB.R1 | ecosystem: Host-associated > Plants > Phyllosphere > Unclassified | place: USA...
TGCCAAGGTTCTGCAGGTGCGCTCGGTCGAGCTTGCCATGGTACACAAAGTTCGCACCTTCGTGCGCTCAAGTTTTACGGACCCCAATGCACCGGGCATGGATGATCCGATCAACCCGCCCGGAACGCTCATTTGCGACGAGGAAGAAATCGTGGAACAGCAGGTCGTCACTGGTATCGCCTATGCGAAGGATGAGGCACAGATTTCGCTCCGACGCGTGGCCGACCGGCCAGGCATCTCGGCTGCGATTTTCGGACCTCTGGCCGAAGAGCACATTAATGTCGATATGATCGTACAGAACGTGTCGGAAGACGGTTCGAAGACCGACATGACGTTCACGATCCCGACCGGCGATATCGATAAGGCACTGCGTGTTCTCGATAAAGTGAAGGCAGAAATCGGCTCCGATCATATCCAGTCGGAAACCGGACTTGCCAAGATTTCGGTGATCGGTATCGGCATGCGCAGCCATGCGGGTGTTGCAGCAACAGCCTTCAAGGCGCTGGCTGAAAAGGGCATCAATATCCGTGCTATCACCACGTCGGAAATTAAGATTTCTATCCTGATAGACGGCCCTTACGCTGAACTCGCTGTACGCACACTACATGGCGTCTATGGACTTGATAAATAGTCGATCCTTAGCCGGCTGTGATGCCGAGATCTAAAGTCGCATGTAAAGACCCGTTTTGAAACAATGCCGCTCACCGCTTTTGGGAGCGGCATTGTCTTATTATAGAAGTTGTCAGATTTTCTGACGAAGAGACTAGACGCGCGTGTCAAAAATGCTCACAAAGGATTTGGCGTAACGCTTCGCAGGCGGGTAATGGGAACTGGCTTTGCGACAAGCTGAGCCTGTACCAGAATGAGGAGCCCCCGACGATCATGCGTGATCTGACAACCGGTCCCCGCGTGCTGTTGAAGCGGCTGCGCGAATTGATGGCGGAGCCGCTGGAGCCGCAGGAGCGTCTTGACCGGATTGTCCGTGAAATCGCGCAAAATATGGTTGCGGAAGTCTGCTCCTTTTACATTCTTCGCGCCGATGGCGTGCTTGAGCTCTACGCCACCGAAGGTCTTAATCCACAATCCGTTCACCTGGCTCAGTTGCGTTTGGGGCAGGGTCTTGTCGGCACCATTGCAGCCAGTGCTCGTCCTTTGAACCTGACAGACGCACAGAGCCATCCGGCTTTTGCTTATCTGCCGGAAACGGGCGAAGAAGCCTATAATTCATTCCTCGGTGTGCCTGTGCTACGCGCTGGCCGCACTTTGGGCGTTCTTGTTGTCCAGAATCAGACCAAGCGCGCTTATCGTGAGGACGAGGTAGAAGCACTTGAAACGACAGCCATGGTTCTGGCCGAAATCATTGCGACGGGAGATGGTCTGCGTTTCGCGCGTCCAGGTATTGAACTGGATCTTGGTCGTCCTATGAGTGTGACTGGCAATGCGCTCAACGATGGCATCGGCCTTGGTCATGTCGTGCTGCACGAGCCGCGTATCGTCGTAACCAACCTTTTCAATGAAGACAGCCAAGCTGAGCTGATCCGACTGGAAGAAGCGCTGGGGTCTCTGCGCATTTCGATTGATGACATGCTTTCACGCCGCGATGTGGCTGTGGAAGGCGAGCATCGTGAAGTGCTCGAAGCCTATCGCATGTTTGCGCATGATCGTGGCTGGGTGCGTCGTCTCGAAGAAGCTGTGCACAATGGTTTGACCGCTGAAGCCGCTGTCGAAAAAGTTCAGAGCGACACACGTGCGCGCATGGTGCATCTGACCGATCCGTATATGCGTGAGCGCTTGTCTGATTTCGATGATCTGGCCAATCGTTTGCTGCGTCAGCTCATGGGGCGCGATGCCAAGACAATGGCCGAATCGCTCGCCAAGGATTCGATCATTGTCGCCCGTTCAATGGGTGCAGCAGAGCTCCTTGATTACCCGCGTGAGCGCTTACGCGGCGTGGTGCTCGAAGACGGTGCCGCGACGAGCCATGTGGTGATCGTTGCGCGCGCCATGGGGATTCCGGTTGTGGGACAGGCCAAAGGCGCTGTTTCCATGGCTGAAAACAATGATGCGGCGATTGTCGATGGCGATGAAGGCATCGTGCATCTGCGTCCGCAGGCCGATGTTGAAGCTGCCTATGCAGAAAAGGTTCGTTTCCGGGCCCGTCGTCAGGCGCTTTATCGTGAATCGCGTGACAAGCCCGCTCTGACGAAAGACGGGGTCGATATCTCGTTGCTGATGAATGCTGGTCTGCTGGTGGATCTGCCGCAACTTTCGGCATCAGGCGCTGCAGGTATCGGCCTGTTCCGTACCGAACTTCAGTTCATGGTGGCATCGACCTTCCCACGCGCGGAACAGCAAGAACGGCTTTATCGCTCGGTAATCGAGGCGGCAGGCAATAAGCCTGTCACCTTCCGGACGCTCGATATTGGCGGCGACAAGGTACTCCCTTATTTCCGTGCCACAGCGCAGGAAGAAAATCCGGCTCTCGGCTGGCGTGCAATCCGTTTGACATTGGATCGTCCCGGCTTGCTGCGGACACAGTTGCGCGCGTTGCTGAAAGCTGCGGGCGGGCGTGAACTTAAAATCATGCTACCGATGGTAACCGAGGTTAGCGAAGTGAAGGCCGCGCGCGAGATCATTGATCGCGAAGTCCGTCATCTTTCCCGCTTTGCCCATACGCTACCGCTCAATCTGAAGCTCGGGGCCATGGTTGAAGTGCCAGCACTGCTGTGGCAGCTCGATGAGTTGATGTCGATTGTGGACTTTGTCTCGGTCGGTTCCAATGATCTATTCCAGTTCCTGATGGCGGTCGATCGCGGAAATTCGCTGATTTCCGGTCGCTTCGATCAGCTTTCGCCAGCCTTCCTGCGCACACTTCGACATATTGTCGATGCTGGAAATCGTCACGGAAAGCCGGTCACATTGTGCGGTGAAATGGCAGGCCGTCCGCTGACTGCGATGGCGCTACTCGGCCTTGGCTTCCGTTCGATTTCCATGTCGGCGGCCAATATCGGTCCAGTGAAGGCGATGCTTGGCGTGCTTGATGTGAGCAAGCTCAACGCATTGTTGAACGAGAAACTGGATAAGCCCAATGGCGCACATTCGATGCGCGAATTGCTGCTTCAGTTTGCCGAAGACAACGATATTCCGTTATAGCGTAGAAAATTGCATGGAATGTTTGGGTGCCGCGCATTGTGTGCGGCGCTCAATACTGTTTATTCACGCGCTGCTTGCTCTTTGTATTTACGCATTTGCCTCACGCAGTTTTGGCTCAAATGCTCTGATTAGGACGAAACAATGATTGCCTTGCCACAGGACCGGATGGACCAGCTTCTGAAGCGGTTCTCGATGATTGAAAGCCAGATGGCGAACAATCCGGATTCGGAAACCTATGTGAAGCTTGCGTCGGAATATTCCGAGCTTCAGGACGTCGTGGGCAAAATTCGTGAACTGACAGATGCACGCAATGAAGCGCGGGATCTCGTTTCTATGCGCGATGAAGCATCAACTGACGCTGAAATGCGGGCGCTGGCTGTGGAAGAACTGCCAGGTGTGCTTGAACGGATCGAGGGGCTGGAGCAGGAAGTGCAGATTCTTCTTCTGCCGAAAGACGCGGCAGACGAGAAGAACGCGATCCTTGAAATCCGCGCCGGTACGGGTGGGCTGGAAGCAGCGCTTTTCGCAGGTGATCTTTTCCGCATGTATGAGCGTTTTGCAGCTGAAAAAGGCTGGCGCGTTGAGCTGGTATCATCCAGCGAAGGTGACGCAGGCGGTTACAAGGAAATCATTGCCACGGTTTCGGGCAAGGGTGTTTTCTCCAAGCTCAAATTCGAATCAGGTGTGCATCGTGTGCAGCGCGTCCCGGAAACTGAAGCAGGTGGACGTATTCATACATCCGCAGCAACCGTTGCGGTGTTGCCGGAAGCCGAAGATATCGACATTGAAATCCGCAATGAGGATATCCGCATCGATACGATGCGTGCGTCTGGTGCCGGCGGACAGCACGTCAACACGACTGACTCGGCTGTGCGTATCACCCATATTCCTACCGGCATCATGGTGGTGCAGGCCGAAAAATCGCAGCACCAGAACCGCGCCCGGGCAATGCAGATTTTGCGTGCGCGTCTTTATGATATGGAGCGGCAAAAGGCCGATAGTGAACGTTCGGAATCGCGTCGCAGCCAGGTTGGCTCGGGGGATCGTTCAGAGCGCATCCGCACCTATAACTTTCCGCAGGGGCGCGTTACCGATCACCGTATTAATCTGACCCTCTACAAACTCGACCGAGTGATGATGGGTGAACTCGACGAACTGGTCGATGCATTGATCTCCGATCATCAAACAGCACTTCTGATGGAACTGGGCGAAAACACGTGAGTGGCGAACGTCTTGATAGCTTGACGGCATCAAGCCGCGCACGACTTCGTGCGGCACACCTCGATACCCCCGATCTCGACGCGCAGCTTCTTGTCGAGTGGATCACTGGCGCAACGCGGCTTGATCTGATTTCCGCGCCGGAAAAGCTCATTGATGAAGCGCAGGTTGCGCAATTGAATGACGCATTGGAGCGTCGGATAGCGGGCGAGCCTGTGCATCGCATTATCGGAATGCGCGAGTTTTATGGTTTGCCATTCCGGCTTTCGCCCGAAACACTAGAACCGCGACCCGATACCGAAGCACTCGTTGAGCTGATCTCACCTTATATCGAAAAGCTAATCGCACAGCATGGTCGGGCAACGATGCTCGATATGGGCACGGGTACGGGTGCCATCGTGATTTCACTGCTGCATCAGTTTGAAAAGCTGCACGGTATTGGACTGGACGTCGCGGAAGGTGCACTGGCCATGGCACGGATTAATGCGGCCATGAATGGTGTTAGCGATAGATTTGCGGCGCTGAAAAGCGATTGGTTTTCCAATGTGAGCGGTCGGTTTCATCTTATTGTTTCAAATCCCCCCTATATTCCGCATAAAGACATCGCGGATCTGTCACGAGAAGTGCGTGAGCATGATCCGATGGCGGCCCTCGATGGGGGAATGGATGGACTGGATTTTTATCGTGCTCTTGCAAAGCATGCAGCAGAGTACCTATATAAGGATGGAATAGTTGCCGTCGAAATTGGCGCAGGCCAGTTTGACGATGTGAGCGCGGTTTTTAAAAGCGCTGATTTCCATTTGATCAACAGTGCGAGCGATTTCGGTGGCCATAGAAGGGCCATGGTTTTCACGCAGAAAGATGCAACGGGCTTTTAATAGAACGAGTGTCGGAGTTGTGTTTGGTCTGATTGAAACAGATTGACACTCCAACGATGTTTTCAGTGTGCATCATGTCCAAAAACCATTTCACAGTTTTCGGGATACGCTGTAAAAAACGCTCGATGTTGCTAAAAAAGCGCTTGGAATTTACGGCGAAGCCGTTTAGTTTCCAGCCACCGTATACAGCCAGAATGGTTTTGCCCGCTTGAGGGCGGTGGCGGAAATGCTCCATGACGACTTTAGGTCATGCTCCCATGTGGATTTTTCTCATGGGATGGTTTGTACGGAAGTGCACGACTTTCAAAAATAGTTCCGAGAAGTTCGTCTTTTCGGATCGGGTCTTGCAAAGTGCCAACCCGAAAGGTTCGTGTTGTCTTTGATAGACGACGCGGAACTCAGAACCATTCGATGTGTGGGAAGTTTTAGGGTGTGCTTCCTCCATGGCTCGATAATGCGAAGCCGGTGGCTTTACGCTACGGGAATTTTACGCCCTTTAATCTGAAAAGAGATGACTATGAGGCCAGCACAGCAGAACAGGCGCATGCGCGGACGGGGGAATAACAATAATAATAACAACAATAACCGCAAGGGCCCCAATCCTCTGTCGCGTAATTATGAAAGCAATGGTCCGGACGTAAAAATCCGCGGCAATGCTCAACATATTGCAGAAAAATATACGACATTGGCTCGTGACGCGCAGGCGTCCGGCGATCGTGTCATCGCTGAAAATTATCTTCAGCACGCAGAACATTACAATCGCATCATCATGGCTGCCATGGCGCAGCAGAACATTCCATATCAGCGCGAAGAAAACTTCGACAATGATGGTGGTGATGAAGATGAAAATGAAAACGGCTTTGTTCAAGCCGCTTCCGCACCGCAGCCAGTAAACGGTTCGGGCCCGCAGCCTGTTATCGAAGGCACACCTGCTGAAGTCGTCTATGGCGACCAAGGCAGTGAGAACCGTTCGGAAAACCGCTCGCAACCCCGTGACGGACGCGATCAGCGTCGTCTTGGTCGCGGTCGTCGCCCGCAACGCGAACGTTTCAATTCAGAAGATACTTCGGAACAGCCTTCCGTAGAGACGCCGATTGCTGCAGCTGACGAACAGCCAGCTCCAGTATCAGCACCGGTCGTTGAAAAGCCCGCACGCGCTGAAAAGCCTGCCAAGGTTGTAGCAGAGGAAGCCGCTCCTGTCGTGGAAAAGGCTGCTCCTGCGGCTGAAGCACCAGTTGCAGCTTCGGCTGAAGAAGAAGCTCCTGTCCGCCGCACTACGCGACGTCCGGGCCGTCCGCGTCGTGTTGCCAAGGATGAAGGCGCTGGCGATACACCGGTTGCTGAAACAGCGGATTCCGACGCTTAGTTTTTAAAACGACAACTGATTGATATTCAAAGATGGCGTGGTTTTCCGCGCCATTTTTATTTGCGCCTTTATAGCGATTACGGTCTTGCCGAAACCTGTCCATCTTCCCATATGATTTGACGGATAGGGAGCTTGCCGAATTCGGGAGCTCCGTCACCAAATATCTTTCGATGCCGGAATGGGTCGGAAGGAAAAGGAGACATCATGAATATTGAAAAATACACGGAACGGGTTCGGGGGTTTATTCAGTCGGCGCAGACCTTTGCGCTTTCATCGGGCAATCAGCAGTTCACGCCTGAACATCTTTTGAAAGTGCTCGTCGATGACGAAGAAGGTCCGGCTGCATCTCTGATTGAACGCGCGGGCGGTCGCATTGCTGATGTGCGTCTTGGATTGCAGAATGCGCTTGAGAAGCTGCCGAAAGTAAGCGGTGGAAATGACCAGCTTTATCTTGCGCAGCCATTGGCAAAGGTTTTCACCTTGGCCGAAGAGCTTGCGAACAAGGCAGGTGACAGCTTTGTCACGGTCGAACGCCTTCTCACTGCACTTGCGATAGAGAAATCGGCCAAAACATCTGAAATTCTGGCCGCTGCCGGTGTAACGCCAACGGCGCTCAACAAGGTCATCAACGATATGCGTAAGGGTCGTACCGCCGATTCGGCTTCCGCTGAAAGCAACTACGATGCGCTCAAGAAATATGCGCGCGATCTCACGGAAGATGCACGTGCGGGTAAGCTCGATCCGGTTATCGGTCGCGATGAAGAAATTCGACGCACGATTCAGGTTCTGTCACGTCGCACCAAGAACAATCCGGTTCTGATTGGTGAGCCAGGCGTTGGTAAAACTGCGATCGCAGAAGGTCTGGCGCTTCGTATCGTCAATGGTGACGTACCCGAATCGCTCAAAGACAAGCAATTGATGGCGCTCGACATGGGGTCGCTTATCGCTGGTGCAAAATATCGTGGCGAGTTTGAAGAACGTCTGAAGGCTGTTCTTTCAGAAGTGCAGACGGCTGCTGGCCAGATCATTTTGTTCATTGATGAAATGCACACGCTTGTCGGTGCTGGTAAATCAGATGGTGCGATGGATGCATCGAACCTTCTCAAGCCTGCACTTGCTCGTGGCGAACTGCACTGTGTTGGCGCAACCACGCTTGAAGAATATCGCAAATATGTTGAGAAGGACGCAGCGCTTGCCCGTCGCTTCCAGCCGGTATTTGTCGATGAACCGACGGTAGAAGATACCATCTCGATCCTGCGCGGACTAAAGGAAAAATACGAGCAGCATCACAAGGTTCGCGTTTCTGACTCGGCGCTTGTGGCCGCCGCTACGCTTTCAAACCGCTATATCACAGATCGCTTCCTGCCGGATAAGGCTATCGATCTGGTCGATGAAGCCGCGTCGCGTTTGCGCATGCAGGTGGATTCCAAGCCCGAAGAACTCGACGAGATTGATCGCCGCGCAATGCAGCTCAAAATCGAGCGTGAAGCGCTGAAGGTTGAAACCGATGCAGCCTCCATAGATCGCTTGCAGCGTCTTGAAAAAGAGCTGTCCGATCTGGAAGAAGAGTCGGCTGAACTGACAGCGAAATGGCAGGCTGAAAAGCAGAAGCTCGGCCTTGCGGCAGATTTGAAGCGTCAGCTTGAAGAAGCCCGCAATGCTTTGGCCATCGCACAGCGCAGCGGTGAGTTCCAGAAGGCAGGTGAACTTGCCTATGGTACGATCCCGCAGCTCGAAAAGCAGCTTGTCGACGCTGAAAGCAACGAGAATAAAGGCTCGCTGCTTGAGGAAACCGTGACGCCTGAACATGTCGGGCAGATCGTTGCCCGCTGGACTGGCATTCCGGTTGAACGGATGCTGGAAGGTGAGCGCGAAAAGCTTCTGCGTATGGAAGACGAAATCGGCAAGCGGGTTATCGGTCAGGGCGAGGCCGTTCAGGCGGTTTCGCGAGCTGTCCGCCGTGCACGTGCTGGTCTTCAGGATCCGAACCGGCCAATCGGCTCGTTCATTTTCCTCGGACCAACCGGCGTAGGCAAGACTGAGCTGACCAAGGCACTGGCTTCGTTCCTTTTCCAGGACGACACGGCAATGGTGCGTATCGATATGTCGGAATTCATGGAGAAGCATTCCGTGAGCCGTCTGATCGGTGCACCTCCCGGCTATGTTGGTTACGAAGAAGGTGGTGTTCTGACGGAAGCCGTGCGTCGCAGACCTTATCAGGTGATCCTGTTCGACGAGATCGAAAAGGCGCATCCAGATGTTTTCAACGTGCTGCTTCAGGTACTCGATGATGGTCGTCTGACTGATGGTCAGGGCCGTACGGTTGATTTCCGCAATACGGTCATCATCATGACTTCCAACCTTGGCGCTGAATATCTTGTCAATCTTGGCGAGAAGGAAGATGTCGAAAGCGTTCGTGATGAGGTGATGGGTGTCGTACGGGCTGCGTTCCGTCCGGAATTCCTAAACCGCGTCGATGAAATCATCCTGTTCCACAGGCTTCGTCGCGACGATATGGGTTCGATTGTCGACATCCAGATGAAGCGGTTGCAGGCTCTTCTGCATGATCGCAAGATCACGTTGGAGCTTGAAGACGATGCCCGCGAATGGCTGGCAAACAAGGGGTATGATCCAGCTTATGGCGCGCGTCCGTTGAAGCGCGTCATCCAGAAGGAAGTTCAGGACCCATTGGCCGAGCGTATTCTGCTTGGCGATATTCTTGACGGTTCCATCGTCAAGATACTGCCCGGCTCAGATCGCCTCAACTTCCGCTCGATTCGCGTCGCAGTTGAAGGTGAGCCTGTGAAGGAAAACGCAGACGCGTAAAGCCCGACGTGTGATTTTGAAAAGCGCCGCACTCATTCGATTGTGGCGCTTTTTCTTTTTTCTGTAGGCGCGAACGGTATTTATGGCCATCTTCATGTCCAGTTCATCTGGCATTTGCTGTTATTGAATAAACAATTGTTAACCATATAACTGCATCCATACGGCCTAAGATCATTCAGGGTTTCCTACATGTCGCATCTCTTACGCATGCTTTGCTTCGGATTGTTCGGTTCTGCAATCATTCTTGCAGCGGGGGCGGCAGCTCATGCGGAAGAGCGCGATGCGACGAGCAATGTTTCGCAGCCCGTGCAGATGGCTCAGCTTTTCGACTGGGGTCGCGAGCGCAGTCCCGATCAAGGCGGTGGTCGGGGAGTGCGGGTTTACACCGATGAATATGGGCGTCAGGTAACGCTCGACCGCCGCGGACGTGTCATCAATATTGAAGATCCGCGCGAATCCGACCGTTATGCGCGTGGTGGTCAGCAGGGCGGGAACTGGTCTGAAGGCCCAGTTGGTGGCGGTGCACCCTATGATGGCTTTGGTAATGTGCCAGAGGATCCGAACTATTATCCAGATGCGCCTACCGCACCAGCTTATGATTATAACCGCGACGGACAGGTGCAGCGCTCGGAGTTGCCGCCAGCTGGCACCGAATATCCTGACACTGAGTCGCCAACAGCCAGCATTAATCGTGATCCGGGATATGAGCAGCCGTCGATGCAACCGCATGCTGTACCCAATCCTGATGACATGACTCCAGCTATAGAAATGCCGAAAGGGCAGGGAGCCAAGGAAAAGATCGCGGCCTATCAGATTCTGCTTGATCGGGCTGGTGCATCGCCGGGCGTCATTGATGGTCGTTCGGGCAGCAATGTCGATAAGGCTGCTGCAGCTTTTGGTGAGATGACTGGCAAGATTCTCAATCCGAAGGATGACGCTGCGATCAATGCTGAGCTGGAAGCGACCGGCGGCGCAGCCTTCACCGAATACACGATCACCAACGAAGATGTAGGGCGTCAGTATGTTGCGTCCATTCCTGACGACTATGCCCACAAGGCGCAACTTCCGGCCATGGCCTATACGTCGGTCACGGAAATGCTCGGTGAGAAGTTTCATATAGATGAGGCTTATCTCAAAGAGATCAACCCGGGCGTCAACTTCAATCAGCCGGGCTCTGTCGTCAAAGTTCCTAATCTGGGAAAGCCGGTTCGCACGAAGGTTGCCCGAATCATCGCCGACAAAGGCCGTAAGCAAGTGCGCGGCTATGATGAAACCGGCAAACTCGTTGTGGCCTATCCTTCGACAATCGGTTCATCGGATACGCCATCACCGTCGGGCATTGTGCAGGTGCAGCGTATCGCCATCAATCCAAACTACACCTACAATCCGAAGATCAACTTCAAGCAAGGCAGCAATGACAAGGTTTTGACCATCCCTCCTGGACCCAACGGTCCTGTTGGTACTGTCTGGATTGCGCTTTCCAAGCCGACATACGGTATTCATGGAACGCCTGAGCCTTCGCGGATTGGTAAAACATCAAGCCATGGCTGCGTGCGGTTGACCAATTGGGATGCTGAAGAACTGGCCAAGCTTGTAAAAGCAGGCGTGACCGTCGAGTTCACGGAATAAACACGGCGAAAGCTTCCTAATAAAGACAAAGCGCGGTGCATTTTGAAAGATGCGCCGCGCTTTCGTGTTTTGTGGGGTCTGAGATAAACCAATATGCGAAGGAAGAATTATTAGCTCTTTGTCGATCCGCTGGAGGCAAGCTTAGTGCCATTACCCGCATCGTCTGTATCCAGAAGCGTATCGATACGGTCCCGTTCCTGCTTGAAAGCTTCAAGCTCTTTGCCCTTGAGCGCTTTATTGTCTGGCAGGCGGATACGAAGCGGATCAACTTTGGTGCCGTTGACAATCAGCTCGTAGTGAAGATGAGGACCGGTTGATAGCCCGGTTGATCCGACATAACCTATAACTTGGCCCTGACGTACGCGCGAACCCGCAGTCACGCCACGCGCAATCGCGTTCTGATGACTGTAGCTACTGACATAGCCATTGGCATGACGAATCAAGGTCTGATTACCGTAGCCATTTGTCCATCCAGCCTTTTCCACCACACCGTTACCCGATGAGATGATCGGCGTACCGCGTGGGGCCGCCCAGTCGACACCTGTATGCATTCGGCTGTAGCCAAGAATTGGATGCCGGCGCATACCAAAAGGAGAACGGAACACACCGTTTGGAACGGGATTACGCAATAAAAACTGCTTTGCGCTTTTGCCGTCTTCATTGAAATAGTCGACGGCCCCGTCCGGCGCTTGATAGCGATAGAATTTACGTGTCGTACCGCTGAAGGTCGCTGAAACGAAAAGGAGTTGCGAATCACCCTCAATCTTCTCTGGATCCTCTGGAAGCGAGAAGAAGGCATCAATATTATCACTCTGCGAAAGTCGGGCCTGAAGGTCGACGTCTGTTGCAAGCATTTTGACGAGCTGCTCGCGCATGGTTTCGGTCATGCCATAAGCAAGTGCTGCGCGGCTTATGCCATCATAGACACTTGGGAGATTGCCACGAATCGCACTCGGTGGCGCATCACCATCAAAGGCCGATGCGAGAAGCGGTGTTTCTTCGGGCTGATCGGATGGTACATATTGCTTGCGATCATTAAGAGAGACAGTCACCAGATGGGTCGTCCGGTGATAAATGCTCGCCCTGACGATACGATCCTCACCATCCTGAGTTTCGGTACCAATACGCAGCACGCTGCCCTCTTTAAGGCGTGGCGAATTCAGCAGCTTCGTGAGCGCATCAGCCATATTCGTAGCATCTTCGCCCGTATAGCCAGCATTTTGCAGCGCTTGATCGATTTCCATCGTCTGACGGAAAGGAATCAGTTCTTCCGAGAAACCATCACTGGCCTCTTCGTCGTCAGCACGCTGGGAAACACTGACGTTTTCCTGCGTGATTTTTACGCCAAGAGCTGGGCTAAGCGCAAAAGACGAATCTGTTCCGCCGAAGCGGGCAGGATCGACATAATGTAATGAGGCAACCTGAACATCACCGTCGGTCAACAAAACACCGGTGTCTCGAACGACCTTCTCCACCTCATCGACAGTCAAATCATTCGATGGGTCGAATGTTGTGCTGTTCAATGGGAAGTCAGCAACTTTGAGGCTGACTTCGCTTTCGACTTTGGCACCATAAATCTGGCTCGCATCAGCAGGTTGTGGTGCCGCAGGCCCTTCCGAAAAAATAGCCATTGCATCAAAAGCCGGGTATTTTCGGTTCGACGGGTGATCGACGGCCAATGCCATGCTGACCAGTTCGAAGGGACGCGTGCGGATAACTTCACGCTCACCGACTTTTTGCATGGTCGATAGATCGAAGCGACGGCGGTCGTTGGCTTTCTGTTTGGAGATAGTGCTTACGAGGCGGGCGCCTTTTGTGACGTTGGTATCATTAACGACGCCAGGCATGTCATTGCGCGCGAGAATTTCAGGCGGGGTTGCCAATTGTTCGCGACCATCAAGAGCTGCAAACAATGCAACGCCGATCAACATACAAGAAGTCACACCTGTGAGAAATGTGCCAGCGAGCCAGCGTGCAGAAACTTCACGCCTGTCCGGCGGACGACGCCGTCCACCTACCGTGAGCGCGGGCTCGTCACCTGGATCGAGATTGTTCGGCCCCAGTTCTTTCATGCTGCTCTTGTAGGCCCTTCTTCAAATCTGGCCGCACATAAAGGTGCGTGAACATCATTTTTCAGAAAGCAGGGTAACTGCCGTCCGACGTATGGTGTCTTCCCTTAATTATGGAAGTCCCTCAAGCGGGTTATTGAGTTTTGCCTGCCACAACGCGTTAAGTCAACGATAAGCGACGGAGCTTTGGTTATTCACAGCGCTTTGCAGGCCAATTTTCAATTCGCGCAGACGCTATTGCAATAATGAGGCCGGTTTGTGGCTCTTCTTTATCTATAAGGAGCAGAGATGGTGCTGTTATATAAAGACAAGCCGTGGAAAACTTGCGGACTGTGGAAATCTGTCAAAAAAAGTTCAAAAAAGTCAGATTAGGCGTTGACAGTTTTGTTTAGTGGGACGTATATAGCGACACAACGAGGGCGGCGGCGTCGCAAGCGACAGGCTGATGCGTCCTTGGAGTTGACATAAAGAGTTTGACAGTGATGTTTGAATTGGTTAT
>Ga0308157_10006720_pt1 | contig 13633 bp, 12 predicted proteins | sample PhyBR1_FD_201035 | JGI IMG/M metagenome (GOLD analysis project Ga0308157, IMG submission 201035) | Phyllosphere microbial communities from UC Gill Tract Community Farm, Albany, California, United States - DLSLB.R1 | ecosystem: Host-associated > Plants > Phyllosphere > Unclassified | place: USA...
GGATCTGGGGCGTCGCGACCGCTGTGGCCGTGCCCGGTGCCGCCCTGTGGGTGGTCGCCAACGATCGCCGTGAAGCGGCCCGCTTTGCCGATGGCCAGGTTTCCGTAGGGACCGTGGAGCGAGCGATCAAGCACCCCGGAACCGGCGACGACACGACGTGGTACGACCTGCGGATCAGCGCCGAGCTGCGGGACGGGACGACACTTCGCCGCAGGCTGCACCTCGGCGGCGAGGCGCTCGACCGGCGCGTGGGCGGCCCCGTTCGGTTCCGCCACAACACGCTCGCCCCCGACGCGCTCGACGACGTGCGCCTCGTCGACTGGAACGACAAGAAGCGCCGGCGGTCGCGCCGCGATGAGCGTGCGCACTTGCCAGCGTTGGACCACACACCGCGGATCGCGGTAGTGACGGCGAACGAGGAATCAGATTTCATGACGGGCTGGCCGGGCCTGTACGTCACATACCCCGGCACGGACGGCAGGCGGCACGAGGTGCACCTCGCCGATCATGTCGATGACACCTGGCTTGACCGGTTCCCCATCGGCAGCACGTGGCAGGTGTACTCGTTCCGGGATCCGGCGCTCGCGAACACCGTGGTGTTCCTCACGGAAGCACACGACGACGTGTGGCGCGCCGGAATCTATCTCTGGCTCGGAGTTCGCGGCGAGGTGCGCACCGGTCAGTTCAAGAAGCCTCGCCCGGGATCACCGTTCTTCGGCGACGACTCGACGTGGACGTTCGGTCCATGAACGCGGAACTGAACCGATGGCTCGCCGAGGCGCAGACGCCGGAGACGCGGGCGCGGATCCGCCGTCTCGCGCGGACGGTGCGTGTCTTCCGCGCGCTGACATTCCTCAGCGCCGGCGCATGCGTTCTCGCATTGATCGGAGTTGTCCTCGCGGCGTTCGTCGGCATCTTCGTGCCAGCGTTCCACGTCGTCGCTGACGCTCCTGGCTGGATCGGCCCCATAGTGGCGGGCATCGTGATGGCCCTGCTTCTCGCGTGGTGCGTCACCTGGTTCCGCCTAGAGGCGGCGCGGTACGCCGATGGCAGGGAGGCCGCCGGAACCATCACCGAGGTCGTCGCCGGTGAGGACTCCGAGGGACAGCCCCAGTACCGTCTCACGATCACGGCGGACCTCCCCGAAGGCGGCACTATCCGCCGTACGGAGTGGGTCTCCGAAAGCACGGCCCCGCTGCCGGGGCAGTCAGTTCGCTTTCGCCATAACACCTCGGAGGCGGATAATCTGGATGACATCCTCTTCCTGGAGTTGCTTGTCCCCGGGCAGATTCCACGTGGTGACACGTCAGCGTAAACGCGGCGTCGCGGAGAACGGCGATCCGGAAGTGACGCTCGCCGGGACAACCCGCAGTGCGGTACTGAGCAGCTCAGCCTGCGCAGTTCAGTAATACGGAGCTCAGCTGACTCAAGCGCCTGGTGCCTCCGGCATCATCCGCCACGCGCGACCGCGCTCTGGGACGAAACGCCTCAGAGCATCGAGGTGAGTACCCCGCCGTCGGCTCGCAATGCAGCGCCGTTCGTCGCGGAAGACAACGGGCTGGCAAGGAACGTCGCGAGGTGCGCGATCTCCTGCGGTTCAACGAATCGTTCGAGAAGCGAAGTCGTGTTGCCTGCTTCGATCGACCGCTTCACGTCATCAGCGGGGATACCTTGCGACTGGGAGATCGCCTCGACCACTCCGGCGACTCCATCAGAGTACGTTGGTCCACCAAGAATGGTGTTCACCGTGACCTGCGTGCCTCGCGTGAGTTTCGCGAGCCCGTTTCCGAGCGCAATCATGCCCGCTTTGGCGACGCCGTAGGGGATCATGTCGGCGGGCACGTTCACCCCCGACTCGCTGCCGATAGAGATAATGCGCCCCCAGCCGCGCTCGAGCATTCCGGGCAGAAGACCTCTGCTGAGACGCACGGCACTCATCAGATCAACATCGAGGTAGTACTGCCAACTCTCATCGTCAGCGTCGAAGAAATCCACAAGGTCGAAGACACCGGCACTGTTCACGAGGATGTCAACGTGACCGATTTTGTGCAGGAGTGACGCAACTTGCTCGGCATCTCCGAGATCCGCCGGTTCTGAGGAAACGTCTGCGCCGGGAACGGTCGCTCGCAGCCGATCGACCGCCGATTCGTTTCTTTCACGGGTTCTCCCGTTGAGGATGACCGATGCGCCTTCACGTATAAGACTCTCGGCGATCGCATACCCGATACCCTGCGTCGATCCGCTGATGAACGCGCGTCGCCCCGTCAGTTGAAGATCCATAAGTCGCCCTTCCTTTTTTAGTTTCCTGGTCAAGTGAAATGTAGCGCAATTTGCTTGACCGAGCAAGTAAATATCGAGCTAGACTGACCAGATGAACGACACTGCAGAGGTCATGGCATTAGAGGGCGACGACCTCGAGACATGGTCGGCCTTGGCGACGGTGCTGGAGTGGCTCCCCGCAGCGCTGGACACACAGCTGATGAACGATGCACGGTTGACCCACTTCGAGTACGGCATCATGTACGCCCTCGCGACCGCAGAGGAGCGCACGCTGCGCATGAGCGTGCTCGCGGGCTACGCCAATAGCTCGCTCTCCCGACTCTCGCGCGCGGCTACTCGCCTTGAACGAAAAGGGTGGGTCAGGCGTTCGCCTGACCCGAGCGACGGTCGCTCTACCCTGGCAACGCTCACCGACGAGGGCGAGACCGTCGCGAACGCTACGACGCCAGGACATGCAGCGCTCGTTCACCAACTCGTGCTCGACCAGCTCACCACCGCGCAGAAACGCCAGCTTCGAGAGATCTGCCTGAGGGTACTAGGCGGAATCCGCGACGATGGGGGCTGGCGGCCGCAGGAGATCTCAGCGAGTGTCACGTCGAAAGCAGCGACCTGAGCGCCAAAATGCTCAACGACGGCGTGATTCCCGGAACGCCTCTCGTCGCGCCCCGCACGAGGATGCGACGGGGCGGGGTCAGCGAGCTGCTTGACCAAGCACGCCGGAGGCGAGAACTGGCACCAGAGCGGTGGCGTCGTATCGGGCGTCGTTTGCTGCTCCGATGCAGAGTGAATCGCCCGGGTTTCTTCCCTATGTGATTCCCTGTCCAACAAGCGCTGGCCGGGCCAACAGGATTGGGGCTGGTGCAGGAACTGGTGACATCGAGCGGTGCATACGCGCACCAGACGCCACGCACGACTCGCGTCCTGTCCGCGCAATGACAGCCCAGGGCTCACAACGCGATTCCACGCACGCTCCGCCACCGGGTTGCGTACGCACACCGACTGGGCATACGACCGGAGCTGAATGTGATGGAGCCGGAATCGTGCCGAATGCCGCTAGGGTACGAGCACTTTCCAGCTGAAGGTGACGTGCGCCGGAACGTAATGAGCAGCGTTTATCTCCTCTTGAACCTCGTCGATCGTGAGCTTGCAGAGAGCGCCAGCCTGATTGAGGAGTATGACACTTTGTCCCGTGCGCGGTCTGACGATACGGCCAGGTCGGAGGAACTTTTCCACTGTGGCGGGGTCGTAGTTCTCTGCGGTGACTAGTCCGACCGCCTTCAGGCCGCTGTCTCGATACACGTAAATGAGATTCCGTCCGCCACCGCTGAAGTTGACCTTGAACTCATATTCATCGTGTCCGATCGTGTAGTGCTGATGGTCCCCGTGTCGAAACGTGGCGCGACCATGCAGGTGCGGGCTCGCGTACTGATTTGGATCACGGAGAAGCTCGATCCGCTCGAGGCGGGACGATCGCCTACGCAGCTCCGACAGTGGGACGGCGTTCGCTGTACTCGCTGGCAGCCCCTCGATCCACCTCCAGATCTCGTTCAACTGGATCGCGCCGGGAAAGTCGTTGGCAGCGGGCTGCGCATTGAAGTCAAAACTTTTCGGGTCCAGATCCGTCATCCATGATGGCAATGAGCGTTCGGGGTTGCGCACCCAAAGAGCCGCAAGCCAGGACGTCGGTCTTTCTGAATAGACCCCGCTGATCCACGCGGTCTCGATCCCGACGCCGGACTTCGCTTTGTGATCTGCTCGGTCAACGTAGTTCTCGTCAACCACCAACAGGACGTGTCTCGCGGCAATCACTTCTCGCATGAACCCGCTGAGGCTCGAGCCATAGTCGACGGCCTCGTCAATCTGGACGACGTATCCCAATTGGTGAATCTGACTGGCAAGCAGCCGCACCCACTCGCGGTGACCATCGGACGTCCAAGCGTAGGAGATGAACAGGTCAGCACTCATGGCATTACAGCGTACGGAGATCGCGGCTCGTTCGAGGACCGGTTTGTGAACCGTTGGCAGGCCAACCTCGGCGCCACGATGCGTCCTTAGGCTTGGTTCGTCCTGCCTCGACCAACTTTGACCCGGGTCGAGCCAGTTCGGGCGGGTCCGTGGCGATAGCCTCGATCTCGAACCGTCTTCGGTGATGGACGCGTACTCTACTCACGCAGGGCCGCGTCCACCGCGGCGGTGACTGCTTCCTCAAGAGCGACCCTTTCCTTTTCGTGCGTCCGTGCTTCAACGAGGGCGTCTTGAATGCGCGGGTCGGCGGCCTCCAGGATCTCGCGGAGGCCTTGTGGGGTGGTCGCCGGACCGATGGCGAGTTTCCGTCCTCCGCCTAGTCCGTACGCGGCAGACACGCCAGGTTGATCCAATACCCATTCGCGGACTTGCAGTGGTGCCAATCCGGAGCGCAGCGTGATGGCCCAAGCTGGTTCGTTGGTCGTGCGGTCGACAAACCAGCCGACATCCTCGACCCAGTTGGGGTAGTGCTCGTGCGATAGCACCTCTCGGTGCTCGGCGACGGTCGCCTCCATCTCGTCGGCGGCGAGACGTGCCTTCGTGGATGCTGCGGAAACTGCCTCGTCGACAGTGCTCAGCGCTTCAACGAGCCTGCGGACATCCTCACCCACAACGTCGGAGTCCGCCGCAAAGAGGACTCGCGCAATGGTGCCATCGGGGCGGAAGTGCCAGTACCCGATGGATCTGTCCGTATTCAGAGTTCTATCCATCCGAGCGGTCCACGCATCGAATTGTTCGGCGTTCGGAACATCGGCGATCTCGAACGTGACCTCCAGATTGCTGCTCGATGTTCGGATCCTGCGCCCGACGACGTGGGCAGGTCCGCCCCCGCTGCGCACCCGGCGTGACGCGATCGCATGCCGCAATGCCCGGTTGTCTACCCAGGCTGCGCTGGACTGCTCGAACTCGACGATCCATGCGAAGACGAACGCGATTACGCGGCGTGCATCTTCGAGATCGAAGTACTCATGCCCGGCTTGACTCTCGCCCTCGGTCAAGGCACGAGCGAACCACTCAGCTTCGCCAGGATTTGCCACGAACACAGAGGCCTCAGCGGTCGCCTCCAACGCCCGAACCCGCGCGAGCATGTCCTTATCGAGCACGTCGTTAGTGAACGGAGAGCGCGCAGGAGCTTTCTTCAGCTGCCGCCAGGCGTGCAGCGCGTCCTTATATGCCCGCATCGCACACCGCACCGCCTGGGGACTGTCACCTGCGGCGAGCGTGTTCTCGGCCTCAGCAAGCAGTACCCGAAGAGCCTCGTCGTTGATCGCATCTGACAATGTCACGGTGTGGATCTCAATTTCGAACGCAGCGTCGATCGTCGAACGGACGAAGCTGTCCGTCGCGCGTGCCCACTGCGGCAAATACTCTGCCGCGGGCTCGAGGGCCTCATGTTGGGCGGCATTCCGAGCGCGCCTCTGAGCCCTGACGGCTGGGAGCGTGGACTTGCCTCGCCATGCCGTGCCGAGCTCATCTATCACCCCGCTGAGGATCTCATCGAAGTTCCCGTTGCGAGGCAGCTGGCGGCCAGTGGTGACGAGAATCAGTGCAGCAGTGCGCTCAATGACGGCATCCAACGCCACCGTCGCGGCGCCGCGCCGATAAGGGCCAGCCGATTCCGCCCTTCGCACCGCGTCCTCCAAGGCAAGACGGAGCGGCACGAGTTGTTGGATCTGTTCCACGGAAAGATATGCCACGCACTCATCATCCGACAGCGAGGGAGAATTCATCCCACATCGGGCCCGTGGCGGGGTCGTGTGTCTATCTGACCGAGGACCAGCCACGGCGGAGCCCGTGCTGTTGATCGCCCTGGGATCGGTTTCTGATCCGCTATCGAAAGGATGGCGTCATGCCCGCGAAACATGCGCAGTGGGCATCGAGGCAGAGCACCAGCGGCCCCAACGCGTCAAGGACGAGGTGCGCTGCGTCGCCACGGACCTCGACGAGACGCACCGGACACGGCGTTTGCTGACATACGTCCGAGCCTTCATCGAGGCGGCGAATCCTGACCTCATCGATGAGCTGAACCGCGCCGATCAGGACGACCGCGACGAGCGCAAGCCCGCCGCGATGCCGGTGGTAACGGACACCGCGTCTAAGGCCGTATCCAATCACGCAGAGTCCGCTCCCATTCCCTCTGCTGACGAGGCCGAAACCGCCCCCGTTGACGCCTCGTTCTCAATGACGCGACGGTCGTGAGAGGCGACATACGATGCGGCGGCATCCGCTCGTCTCCCAGGGTGGAATCGTAGGGTTCCGTCATGCAAGCGCCCCACCATAAAAACGTCGAGGGCTCCGCCGCAACCACTCGTACGAGGGGGCTCGCGGCGCGTCGTCGGCGCGTTGCTGCAATGGCGGCCACGCTCGGCGTACTCGCGCTGGCCTTGGCAGGTTGCAGGGGGCTTCTGATCCCGGACCCGCCCGCAGAGTTACAAGCTGCGGCCACGGAGCTTGCAGACGCTGCCGCGTCGCTCACCGGTGTCGCTGAGGCCACCGGTGAAGTGCACGCGGTTGACGCAAAAGACAAGCCGGGGCTTTGGTACTCGATTCTCCAGGTCCAAGCGCAGCACGCGGACGATCTACTCTCGGTGTCGACCGCTCTGACAGACGTGATCCGCTCCGCCCATTCGGACTTCCAACGCGTCGATTTACAGCTCACGGTTCCCGGCGACGAACAACGCAGCGAAGTTCTCGTTCGCAACGCCAACGGCATGTTGCTTGACGCGGCTGACACCGCTCGGCAGTGGCGCGACGTCGAAATTGTGGAGTTCGGGTCCGCTCTAGAAGATGACCTCTATATCAAGGTGAACGGCGCGCCTACCGCCGGCATGGTTCAGCTCGCCCGCGACGAGGTCATCGCGGTCGCTCCGGTGCCGATTGGCATCATCTTCAGCTGGGAGAACGACGGACGCCAAGGGTCTGTTACCGTCACCGCGACTGCTCCGGAAGCGAAGCTCGCCGACGCACTTGAAGAGATTCGCGCCCTCCCTGATGTGCAATACCTCAATTACTCTCGCCGCGCTTCCTCGGGCAACTCCCTTATCATCACTGCGAAAGACATTGAGCGCGTCGAAAAGGTGCTCGAGAACATGACCGCAGCCCCGGGCGAGATTGCTTGCACAAGCTTCTTCATCCATAACGACGTGTCCGAGGTCCAGGGCAAGGTGGGTGCTTGCGAATGAGGTGAGCCCGTCGCGGTGTGTCATCTAACGTCGCGATCCCCTACCTCACGAGTGATGGATACGTGAGCGTTGGCCGCGTGTGGCATCGCGCAGATCCCTATTCACAGTTTCTGTGCAGTGGCGCTCCTCTTGGAACCCAAGGAGTGGCACGCCACGAAGCGAGAGAGAAGACCTCAGCAAAAAAAACGAAGATACCCAGAGCTTTTGGGCGGATTCAAGGGGTCTGAAGCGCCCTGGGTCTGTTGGACACTCATGACCTTGGAAACGAGGATGGAGTCATGGTGTCGAGTCAGGGATCGGGGAAGCCGACGGCGCGTCGGTATTCGCCGGAGGAGAAGGCTGCCGCGGTTCGGATGGTGCGGACCCTGCGCGCGGAGCTTGGGACCGAGCACGGGACGGTGCAGCGTGTGGCGTTGCAGCTCGGATATGGGATCGAGTCCGTGCGGACCTGGGTCAAGCAGGCGGACGTCGACGACGGCAACGTCGCGGGCGTGACGACGATCGAGGCGCGTCGGATGCGGGAGCTCGAGCAAGAGAACCGCGAGCTTCGTCGGGCCAACGAGATCCTGAAGAGAGCTGCGTCTTTCTTCGGGGCGGAGCTCGACCGCCAACACCGGAAGTAGTCGCGTTCATCGACGCGAACAAGAACGACGTCGTCGAAGGTCGCCCGCTCGGGGTCGAGCCCATCTGCAGGCTGCTGCAGGTGGCTCCGAGCACTTGCTACGCGGCGAAAGATCGTGGGCCGTCGGCCCGGGCGGTCAGCGACGCGGTCCTCATCCCGGAGCTGGTGACGCTCTGGAACGCGAACTACTGCGTTTACGGGGTCCGCAAGCTCTGGAAGACGGCCCGCCGAGGAGGGATCAACATCGGCCGGGACCAGACAGGTCGGCTGATGCGCGTCGCCGGCATTGAGGGCGCCACCCGGAGCAAGCGAGTGAAGACGACCCGGCCTGATCGAACGTCGGCACGGCACCCGGATCTCGTGAGACGAGAGTTCACCGCGACCGCCCCGAACCGGCTCTGGGTGACCGATCTGACGTTCGTGCCGACGTGGGCGGGCGTCGCGTATGTCTGCTTCATCATTGACGCATTCTCACGGATGATCGTCGGGTGGCGGTGCGCGTCGCATATGCGCACCGAGATGGTCCTCGACGCGATCGAGATGGCCCGCTGGTCGAGAGGTCGTCACCATGAGAATCTGAGGTGTCACAGCGACGCAGGATCTCAATTCACGTCGATTCGCTACGGCGAACGGCTCGCGGAGATCGGCGCCACACCGTCGATCGGCGCCGTCGGCGACAGCTACGATAATGCCCTCGCTGAGACAGTGAACGGCTACTACAAGACCGAACTCGTCCGCGGGCCCGCACGCTCGGGCCCTTGGAGAACCGTCGAGGACCTCGAGCTCGCGACGCTCGGGTGGGTGCATTGGCACAACACGCAGCGCCTCCACGGCTACCTCAGCGACATCCCACCCATCGAGTTCGAGCAGTCGTTCTATGCTGGCCAAACCACGAGCGATCAGCTGGTGGGAATCAAATAGCGCGAGTCTCCATCAGACCCAGGGCGCTTCAAATTGCCCGATTGCTAAGAACTGGCCGATGGCACGTGCGATTGTGGTCCCGTTCCGTGCCCGGAACGCCCTCCCCCTCAGTCCGGGGACTCGGAATTGCCCTAACGTACGCGCTCGTCCGCATATTGCGGCGCCATAGACTCCATCTGGTCCATAACGAGCTTGATCGCCTCGGGCTGTCTGTCGGGCGGATACTTGTACTTCACGAGCAGCCGTTTGATCGATGACCGCAGTTTGGCGCGCACGTCGTCGCGCACGGTCCAGTCGGTGCGCACATCGCGCCGCATCACGGCGACGAGCTCGCGCGCGATCTGGGCGAGTACGTCTTCGCCCTGCACGTCGATCGCAGATTCATTGGTCGCGACGGCATCATAGAACGCGAGTTCGTCGCTCGACAGCGGGGGTGAGAAGTGCTCTCCACGGGATGCCTCGGCCGCGACATCCTTCGCCAGTTCGACCAGTTCGGCAATGACTTCGGCGGAGGTGAGCTGCTGGTTCGTGTAGCGGTTCATGATCTCGGCGATCCGTTCCGAGAACGTGCGCTGCCGCACGAGGTTTCCGCGTGCCACAGCAGACCCGGCATCGGTCAGTGACTTGCGTAACGCCTCGATTGCGAGGTGTGCGTTCGGCGCGGACTGCGCCTTCGCGAGGAACTCCGGACCCAGGTCGTCGAGCGCAAGACGAGGGAGCCCGGCGGCGGCGTAGATGTCGAGCACGTCGCCGGGCGCGATCGAGTCAGCGACGAGGGTTCCCAGGAGACGGGAGATCTCTTCAGGGATCGGTTCGTCGCGTGACTGCCGCTCGGCGGCATCGAACTTTGCCATCCACACTCGCACTTCTTCGTAGAAGGCAATCTCGTCGTGCAGTTCGGAGAGACCGGCTCGCCCCGATGCGAGTGCCCACGCGCGCGCCAGGCGACTTGTCGCCGTCCGGTACAGTACCGACAACCGCTCAGCACCCAGCTCCTCAGCGTTCAGCGGGTTCGAGGCATCCCGCAGGTAGTTCGTCGCGGTGGTAGCGGCAGTACGCCACGCACGCGAGCCGCCCTTGGCCGCGATCGACCGCCAGTCGCAGCCCACGAGCATCTCGCGAATCTGTGCAACCAGCTCCGACGCGATCCCGACGGCCTCGTCAACGTCCCGACCTATCGGCTTGTTCTCCTGGTCTGAGACGGTGTACTCCGACAGTGCCTTGGCGAGGTTGTCGGCCAGCGGCGCGTACGCAACGAGCAGTCCGTCCTGCTTGCCCTTAAATGTGCGGTTCACTCGCGCGAGGGTCTGCATGAGCAACGCGCCCTTGAGCGGCCGGTCGAGGTACAGGGTGTGTAGCGGCGGCGCGTCGAAACCGGTGAGCATCATGTCTTTGACGATCACAAGTTCGAGTTCATCCGAGGCATCCTTCAGGCGTGCCTTGATCGCCTTGTTCTCCGAGTCGCGCCGCACGTGATCGCTCACTGGCGGCACATCCGACGCCGACCCCGAGTAGACGACCTTGATGCGGCCCTTATCGAGTGCATCCGAGTGCCAGTCGGGGCGTAGGCTGACGATCGCCGAGTAGAGACGTGCACAAATCTCGCGCGTACCGCCCACAATGAGTGCCTTGCCCGGCGACTCGAGGAACGGCTTCATCCTCTCGCGCCGCTCCTCCCAGTGCTTCACGAAGTCAGCCGCAAGGGTCTCGATGCGCTCAGGAGCGCCATAGACGGCGTTGACTACGGCTACGGATGCCTCGAGCCTGGTCCGTTCTGTGTCATCGAGACCGAGCGTGTACTCGTCGGCGGCGGCGTCGATGTCTTCTTCATTGGCACCGTCGGCGAACGACACCTTGATGAGCCGAGGCTCAAAGTACACCGGAACGGTGGCCCCGTCATCCACCGCCCGTGTCAGGTCATAGATGTCAATGTAGTCGCCGAACATTGCACGGGTGTCGCGCTCTGCGAACGAGATCGGGGTTCCGGTGAACGCGATGAGTGCCGCGTTCGGCAGTGCGTCGCGCAGGTGCCGCGCGTACCCGTCGAGGTCGTCGTAGTGGCTGCGGTGCGCTTCGTCGACCACGACGATCACGTTGCGCCGGTCGGTGAGCAGTGGATGCTGCGTGCCCGACTGCTTCTCGGCCTCAGTCAGTCCGAACTTCTGCAACGTCGTGAAGTAGATGCCACCGGTGACCCGGTTGCTCAGCTCGTCGCGTAGTTGCGCACGCTCGCGCACCTGCACCGGCTTCTCGCCCAGCAGCAGGCTCTGGTCAAACGTCTGGAACAGCTGCCCGTCGAGTTCGGTGCGGTCGGTGACGACGACCACCGTCGGGTTCTTGAGCTTCGGATGCCGCGACACGAGATTCGCGTACAGCTCCATCTCCATCGACTTGCCCGACCCCTGCGTATGCCACACCACACCGGCCTTGCCGTTCGTCTCGACCGCCTGCACCGTTGACCCGACCGCCTTCGTCACCGCGAAGTACTGATGCGGCTTCGCGATGCGCTTGGTGAGGCCATCAGAGTTCTCGTCGAATGCTGTGAAATTCCGGATGAGTTGCAAGAACCGCTCTTGGTTGAAGAGTCCATTCAGGGCGTCGTCGATCGGCTCGACAGACAAACCGTCTTCGATGCGTGGCTGTTTCAGCGGTGCCCCGTCGTCGTCGATGTTCCATGGCGCGAAGTGGTTGAGCGGTGTGAACGGGGTGCCGTACTTCGCCTCGAGCCCGTCGCTCGCGAGTGTGAACACACAGAATCGGAACGCCATCGGAAACTCTCGCAGATACGTCTGCAATTGCGCGTGCGCGGGGGCGACACCGGTGGCTGCCGACCCCGCGCGCTTCAGCTCGACGACGACCAGCGGCATTCCGTTAACGAACAACACGATGTCGAACCGGCGATGCAAATCGCCCTGCCGCAGAGTCACCTGGTTGGCAGCGAGCCAGTCGTTCTCGGACGGGTCTGCCCCAAGCAACCGCAGGCGCGGGCTCTGCTCGATCCCATCGGAGTCGATGTAGCTCAACGGGTAACCGCCGACGAGGTAATCGTGAACGCGCTGGTTCTCGGTGATCGCATCTTGCGACTTCGGTGCCGCGATCTCGGCCACCGCCTGCTGCAGGTACTCGCCGGGGATGCCGGGGTTCAAACGACGAAGGGCATCGAGCAAACGCGGGCGGATCAGCAGATCGTCCCAGGTGTCACGCTCCCCGATGCCGGGCGCAATGTCCTCGCCCCGGGCCGGGCGCCAACCGAGAGGCTCAGCGAGCGTCTCGAGCGCGTCCAGCTCCCAATCAGCCTCAGTGAGCGATGTCATGCGTGTTCCTTTCGACTTCGTCATGCCGAGCGCGTTCACGCGCCGGCTGCGGATGCGGCCGTCTCGGCGTCGCGGACTCGGAGCTTGCCCGACATAAGCTGCGGGAGGAGCGCGTCGCGGGTTGCGGCGAGCGTGCGATTCTCAGCGGACTGCGCTGAGACCGCTTGGAAAATCGCTACGGCACGGGCACCGAAGTCCGCCAGCCAGCCAGAGTCAGGTGTCGGCATCTCGAACGATGCGAGGTCCGAAGCAGCCACCCGTTGACGTCCAGATGTACCGATCATGTGCTGAATCGCATGGTCCCGGAATCGCGGCGCGGTCGCGAGCAGGAACGAGATGGGCGCGGCGACCTCCTTGCGGGCACGCAAGACGATGAACTCGGTGGAACCAACCCCAACCTGCCCGTCCTCGAGGTGATCGACGAATCCTGTCTTGCGGTTCTCGAGACACGGCGTAATGCGCGCAAGGAGTGTGTCGCCATTCTGGAACCGCGCTCCGCCCTTCGGTTCACGATAGTCGAACCCGTCAATGGGCCACCCCGACTCCGGCAACCGCTTCATGTCAATATAAATCGCAGACTCAGTACGCGGTACAGCGACTTTGGGGTTGAACTCAACAAAGTCAGACAGTGTCGAAGAGCGTCCCTCGCTCCGAAGCCACACCGCATCGATCTCCGCCCGGAGCACCTGTTCAGCCGTGACAGCGAGGGCGGTGTTGGCGGCGATCTTGTCGTCCAGGGCGCCCAGCACCTCGGCGATAGCCTGTTGCTCGGCCCGAGGAGGCACCGGGACCCGATGACCCAGGATCTGATCCCGCGACAGGCTCGGAAAGACGGAACCAGACACGCCGGCCAGAAGTTCAGGCAGCGATGCGTCCAATGCATACTTCACTATCCGGCTATCCACGCCATCGCGCGCGCAGAGTGTTGCAATCCCGCGGCCAATCGCATAGTCCTGATCGGCGCGATTCATCCGGCCAGTTGTCGACCCACGGACGCAAAACAGTATGTCGCCCGTACGCGCGAACCGGACGCCAGCATCCGTCCATTGCGCCGGAGTCGGATGCTGCTGCCCAAACTCGGTTGGACCGTTGAGGAGTGGCAGTCCCATCGGTGCGCGGTGTACCGTGTCGCCTTTCGGTGACTGACCCATCTCAATTGTCGCTAAGTCGTGAATGGTTCCGATCGAGTAGTTCACGAGATCCTCGCCAGCTGGTCGCGTACGACACTCACCAATCGCGCCGACTCAGCAAACTGCGCCTCAAGCTCGGCCCGCAGCCGCGCGAGCTTG
>Ga0308157_10006722_pt1 | contig 13630 bp, 16 predicted proteins | sample PhyBR1_FD_201035 | JGI IMG/M metagenome (GOLD analysis project Ga0308157, IMG submission 201035) | Phyllosphere microbial communities from UC Gill Tract Community Farm, Albany, California, United States - DLSLB.R1 | ecosystem: Host-associated > Plants > Phyllosphere > Unclassified | place: USA...
TTCTACATTGGGATATAACATTTCGGGAATGTATGCTCCTCCAAATTGGCCGTAATAGCCTTTTTCATCAACGTTGTATGACATTTTTTTATTTTTTATTGTGAAGTTGAGACGTTGTAGTGCAATGTCTCTACATAATTCTATATTTTTTAATCCAGGTTCTATTTCAAATTTACTGTTTACATCAATGGCGTAAACAGGCAAATTAGTTTTTAAAATTTCTTTTACTGCATCCATTTCCTCGATTCCAATTCCGCCACTAAGGAAAAATGGTTTGGTAGAAGGATATTTTTCTAATACTTTCCAGTCGAAAGTGGTTCCGTTTCCGCCAGGCAATTTTCCTTTAGTATCAAACAGAAAATAATCACAAACAGATTCGAAAGGTTTTAAAGCATTAAAATCAAAGGTATCTAAAATTGAAAAAACTTTTATGATTTCAATCTCTTTTGGAAGACTATTTTTTAAAATTTCACAAAATTCAACCGATTCGTTACCATGAAGTTGTATTGCTTGTAAATTGTATTTTTCGATTTTAGCTTGGATTCCTTCCGCAGTTTCATTGACAAAAACACCTGTCTTTTTAATTGATTTTGGCAATTCCAGAATGATTCCGTCAAAATATCGTGCCGATTTTTCCCAGAATATAAAACCCATATAATCGGGTAGGAGCGAGCCTACTTCGAGTATATTTTCGGGATATTTCATGCCGCAGATTTTGAGTTTCATATTGATTTTTATTTTGAACACATATTCCACCAATTCACACAAATCAAATCTGTGTAAATTGGTGGAATATGTGTTTTATTTTTTATTTAAATTAGAAATGAATTCGGTTGCCGCTTTACCTGCGTTATCCGTTTTCATAAAGTTTTCTCCAATCAGGAAACCTTTGTAACCGTAAGGTTTTAATTCGTTAATGGCTTCAATTGATGAAATACCGCTTTCGGAAACTTTTACAAAATCATTTGGAATTTGCTCGGCTAATTGCTTGCTGAAATCCAAACTTACTTCGAAAGTTTTTAGATTTCTATTATTCACTCCAATCATGTCTAATGTAGGCATGATAGACTTTTCTAATTCTTCCTGGTTGTGGACTTCTAATAAAACTTCTAATCCTAATTTTTTGGCAAATTCAGATAAGGATTTGATTTCTTCGCGTGTCAGAACAGCTGCGATTAATAAAATCAAATCGGCTCCGTGAGCTTTGGCTTCTAGAATTTGATATTCATTTACAATGAATTCTTTTCGCAAAAGTGGCACATTTACCGAAGCTCTCGCCAAAAGTAAATCGTCCAAAGAACCACCAAAATATTTACCATCCGTTAAAACCGAAATTCCACAAGCTCCTGCATTTTCGTATCCTTTGACAACTTCTTCAACTGTAAAATTATGATTGATCACTGATTTTGAAGGAGAACGGCGTTTGTGTTCGGCAATGATTCCGGTGTTACTGTTTCTTAAATTTTGACTTAGAGAAATTGTCTTTTTTCCAAAGAAAACCGAAGCTTCCAATTGTGATACTGGAATGATGGATTTTTTGAGTTCGACTTCTCTTTTTTTGTCGATGATGATTTTATCTAAAATATTCATATTGTATTGTTTAGAGTTTTTTTGTTTAAGGTTTAAAGTTGTTTATATTTTTAATCATTCCATTAAAGAACTTTAAGCTTAAACTTTTTAAACCAATTTATTTTTTTAATTCTTTATTTAAAGCTTCAATCCAAATTTTATAGCCCTTTTCATTCATGTGTAAATTATCAGATAAAAATATATCGCCTTTTGGATTTCCTTTTTCGTCAAGCATTTTGTCCCAAATATCAACAAAAACTATATTTCGTTCTTTCTTAATAAAAGCTTTAATAAGTTTATTGGTTTCTATTTCTTTATCTTTTAGTTGCCATCGGGAAGGACTTGGTTTTATTGAAATATAGACAATTGGAACTTTTGGATAATGATTTCTAATGTTTTCGTATAAAGTTTTGAAGCGGTTAAAGACTTCATCTGATGTGATTTTTTCAGAATTAGCAATATCATTTTCTCCGCAATAAATCACTATTTTTCTAGGATTGTATTTATAAATGACATCATCTTGAAATCGAATTACATCCAATAGAGTTGAACCTCCAAAAGCTCGATTCATTAAAGGAATCGTTGGAAAATCTTCTTGCAAAGTTTTCCATTTTGTAAAAGAGGAACTTCCAATAAAAAGAACTGGATCCTTTATGGGAGCTTTTAAACTATCTTCTTTTTTGAATGCTTGAATATCATCATAAAATGGAACTTTCTGAGCAAAAGAATTGATCGATACAAAAAATAAAACTGCAAAAATGATTTTTTTCAACATGATGATTTTATTTTAATTGTTTAATTTTTTCTTTTAATAACCAATGTTTTGTTTCCGCCTTTTTGGAACTCATAGTCCGAAGATTTAATATTTACAATGAAATTTGGATCGAAATGGTTAATAATTTCATCTAAAACTTCCGATTTTTTAGCATCCAAATTCAATATTGGAAATATTCTAATCTCTTTGCATATTCGTAGCATTTCGGTAATGGCTTTGATATGAAAATCTAATCCTAGTTGGGAATAAAGAATCAAAAAATGCGAACTTAAACCCAAATCGTATTCCGAATCATTATATTTTGTTGGATTTGGTAATTCATGATAAATGTATCGTTGCTGTTTTTTACCTAATTCAAAATCTTCAAGAAAGGTAGCCATTGCGCTCATGCGAGTCTGTTCTAATTCCTCAATATTTTTGATGTTTTTCCAAACAAAATTTTCCTGGTTAGCTTTCATTTGCTCCATAACAGTTTCTTTTGTTTCGTCAATCCTTTCTTTTAATTTACTTTCTGTAAATTGATATATTGGATCTAATGAAATTACTGTTTTGCCAAGTTTCGTCATTTCTGAATTAAAACTTGCAGGACCATCTCCAAAATTGATAATTTTTCCTTTTAAATCGGAATCAGTCAGTTTGAATATTTGGACATATTCTTCTAAAGTCCGTCCCCAAGGAACTACATTTTTTAATTCAAATGCCATAACATTAAATTTTACTAAATTCCTGTAATTTATTCAGCGCTTTCAATGCTTTTCCGGAAAATAAACTTTCTTTTGCTAATTCAAAACTATCTAATATTGGAGTTCCATTTACAGTGCTAATCGCTAATGCGGCATTGGCACAAACTACATTATTCTGACCTTCAGTTCCTTTTCCTGAAATGATATTCAAAAACATTTCTGCTGATTCTTCGATAGTTTTTCCACCTTCAATTTCGCTTTGTAACAATTGACGAACTCCAAAATCTGAAGGATTCAACATACCTTCTTTGGTACTGCTTATTATTTTTGTTGGGCCAGTTAGCGATACTTCGTCGTAGCCATCAAGAGCATGTAAAATACTATAATTGACATCAGTGTTTTGATATAAATAGCCATACATTCTAGCCATTTCAAGGTTGAAAACTCCCAACAATTGGTTTTTTGGAAAAGAAGGATTTACCAAGGGACCCAACATATTAAAAAAGGTTTTCACTCCTAATTCTTTTCGAATTGGCCCCACATTTTTCATAGCTGGGTGAAATAGGGGAGCGTGTAAAATGGCAATTCCAGCCTGATCCACGCATTTTTCTATAAAATCATGGTCATTGCTGAATTTAACACCCAATTTTTCCATCACGTTACTAGAACCCGAAATGGAAGACACACCGTAATTACCATGTTTTGCTACTTTTACTCCCGCTCCGGCAGTAATAAAAGAAGCTAATGTCGAAATATTAAAAGTGTCTTTTCCGTCTCCACCTGTACCTACTAAATCAATGGTGTTGTAAGCTGATAAATTGACACGAACGCACAATTCTAATAAAGCTTCGCGGAATCCTGCCAATTCGTCTATACTAATGCTTCGCATCATATATACGGTCAAAAATGCTGAAATCTGGCTTGGATTATAGCTTCCGCTAGAGATATTTACCAATACATTTCTGGCTTCTTCTTTTGAAAGTATTTCGTGATTGATTAATCGGTTTAATATGTTTTTCATTTTCATTTGTTTATGTAGAGACATTGCATTGCAACGTCTCTATGTATGTTTCTATATTTTCAGTGTTCGTTTCCTTGATAAATCCACATAGGTTCAGTATTTCCTGCTCGTTCAAAACCATTTTTTTTATAAAAATCAATGGCTTTTCCATCAGCTGTTAACATTTGCATGTGAAAATCTCGATATTTTTCCTGTAATTTATCTAAAATCATTTTCCCAATTCCTTTGCCTTGATATTCTGGAAGCACTAATAAATGCGGATAGTAAACCGTTAAATGTCCATCTGAAATTGCATTCCCAAGACCAACTAACTTTTTATTTTCCCATGCTGTAATAAGTGTTTCAGAATTTAATAATCCATTGTATAATTGAATTGGTTTCTCTGCCGAGCTCCATTTATTAGCTTTGTAAAGAACAACAACATCGTCAATATTGATCTCTTTTGTTTCCGAAATGGTAATATTCATTTTTTTCAAGTTTCTACGTTTGTATTGGACTAATCACTAAAGACTAATTACTAATCACTCTTTTTCTGTTCCGACATGTATTTCAAATAATCAACAATTTCCTGTGATTGCTGTTTTGTGATTCCTAATGTTGGCATTTTTACTTTATGCCTGAAGGATGCTGGATTCACGATGTAATTGACTAATTCTTTTTCTATCCAGTATTCAGTTACGCTTTTTGGATAATTTAATTCTGGTCCCATGGTTCCGCCAATTCCGTTGATAGCATGACAGGTGATGCATTGTTTTTGAAATAAATTATAACCAGTTTCTACCTTTTTATTATCCGAAGGAAACAACTCTTTTGTTGATCCAGTCAATGGTTCAAGATGGATTTTTATCAAATTATACGGCCATTTGTAACGAGAATCTTTTTCTGAAATTGATTCGTAAACCAAATAAAAAGGATCTGCATTCATTTCATTTCCACCTTTGAGTATTTTCTCCCATTTAGAACCTTTTGGTGCATCTACATCTTTAAAAGCTAAAAACGGTTTTGTATTTAAAAACAACTCTAAAGGCATTTCAGGTTTGTAACCATCGCTGCATTCAAACACTATTTTGGTGTTTTTGATGTCAATTTTATTTAAATCAATTTTATTTTTTAAAATAGTCAAAGCATTTACAGCCTGATATTTTTTTGTTTTATGATAAACAGGATCATTAATTATAGTAACAATAGTATCCTTTCCTAATTTGTTTTTTTCTTGTAAATCCAATAAATCCAAATCTTTTTCGGTTTGGGCAATACTTATCGTTTCTATTTTTCCCTCTTTCTTTTGATTGCAAGAAGAGAAAACAAGAATAGAAAGACAAAAAAGGATAATATGGATTTTGGTTATTTTCATTTTTTTTCAATTGTAGAGACGTTGCATTGCAACGTCTCCCACAACGTTTAATCAATATTATTGTCACGATTTAGACGTTGCAGTGCAACGTCTCTACAATGTATTTTTATTATTTGATTTTTGAATTACAATGTCTTCATGGTTTAGACGTTGCAGTGCAACATCTCTACGAATTAACCCAATTTTCTAACATCTTTTTTCCATTCGGTGTCAAAACACTTTCTGGATGAAATTGAACGCCTCTTACATCGTATGTTTTGTGTCTTAATGACATAACTTGACCGTTTTCATCAAATGAAGTAGCTTCTAAAACATCAGGTAAATTTGTGTCAACTACCCAAGAATGGTAACGGCCAACTTCAAATTCGTTCTCTAATCCTTCAAATAACAATTCATCGTCGACAACGGTTTTTACATTTGTGGCAACACCATGATATACTTTGTCTAAATTTGAAAGCGTTCCGCCATAAACTTCTCCAATGGCTTGTTGGCCTAAGCATACACCAAAAATACTTTTGGTAGCACCATATTTTTGGATAACTGCTTTCAATAATCCTGCTTCATCAGGAATTCCAGGGCCTGGCGAAAGTAAAATTTTATCGAAATTTGAAATTTCCTCAATATCAAATTCGTCGTTTCTATAAACGGTTACTTCGCAATTTAAATCTTCCAGATAATGCACTAAATTATAAGTGAAACTATCGTAATTGTCTATGACTAATATTTTTTTCATTTTATTTATGTTTTAAAGATTGAAAAATGTAATGGACTTTAATTTTCAATTGATTATTTTTCCCGAACGTATTTCTCGATAATGATTCGGTCAACGCCTAATTTCTCTACTTTTTCAACTCCTTTTTGAATAAGGGTGTCGTTTTTAATTTTTACAACAAACTCAAATGTATTGTTCTCCCAAGCACGGTTGTTGAAATACTCTAGATGCTCTGTATAGACACTATCTTTTAGTGTATATTTTCCGCCACCTCCAAAGAATACTGCTGTGCTGTCTTTTCCGTTATTTAAATCATGATTAAAAAAAGCAAAATGGGTGTCATTTAAGATTTTAATCATTTTGGTTTTAGCATTAAAAGTCGAATAAGTCGAATCTTTTTCGGTTGCCGTTGCTGAAATTAATCGCCAGGTTCCTGATAAAGGAAGTGTATTCGATTCTTTTTTTGGTTCACATGAAGCTAAACTTAAAACAGCAATTAAAAAAGGAATGTAATTTTTCATTTTATATGTTGATTTTATAATTTAAAGTTAATTCATCTGCACTTTTTCCTCGAATTCCCCAGTTGTGTAATGGTGTTTCAAATATTGTAATCTCAACATCCATTGGAGTTATCTCTAAAATGGTTTCAAATTTTTCAAATATAAGTTGATAGAGTTTCTTCTTAGATTCAATACTTCTTCCTTCAAAAGCACTAATTTCTATAATGGTATGTTTTGCTGTTCTTCCTTCAAAATAAATGAAACTGTCATCTTCTATATAAATAAATCGATGCGCCTTTTTTTCTTTTGGAAACCCAAAGGCTTCAAACATACATTCGCTAAGAATTTCAGACACTTTTTCTTTAATCGGATGAAGATTTTCACTTATGCCAAATATCTTAATTTGTCCCATTTTGATTTAATTAAATGTTTTCGGCCATTTCCAACGCAGTATTCAAAGCTCTCAACTTATTATACACTTCCTGCATTTCGCTTTCTTCATCCGAACTGGCGACAATTCCTGCACCAGCCTGTGAATGCAATTGATGATTTTTACTGAGGAAAGTTCGAATCATAATCGCGTGATTAAAGTTGCCTTCAAAATCCATGAAACCAATAGCACCTCCATAGAAATTACGGTTTGTTTTTTCGTAATCTTCGATTAATTGCATGGCTCTGTGTTTTGGTGCTCCGCTCAAAGTTCCTGCTGGAAAAGTATCAGCGACTACCTGCATCGTTGTTGCTTCTTCATGTAAGTGACCGGTCACTTTGGAAACCAAGTGGATTACATGCGAGAAGAATTGAACTTCTCTATATTTTTCTACCTGAACACCGTGTCCGTTTCGGCTTAAATCGTTTCGGGCCAAATCGACCAACATAACATGTTCGCTATTTTCTTTTTTGTCTTCAGATAAATTTTTGGCTAAAACTGCATCTTTTTCGTCATCGCCAGTTCTTTTAAACGTCCCGGCAATTGGGTGAATTTCAGCTTTTCGGTTTTTTACAATGATCTGCGCTTCGGGTGAAGAGCCAAAAATTTTGAAATCTCCATAGTCAAAAAAGAATAGGTAAGGGGATGGGTTAATGCTTCGCAAGGCTCTATAAACATTGAATTCGTCACCTTTGAAACCTTGTGTAAATCTTCTGGATAAAACCAATTGAAATACATCACCTCGGAAACAATGTTTTTTTGCTAAAGCCACATTTTGCTTAAATTCTTCGTCGGTTAAGTTTGAAAAACCTTCACCTTCTTTGGTGAATTTATACGAAGCAATATTTCTGGATTGTAAAAGTTGTTCAATTTCAGAAATGTTGTTTCTGCCATCTAAGCTGTGACAAAATATATACGCTTCATTTTTGAAGTGATTGATGGCGATGATATTTTGATACACCGCATAATATACATCTGGAATTGAATTGCTGTTTTCTTTTTTGGCAATCGTTACTTTTTCAAAATAACGAACGGCATCATAAGAAATGTAACCAAACAAGCCATTATTGATGAATTTAAAATTGTTTTTATCCGATTGGAATTGGCCTGAAAATTCCTGAATTATCTGCGGAATATCAGTATTTCCATCAATACTGATTGTTTCCGAACTTCCATCAGGAAAGGTTTTGTAAATCGTTTCGTTTTCAATTTTTATAGAAGCGATTGGATTACAGCAGATGTACGAAAAACTGTTGTCGTTACCGTGATAATCACTACTTTCCAGTAATAAGCTATTTGGAAATTTATCTCTGATTTTGAAATAAATACTCACCGGCGTCACCGTATCGGCAAGTATTTGTTTGTAGTTGGTTTGTAGTTTATAAGTTGTCATTCTTTATATGGCTTTGAAAGTTTTTGTTTGTTTTTTGAAATAAAAAAAAGGCTTGTCGTGATGACAAGCCTTTTTATATTTATAGTTTCAAATAATACTATAGGAGCTTACTTCACGACGTTTGACGTAAATTGTTCCACCACCAAGTATTGTTTGTTATTGTTCTCATATTCTGTTTGTTGTTTTGCAAATATAAAAAGGTTATTTGTTTTGACAAAAATAATGAATAGAAAAAAAAGATAATTTTTTTCGTTTTTTGTTAAATTAACATCGTTAATACACCAAAACCACGTTTAATTCAAAATCATCATAAATAGTTTTATCTCCTAAATCATCAAAATAACTGCCTGAGCCATATTTGATATCATATTTAGTTCGATTAATAGTGAGGTTGGCAGTCGCTTTTTTGCCAACTACAACCAATTCAAACTGAATAGAATTTGTAATTCCTTTGATAGTCAAATCGGCAGTAACTAGATAAGTGTTGTTCGGCTTATTGGCAATACTCTTAAATACTAATGTTGCAGTTGTATTTTTTGCAGTGCTAAAAAAATCTTCCGATTTCAGATGGGTTTCCAGTTTTTGTTTGGAACTTCCCGTTTGATCGGTATTTGACAAAGTGGTCATATCCGCTGTAAAACTCCCACCAGTAACTTTTTTATTCTTAAAAACAATAAAACCTTCTTTGAAGTTTACGGTTCCTTCATGTTCGCCAGTAATTTTTTTTCCAACCCATTTAATAATACTTTTAGAAGTATTGATTTTATAGGTTTGTGCAATTCCTTCTTCAAAAGAAAAAAGAACTAACAAAACAAGACTAAGTGATTTTAAGTTTCTCATATTTTCTTGAAATTAAATTAATATAAAAAGTGAAAGTCGATGTTCTTGAAGAATAAAATCAGCGGATTAAAGGTTTTACCCATGTACGAATATAAATCCTACATAAAGTTAGTTTAAATAAATCTATTTTGTTCATTTTTAGAATATTATTTGAAAGAAGTGTTTTTGGGCATGCCCTCGTTGTTCATCATTTGGATTCTTATCAGCATTTTGGCAACGAGGTCAGGCTGTCCATTATATCTTTGCTTTCCTAAAGAAGGAAAGCAAAGGATGCCATTCCCATCCTTCATGTGAGTCAAGTTTCAGAAGAAAATTTGGTTTTTATTATATAAAAAAAATACCCCCAGCAATGCTGAGGGTACTTCCCATTAAAAATTCTAAAATTAAAATGTTAAGTTCACTGTCAATTCGAATTCGTCATAGATAGCTTTGTCACCAATGCTTTCGAAGAATGATTTAGAGTTGTATTTAATGTCATATTTAGTTCTGTCAACATTGAAAGCTGTTGAAGCAGTATTTCCTTTTACAGTAAGATCAAAAGCAACAGGTTTAGTAATTCCTTTGATTGTTAAGTCAGCATTAACTCCGTATACACCATTTCCTTTATTGGCAATAGTTTTGAAAACCAAAGTTGAAGTTGGAAATTTTTCAGTTCCAAAAAAATCTTCTGATTTCAAGTGACCGTTTAATTTTCCTAAGTATTCACCTGTAAGGTCAGTAGCTGTCAAAGAAGTCATATCAACAACGAAATTTCCTCCAGTTAGAACATTTTTTTTGAATACTAAAGCTCCACTTTTGAAAGCTACAGTTCCTTTGTGTTCACCTGTTACTTTTTTTCCAACCCAGTTGATGTTACTTTTTGCTACGTCAATTTTTTTGGTTTGAGCAGTTGCTACTACAGTTGATAAAGCTACTACGAATGCTAAAGCGATTGTTTTTAAATTTTTCATGTTTGTTGTTTAAATATTAATTAGTAATTGATTAAAAATTATAGAGTTATAAATAAGTCTTCTTGTGATTTTCTAACTTTTTTCTGAAATTGTGTAGCATCTTCTTCGTGACGGTATCCTACAGTTGCAATTAGAGAAGCGTTAAGGTTTAATTTGTCTAAACCTAATATTTCGTTTACTTCTGCTGGTACAAATCCCTCCATTGGAGTTACATCAATTTTTAGTTCGGCAGCAGCGTTTAAAAGATTTCCTAAAGCCAAATACGTCTGTTTAGATGACCAAACATTTTTAACAGCTGGCTCTAATGTTGATATTTTAGATTTCATAAAATCACTGTAACCAGCCAATGATTCAAGAGGAGTTTCTCTGGTAATGCTGATATTATTTATAAAATTATCTATAGTATCGTCACCAACGTTTGTGTCATTTGCGAAAATTAATAAATGCGAAGCCTCGACAATTTGTGATTGTCCCCAAGCCGCTGGTTGCAATTTTGCTCTTAGTTCAGGATCTTCAACGATGATTACTTTATAAGGTTGCAAACCGTATGAAGAAGAACTCAAACGAATCGCTTCTTTTAATGTATTTAAGTCTTCTGCTGAGACTTTTTTAGTAGCATCAAATTTCTTTGTTGCGTATCTCCAATTTTGATTATTCAAAAAATTGCTCATAGTTGTAATTATTTAGTTCGGTATTTTTCTAATAAAATATTTAGTTGTTCTAATTCTTCAGGGGTCAAATTGTTTGCAAAAGAATCTGCGTGACCTTTAACTTTAGGATCAAGTTCTGTTAATAAATCTAATCCTTGTTGTGTAATTAAAACTTCAATTTTTCTTCTGTTGTCAGGACAAACATTGCGTGTAACTAATTCTTTCAATAATAATTTGTCTACTAATCGAGTTGTGTTACTCGTTTTGGCCAGCATGCGCTCTTGTATAATGCACATATTTGCAGGTTGTCCTTTTTGGCCTCTCAGAATTCGTAATACATTATATTGTTCTCCCGAAATGTCATAAGGTTTAATTACCTCGTTGAAACTTTCTGTAATTACGTTTTCTGTTAATTTTAAATTCAAAATGACACTTGTCGGTTTAGAGTATTCAATCGTACTTTTTAATTCATCTTCTATTTTCATAACCAAACGATGTTTATTTGTTGATACAAATGTAACGCTATTTATATTTGTATATACAAGTGTTATGTTAAGATTTTGTTAATAAAAAAAGATTCTAGAATTGTATTATTGATTAGCTTAATTTAAGTGATTGAATATTTGTAAGTTGTGCTTTCAATTACTGTTGGAAATTGTTTTTATGAAGACATTGCTTCTAATTCATTTTCAAGACGATCAAAGTTTTCTTCGTTTTTGTCAACTACGAAATGTTTTAATTTATTACATTCTTCAACTGACCTGAAAAGCATTTTAAAAACCACTTTTGTTTTCCCATCAACTATTTCTTCAAATGTTACTAATACTTGGAATAAAGGTTTAGAGTGTCGTTTCCAAGCGACTAATGAAGGTTTTTCAATTTTTATAAATTCACATTCGTTAGCATAATCTCCTTTGTCTGGACCATGCATGATAAAGCTCCATTTTCCGCCAACACGGAAATCAAATTGATTAAATGTATTAGTGAAACCCTTTGGTCCCCACCATTTTTTTAAGTGTTCAGGTTCTGTCCAGGCACGATATACAAGTTCTCTAGGTGCGTTTACAATTCTGGTGCTTACAATTTCACTTTCTGGGGTAGTTGTTATAATTTCGGTTGCCATGTGTAATTGTTTTATTATTTAGTTCAAAAGCAGCTATAAATTTAATAAATTCTTGTTTTGTATTTTGATCTGTGAATTTCCTTGATAGTTTTAATTGTAATTCTTGCTGTTTGTTATAATCAAAAAAAAGCCCTAAAATTACTTTCAGGGCTTTTAAGTATTATAAAAAATAAGATTATAATTTGACCGTTAATCCAATTCCAGGAGATAATCCAGAAACGCTTCCGCCGGCAATTTCTACGTATAATCCCCACTTATCATTCCAGAACCAACGTCCACCTACTTGAAGACCAAAATCAACGTCACTGTCATCGTGATCATTGTCACCTGTGTAAATAGAGTAACCAACATTAGCACCTCCATAAACATCCCAAGCAGGATCTGAAATTCCAAATGCATTATCAAAATAATAATTTCCTTTAAGTCCGATATTTACCCAATCTAAATCAAAATTGGTCCCGACACCAGGAGCAAGTGTAATATTCTTATGCACAGGAATTTCATAATTAATTCCTAAAAGCCCGAAATTAAGTTCTTTTCTAGCTTGTCCAAAAACACTTGCAAAACTTAACAATAATGCAAATACTAATAATGAAGTTATTTTTCTCATATTTTTATATGTTAAAAAGTTTAACACAAAGATAAATAAATTTTTTGTTAATTATATTTATATGAGGCGTTTATAAATACTAATAAATGGAAATTATGTAATAGTTTGTCAATAATTTTAAAACTTTAAAACACATTCTAATTTCGATTTCACTAATATGATCTAGTTGTCCTTCTAACTAATTAAACTGACGGCCTAAAATAAATAAAAATGTCAGTTTGTCATATTGAAATCAGCCAATATTAGTATAAACTGACAATTTCAGGATATGATTTATATTGGCATAGTGATTGCTTTTTAGTCTTCGAGTTATAAAAATGAGTATACATAAAAATTAAATATATTAAAAATGGGTAAAATAATCGGAATTGATTTAGGTACTACAAACTCTTGTGTTTCTGTAATGGAAGGTAACGAAGCTGTTGTTATCCCTAATGCAGAAGGAAAAAGAACTACACCATCTATCATCGCTTTTGTTGAAGGTGGAGAAATTAAAGTGGGTGATCCTGCTAAAAGACAAGCAGTAACTAACCCAACAAAAACGATTGCTTCTGTTAAACGTTTTATGGGACACACATTTGCTGAAATTACTGAAGAAGCGAAAAGAGTACCTTATTCTGTAGTTAAAGGTGATAACAATACTCCACGTGTGGATATCGATGGTCGTTTGTACACTGCTCAGGAATTGTCTGCAATGACACTTCAAAAAATGAAAAAAACTGCTGAAGACTATTTAGGTCAAACAGTAACTGAAGCAGTTATTACTGTTCCTGCTTACTTTAATGATGCACAACGTCAAGCTACTAAAGAAGCTGGAGAGATTGCAGGTCTTAAAGTAATGCGTATTATTAACGAACCAACTGCAGCTGCTTTGGCTTATGGTTTGGATAAAAAAGGAAAAGATCAAAAAATTGCTGTTTACGATTTAGGTGGAGGTACTTTTGATATTTCTGTTCTTGAATTAGGAGACGGTGTATTCGAAGTATTGTCAACTGATGGAGATACTCACTTAGGAGGTGA
>Ga0308157_10006723_pt1 | contig 13629 bp, 19 predicted proteins | sample PhyBR1_FD_201035 | JGI IMG/M metagenome (GOLD analysis project Ga0308157, IMG submission 201035) | Phyllosphere microbial communities from UC Gill Tract Community Farm, Albany, California, United States - DLSLB.R1 | ecosystem: Host-associated > Plants > Phyllosphere > Unclassified | place: USA...
TCGAAGGCACTGCCGCTCTCTTGGCCGGGGAGTCGGCGCAGGACCTGCTCCCCGAATTGCGTGAGGCGCACGAACGGCATCGCGAGGCAGGCGAAGCGATCATCTCATCGATCGATGCCGGTCGTGACGACGTCGCGCTCTCGGCGGAGTACTACGCGCGGGATCACGATTTCCATCAGGTGATCTTCCGTCACAGCGGCAACCGGTATCTCATGGAGATGACCGACAACCTCGGAGCGCAACTGCACCGCCTGCGTCAGGCCGTGCACCGCGGCGTCACCGATGTGCAGGAGGCCATCAGCGAGCATCAGGCGATCATCACGGCCTTCGAGACCGGTGATGCGCAGCGCGCTCAGTCGGCGATGCAGCAGCACATCAGGAACGTGCTGGTCCGCTCGCTGCGCGACGAGGAGTGACGACGGGTCACGCCGCTTCGTAGGCGCAGATCTCCTGGACCTTCTCGTTGGAGGCGCTGGTGGGGTCGAAGGTGTAACCGAGCCATTCGCGAGCCAGGCGACGGGCGAGCTCGATGCCCACGACGCGCTGGCCCATGCACAGCACCTGTGCATCGTTCGACAGCACGGAGCGCTCGACGCTGAAGGAGTCGTGCGCGGTGACGGCGCGGATGCCCTTGACCTTATTCGCCGCGATCGCGACGCCGAGTCCCGTGCCGCAGATCAGAAGTGCGCGATCAGCGTCTCCGGCGGCCACCTTCTCGGCCGCCGTGGTTGCGATCGTCGGGTAGTTCGTGTGCCCGTCGGCGTCGACGCCGACATCGGTGACGCTCTCCACCCGCTCGTCGGCGAGCAGGTCGGCCTTGAGGCGCTCCTTGTAATCGAATCCCGCATCATCCGAACCGACGACGATCCGCAGTCCCATGGCTCCTCCTCGTGTGCACGCGTGGTTTCCAGAAATACTATAGGAAATTGGGATGAGGCCGGGCTGACGGAAGAACAGTTTCCCGGCTTCAGTCGCGGTGGCACCCGGGAAACTGTTCTTCCGTCGTGGTACGGGTCCGGTTCGAGCTACGACCTGTCACGCAGGACGGCGCGGCGCGAGCGGTACTCGTCCTCGCCGATCTCGCCGGATGCGAAGCGCGTCGCAAGGGCCGCCTCGGCCTCGCGGAGCGGTGCCGAGTTCTGGCGCCGACGCGACAGGACGATCGCCGTGACGATGCCTCCCACGATCAGGACCAGCCAGACGATCGGGAAGATCGGCCAGAAGAATCCGGGGCCGCCGCCGAATCCGCCCCAGTGGTGGCCGTTCTCGGCAAGTGCGATGAGTGCTGCAGTGGTCATGAGTGACCCCCTTCGTTTCGAGTGACTTCACTCTCGCCGGGATCAGTCGCCGCCTCATCGGCCCGCCGACGTAACCTCGCCTACGTCACGGCGCGTATGTCGCCGCGCGTCTGTCACCGTGCGTACGAGACGGGGTCACCCCGGGAGAACCGCCGTCACGCGGAACTCGCGACCGCTGGTGTCCACCGTGAGCTCGCCTCCGACATCGGCGGCGCGGCGGCGCATTCCGGTGATCCCGAAGCCCTCGTCCACGGGCCCTGCGGATGCTGTCGGGTTCACCACCTCCACCCGCACGGTGCCGGCCTCATGCTGTACCTCGACACGCGCGCGGCGCTCCGTCGCGTGCTTGGCCACGTTCGTGAGCGACTCCTGCACGATGCGATAGGCCGCGACGTCGACCGCCGGATCGACCGGTCGTGGTTCTCCCGTGATCACCAGATCGATGTGGATGCCGGAATCCCGCATCCGCTCGCACAGATCGCCCACACGGGCGATACCCGGCGTGGGGGCGCGCGAATCGCTGGACACCGCGGCGTCATCGGGCGCGATGGCTGCGAGGGTCGCACGCAGTTCGGCGAGCGCATCCGCGCTGGCACGACTGATCGCCTCCAGGGCGATCTGTGCCTGCTCCGGCTTGCGGTCGCGAACATGCAGCGCGACGTCGGCCTGCATCTGGATCGCCGCGAGCCCGTGCCCGACGATGTCGTGGACTTCGGATGCCAGCCGCATCCGCTCGTCGTCGAGCGCGCGGCGCTCCGTCTCGGCGCGCTGCCTGGCCGCGGCGTCCACCACGAGGCGACGGGTCAGACCCACCGTGAACGGCACGACGATCCAAGCCGCCCCGGGCAGGAGCCCCCAGAACCCGCTGAGGGCGGCGGGATTCGTGAACACGTGGACGAGCAGCACACCGAGTCCGAGCACCGCGGCCAGAACCGCGATCCGCAGTCGAACCCGGCGCGCGAGGGTGTAGGTGGCGATGACGAGACACAGCAGGATCGGCCCGTACGGGTAACCGAGGAAGAGGTACGCGGACACGGCGGCCGCGCAGACCCCGAACGAGACCAGCGGCCACCATCGGAGACCGGCCGAGACCGCTGCGACGACGACCAGGACGACGGCCCATGCGTCGACGTGGCGCGACTGGTCTCCCCACACGCTCAGGAAGCGAAGGCTCCCCAGGCCCACGAGCACGAGGAACCCCGTCAGGAGGATGTTCCCGACGAGGCCTCGAGTCGTGCGTGCCATCACCCCACCATCGTGCCCGACGCGCGGGCGGGGATGACAGTACGTCGCCGGACCAGACTGAGCCCGGCGACGACCAGGGCGATCATGCACGCCAGGCGCCCGAGCGGCAGGAACAGCGACGCGTAGTAGATCACGGTCGACAGCATCGACAGCACGGCGAGGCTCCCCGCGATCCATGCGACGATGCGGACCGTCCTCGTCCAGCCGCGCATCGCGGCGATCGACAGGGTGAACACGCCGAGGGCTGTGACGTGGACCACTCCGCCCGCGTAGAACGAGAGGTTGCGGATCACCGCGACGACGTCGGTACCGGCTGTCGGCGAGATGACACCGAGCACGATGGAGAGTACGGCGCTGATGAGGATCGCGGCCACGGCGATCCAGCCGGCGATGCTCCCGAGGACTCGCAGTCGTGCCGCCCGCGCTCCGCCGACGCACGTCAGCGGAGAGGCGACGACCATGGCGAGCCCGAGGCCCGACAGCCCCTGCAGCACTCCGGTCACGATCGAGGGGATCGTGTTCGCGGCGAGGTACTCGTGCACCTCGATCGCCGGCGACCCCGGCAGCGGCAGCTCGCCGACGCTGAACGCGCCTGCGACGGGTGACACCGCGAGGTAGAGCACAAGGAAGATCAGTGCGCCGATCAGCGGCGACATCATTCGTCTGGACATGCACTTCAGCGTCGTACCGGCGACGCGTGGGGTCGCGGTGCGAGGAGCGTATCTCGAGATACGTCGTCGGTCGTACACGTCGCTCACCCCGCTCGCGAAGACTGGATGCCATGAGCACCACAGCATCGCAGTGTCCAGGTCTTGCGTCCACGCCGTCACGGCGCTGGCCTCGACTCGGCGCACGCATGCGAAAGGTCACGCTGATCGTGCACCTCTCATCGGTCGCCGCGTGGTTCGGCATGCACTTCGTGCTCGGGGTGCTCACGTTCGCCGCGCTCGGCGGGCCGGCGGAAGCCGCACCCGCGTTCGCCGTCTCCATCGCGATGTTCGTCGGCTGGCCGCTGATCGCCGCAGCTCTCCTCACGCTGCTGAGCGGGCTCCTGCTCGCCCTCGGATCGAAATACGGCCTGCTGCGCTACTGGTGGGTGACGACGAAACTGGTTCTCACGGTCGTGCTCATCACACTCATCGTGCTGGTGCTGATCCCTTCGGTCGCGGAGCTCGCGTCTTCGGCAACCGATGCGCCCGATGGGTTCACGCTCAGTCAGCAGCTCATCGCTCCTCCCATCGTGTCTTCGAGCGCGCTCCTGTTCACGATCGCGATATCGGTGATAAAACCATGGGGACGCATCCGACGGGATGCCGAACGCCGATGAGGGAGGTGCCGTGTGATCCGCGCGCTGCTGGTCGATGATCAGGATCTCGTGCGCCTCGGCCTTCGCGCACTGCTCGAGAACGAGGACGGCTTCGAGGTCGCCGGTGACGCGGCCGATGGACTGGCCGCCGTCGACCAGGCGGCAGCCACCAGCCCCGATGTGGTGCTGATGGACATCCGGATGCCGGGTATCGACGGACTGGAGGCGACCCGGCGCATCGTGGCCGACCCGGCCCTTTCGGAGACCCGCGTCATCGTGCTGACGACGTTCGAGCGCGACGAGTACGTGTTCGAGGCGCTGCGCGTCGGAGCATCCGGGTTCCTGCTCAAAGACACCCCGCCCGCGCAGTTACTCGATGCCATCCGCACGGTGCACGACGGAGGAGCGCTGCTCGCGCCGAGCGTCACGCGCACCCTGATCGCGGAGTTCGTCACGGCGGATCGTCGGGTCGTGACGCCGCATCCGCAGATCGATCAGCTCACCGCTCGCGAGACCGAGATCGTCGCTCTCGTGGCCGAGGGCCTCAGCAATCACGAGATCGCGGAACGGCTGTTCCTCAGCCCCGCGACGGCGCGCACCCACGTCAGTCGCGCGATGATCAAGCTCGGCGCCCGTGATCGCGCGCAGCTCGTGGTCTTCGCGTATCAGTCCGGGCTCGCCTGAGGACGGGTGTGCCATCCGGCTCAGGATGTCAAACGTTCACTACGAGTCGAAGGGTCCGCGAGAGGAGACGCCGCCGTCGAGGACGATTTGCTGGCCGGAGATGTAGGCGGCGGCGTCGGAGGCGAGGTAGACCACGGCCTCCGCGATCTCGGAGGCCGTGCCGTATCGTCCGACCGGGATCTCCGGGATCGGCTCGCCGGTGGCGGGATTGACCGAGGTGGCGATCGCACCCCCTGACACCACGTTCATGCGGACGCCGTCGGCGGCGTACTCCGCAGTGACCGTGCGCGCGAGGCTGAGGAGACCGGCCTTCGAAACGCCGTAGGCGGCCTGGCGGGGAGCGGCCATGAAGCCGGTCACGGAGCCGACGCTCACGATGGCGCCACCGCGCTGACCGAGGAAGGTCGGCAGCACGGCGCGGATCGCCCGCGCGACATAACGGAGGTTGAGGTCGTAGACGGTGTCCCAGTCTTCGTCCTGCATCTCGTGCAGACGCACCGCCGGCACGAAGGCGACCTGTCCGCCGACCACGGTGACGAGCGTGTCCAATCCGCCGCACTGCTCGATCGCCGTCCCGATCATGATCTCGAGCTGAGTGCGGGAGCGGACGTCCCCGCTGACCGGGAACGCCGTCGCGCCTCGTGCGCGGAGTTCATCGACCGCTTCTGCTGCGCGTTCACGGATGACATCCGCGACAGCGACGATGGCGCCCTCGGCACTCAAGGATCTGGTGATCGCACGCCCGATACCGCCGCCGCCACCACCGATGATGAGCGCGCGCTTGCCCGTCAGTCGCATCAGATGCCTCTCTCAGTCCGCGGTCATCGCTGGACTGTACGGGACGGTGAACGTCGAGACGAAGTCATCGAGCAGTCCCGGATCTCCTTCGACGACCACCGCCTCTTCGGCGATCGCGGTCGCCGGGTCCAGGGCACCGGCCAGCATGTCACGAAACCCCGGTCCGCCAGTGATCACCGCATCCGCGCCAGGGTGCGCGCCGATGCCGACCTCCACGCCGTCGCCCTCGACGATGGCGTGTGCGACGGCGTCTCCGACGCTGACAGTGAAGGTGAGCCGCTGTTCCGCGATGGCAGCGCCTTCTGCAGCAACCCGCAACGCGGAGACCAGGGACGCGTCGGTGACGATCTCGCCCTCTCGTGGTTCACGCATTCCTGCCGCGCCCCACCGCGACAGCGCGTCCAGTGCCGGCTGCAACTCGGCACCGCGATCGGTCATCGCGTACACGATCGAGCGATCGGCGCCGCCTCGCGCTTCACGCACGATCAGGCCGTCCTGCTCCAGCTCCTTGAGGCGTGTCGACAGAAGGTTGGACGGGATCCCCGGCAGGCCCGCCGCGAGGTCGGAGTAGCGGCGGGGACCCGTCAGCAGATCGCGCAGGATCAGCAGCGTCCAGCGCTGTCCCAGCACCTCGGCCGCACGCGCCAGGCCGCAGAACTGTCCGTACTCGCGATTTCGCATGAGGCAACATTAGCACTTGACTTGCTTTATTGATGTTTGCTTTACTTTTTGAAGTTGCATCATTCGCTGACAGACATCGAACAGGAGAACACGCATGGAACTCATGGTCGACTACATCACCTCGCTCGACGGCTACGGCGCCGCCGAAGGCTGGCCCGGCTGGTGGGGGCTGGAGAGCGCCGAATACCTGGCATGGCTGGGGGAAGATGCGAAGAACCAGAGCACGCTGCTCATGGGAGCGAAGACCTACCGGATCATGCACAGCTTCGCGCCACCCGCAGAGGCCGACGACGAACTGGGCAGGATGCAGAAGATCGTCTTCTCGAACACGCTCGAGGAACCACTCGAGTGGGCGAATTCCCGTCTCGTCCGCGGTGACGCCGTGGAAGCGGTGCGGGAACTGAAGAAGTCGAGCGAGCATCCGCTGTCGACCATCGGCAGCCTCTCGCTCTCGCGCTCGCTGCTCGCTGCGGGGCTTGTCGACAGGTTCCGCGTCGTCGTCTTCCCTGTGATCACGGGGAAGACCGGTCAGGAGCGCATCTACGACGGCTACTCCGACATCGCGCTCGATCTCATCGAGAGCCGCACATTCGACGGCGGCATCCAACTGCTCGACTACCGCCCTCGACTGCTCGACGCACCCCTGCCTCCCGGCCCGGGCAGCGTCTGAACACCCTCCTCCCCCGACGACCTGCAAGGAGGCAGCCATGTCACCCCGCACGACGACCGAAGTGATCGAACGCTTCAACCGGGCTTTCGCCGACCACGATGCGAGCCTTCTCGCCGACCTGGTCGGGGAGGACTGCGTGATGGAGGCGATTCAGCCCGCGCCCGACGGCGCCCGCACCGATGGACGCGATGCCAGTCTCGCCTTCTGGCACGATCTCGCGAGCGACCGCAGCACCCTGTTCGAACCGGAGGACGTCATCATCTCCGGTGAACGAGCGACGACCCTCTGGCGCTATCGCTTCGGCGACGACCTCTCCGATTCCGTGCGCGGGGTGACGCTGTTACGGGTCCGCGACGGACTCATCGTCGAGGCCCTCGGGTACAGCAAGACCGGGGATGTGCCACTCGCTGGTGGGCTCGAAGAAGAGAAATGATCATTATCACCGGCCACGAAGTCGTGGCTGCCGAACAGCGTGACGGCTTCGTCGAGGCATTCCGCGATCTCGTCGCACGCGCTCGCGCCTTCGATGGATGCCTCCACTTCGCCATCTCGGCCGATTCCGTCGACCCCGAGCGGGTCGACCTGACCGAAGTATGGCAAGACTTCGAAGCGCTGAAGGCGTGGAGGAAGCAGGCCAGAGGCCCCCGCGTGCCCAAGCCGAAGAGTGTAGTCATCACGCGCTACGACGCGACCCCCGCAGACGCACTCTGAACGATCGGACTCGGTGCATCACCCGGAGAGGGCCGCGATCACGGTGTCTCGGACGAGCGCGGGAGCGGCGTCTGCGCTGATCTCGCCACGGTGAACCGCGGCTGATGCGCCGTGCAGGATCGCCTGGATCACGCTGATCTGCCAGTCGATCGGCGCGTCGCTGCGGAACTGTCCCGCCGCGCGACCGCGCTCGAGAAGGCGACGAACGCGGGCGGAGGGCTCATCGTGAGCGCGTCGCATCTGCTCGGGCGAGAGCTCCTGGGATGCGGCGATTACGAGCGCGCCGTAGCGGTGGGTGAGATGCCAGGTCGTCTGCAGAAGGCGGCCCAGCGCATCGCGCGGGTCGCCGTCGACGTCGACCCGCGCGAGCTCTTCCTCGGTCCGTGCGATCGCTCGCTCAGCCACCTCTTGAAGGAGAGTGGCACGGGAGTCGAAGTGGCCGTAGAGCGTGATCCGCCCGACACCTGCCGCCGTGGCGATCTCGTTCACGCTGGCGTCCGGCTTGACGGCCAGCAATCGGGTCGCGGCCGCGATGATCGCCTCGATGTTACGGAGCGCGTCGGCGCGTTTGGGTCGGACGGTCGGTTCCGCAGCCACCGGCTACCTCCTGACGTGGACAGCGACGCTCATGTGATCCGAGCACCTCTTCCACTAACTCGAACAAGATTGTACACTCTATTAAGTTGAACAGGCTTGTTTGAGAAAGAGATGAAGATGGATGCCACGATGTCCCCTGAACGGACCGGCTTCCCGGAGCCTCGGTGGTGGCAGAAGACGTGGCCGGCAGCGCTCGGGGTGCTCGTCGCGGCGGCGACCGCGTACGGCCTGACCGACGGTCGCGCCGTCGCGCCCGTCGTGGCCGCGTCCGGACTGGTGTACCTGGCATCCGCGGCCGCCGGACGTCCGCGCGCGGCGTGGGTCGCGTTCGGCGTGACCATCCCTCTGATCACGCTGGGCAAGTTCACCGGGATCGACGTCACACCGTGGATGCTCGCTCTAGCCGGGGTGATGCTGGTCGTCGGGCTCGCGGGTCGCCGCACCGGGCCCTGGTGGGCGCTGCCGCTGCAGACCGCCGCCATGGTCGTGTTGGGTGCGGCGGCACTGATAGCCCTCCAATCGAATGCGATCGTCGGAGGCCTGCTGGTCGCCGTCGCGCTCCTCGCCCATGCCGCCTGGGACATCCACCATCACCGCACCGGGCGCGTCGTGGGGCGCTCTCTCGCCGAGTTCTGCGCCGTGCTCGACATCCTCGTCGCGATCGTCGTCGCGGTCATCGCCTTCACCTCATGACCGCACTGCGGCGGGTGACCGCGCTGTGCGAGGTCGTGGTTCACGCAGGAGGTTCGACGCCCTGATAGTCGGCGAGAGGTGCTGCGCCGACCACGTCGTACTCGAGCACGGCGATGCCGGATGGTGTGCGGTCCTGTTCGCGGAGCCGCAGCCCGGCGTCGGATCGGCCGGTGAGAAAGCGGCGGCCCTGACCGACGATGACCGGTGCCACCGCGAGGCGGAGCGTGTCGACGAGTCCCGCATCGAGCAGGGACGCGGCAAGACGTGCACTGCCATGGACCTGCAGTTCACGGCCCGGGGCTCCTTTGAGCGCACCGATCTTCTCGGCGAGGTCGCCGCGCAGCACGGTGGTCGGAGTCCATCCTCCCTGCTCGAGGGTGCTGCTCACCACGTACTTCGGCAGCGCGTTCATGCGTGCGGTGAAAGGATCGGGTTCAGCGATCTGCGGCCAATCGCGGGCGAAAGCCTCATACGTGCGTCGCCCGAGGAGCAGCCCGTCGGCGAGGTCGAGCCAGTCCGAGGTCCGCTGCACGAACGCGTCGTCCAGGTACGGCACGAACCATCCGCCACGGTCGAAGCCCTCCGTCGGGTCCTCAGCCGCCGATCCGGGCCCCTGAGCGACTCCGTCCAGGATGACGAACTGCGTGACCACGATCTTCATGCGCGCGCCTCGCTCTCCACGAGCTCTGCAAGTGCGGCCGTCACCGAGCCCCAGCCGTCGAAGAAGCCGAGTTGCTCATGGCGGTCGCGATCGGCGGGGTTGCCGTGGCGCACGACCACGCGGTAGTCGGTGCCCTCGGGATGATCGGTGAGCGCGATCTCTGCGGTCATCGGCACCGGGGCGGGGGCGGCAGGTCGCCACGTGCTGTTGACGGCGTTGGTGAACACCAGGCGCCTCTCCGGGTCGATCACGAGAAAGATCGAGTCCGTGTGCGGCATGAATGCGTCGCCGTCGTCGCTCATGCTCGTGACGAAGGCGCCGCCGGGTGTGACGTCGAACCGATCGATGCGCGCGATGGTCGGCGCCGGCACCCACCACTGCTGCAGGTGAGCCGGATCGGTCCAGGCCCGCCAGATGGCCGAACGCGGTGCGCGGATCACGCGCTGCAGTGTGAGGTCGAGGGTGGGGTCGATCGAGGTCATTGATCCTCCTGATGGGTGACGAACTGTTCGAGGCGATCGGTCCGCTGCTCCCAGGCACGACGCTGCTCGGTGAGCCAGTCGTCGACGACGGCGAGGCGGTCCTGATTGAGCGTGCACATGCGCACCCTGCCGGTCTTCCGCGTGCGGATGAGACCGCTGGACTCCAGCGTGCGCACGTGCTTCATGAACGACGGCAACGTGATCTCGAAGGGCTGTGCCAGTTCGCCCACGCTCGCGGACCCTTCGCCGAGGCGTCGGACCACCGCGCGCCTGGTGGGGTCGGCGAGTGCGACGAAGATATCGTCGAGTGCTCCATACTTTGCCATGAGGAAAAGTATGGAGCACTCACAACACTTAGCGCAAGAGCACAGTATCGCCGACGCTCGTCTCCCGCTTACACTCGGCTCTGTGGTGACGATCGAACTCGACGCGGCGCAGCTGTCGCGAGTGAGGTTCGCGGTGTCGCCGCTGTGGGAGGTCGGACTCGCCGGACTGGTCCTGCACCGTCCCGATGCAGGGGCGCTCTTCCACCGTTGGTCCGACCGATCCCGCCGCGACGTCGACGCAGCGGCACTCGATGCTCTGCTGGCCCTGACTGCCGGACGCGACTTCGTGCCCGACATCTTCAGCACTCTGCCGGGCGACGAGCAGCCCGACGTCTCAGGAGCGCTGACCCATCTGCGAAGGCTGCCGGAAGACCTGCTGGTTCGGGATCTCACCCGGCTCGATCGGGTGCACCAGGGCGGCAACGCCTGGATCCGTTCTCTGATGGATGATCGAGCTCGGGCACCGGAGAAGATCGCGGAAGTCGTCGCCGAGTTCTGGCGCGGAGCGATCGCACCGCACTGGCAGGCGTTCCGGAAGCTGGCTCGCGCCGACATCGCACGCCACGCGATGGATGCTGCTGACGGGGGACAGAGCGTCATGCTCGACGGGTTGCATCCCGGGGTGTCGTGGACAGGCACCGCGCTGGACGTCGTCGGGGCGTGTGAGACGAGCTTCGGCCCCACGCCGTCCGAAGACGGCGTGCTGCTGACGCCTTCCGCATTCGCGTGGCCCCAGGTGCACGTCATGTCGAACGCGCCCTTCCAGCCCGCCATCGCCTATGGGGTGCGCGGATTCGCGACGTTGTGGGAGAGCCCGGGCGAGGATGCACCGTCACCGGCAGTGGAGAGGCTGGTCGGCCCGGGGCGCGCCCGAGTGGCTGCGGCGATCGCGACGCCGGCCACGACGACCGAGCTCGCCCACGCGCTCGGAATCGCCGCGGCGACGGTGAGCGAGCACCTGCGCGTTCTGACGGATGCTCGGCTCGCCGGCGCGCTGCGAGACGGACGGTCCGTTATCTACACACTGACCGATCTCGGCCGTGAGGTGCTGCTCGCAGAGACGTTCTGACTCGTGGATTCGGCGCTGACCGAATCCGTGCGCGAACCGTCCGGTCACGGTGAGACTGTGACGAAACCGAGGAGGCACCATGTCCACACGTTCCCGTCAGCTTCAGCTCGCCCACAGGCCGGATGGATTGCCCGTAACAGCGGACTTCGACATCGTCGAGGTCGACCTCACCACCCCGGACGCGGGCGAGGTGCTGGTGGAGAATCTCTGGGTCTCGGTCGATCCCTATCATCGCGAGATGCTCGACGACGTCGAGTTCGGCACGGCGCTGGAAGGACGCGCGTTGGGCCGCGTGCTCGCGTCGAGGAACGCCGCGATCGACGTGGGGGATCTCGTCACGCACCGTGACGGACTGCGCACGCACACCGTCACCTCACAAGCGCGGGTGATCCGTCCGCCGGTGGGCGTGCCTCCCGAGGCCTACCTCGGGATTCTGGGCGGAACGGGGCTGAGCGCCTGGGTCGGGCTGACCACCATCGGCGGGCTCGAGGCGGGCGAATCGGTCCTCATCACCGCCGCGGGTGGAGGGGTCGGAACCGCCGCGGGTCACATCGCCAAGGCGCTGGGCGCCGCTCCGATCATCGGCGTGACCAGCACCCGTGCCAAGGCGGATCGTCTTCTCGCCGGTCCCTTCGACGAAGTGATCGCGTACCGCGATGCCGATCTGCGGGATCTGCTCGTCGGGCGCGACATCCGCCTCGCACTGGATGGCGTCGGTGGCATGCAATTGGAAGCAGTGATCGGCGGCATGGCGGAGGGCGGACGGATCGCCTGGGTCGGCGGCATCTCCGGCTACAACACGCCGACACCGCCGAGCGCTCCGCGAAACCTCTTCGATCTCGTGCACCGCGAGATCAGGCTGCACGGTTTCCTCGTGCGCAACCACATGGACGAGCGCGATCGCTACGAGGCGTTCATGACTCCACTGGTCGCCGACGGCACCGTGCCTGTGGAGCAGACGGTCACCGACGGCATCGACACCGTGCCGGACGCACTGATCGGACTGCTCACCGGCGTCAACTTCGGCAAGCACCTCGTTCGCCTCGCCGAATGACGACTCCCCCGCTGTTCGGCTGAGGGGCGGCGAACAGCGTCGCCTTGAATCGCGGTCTCTCCTGGCTCATGCGGCCAGCGTGATCCTTGTCAAGGGGGCGGACGCGGCGAACTGCGCGGCCGTACTGTCAGGGGACATGAAGAGCCGCCGCGCCGGCGCCGGATCACGAAAGGAACACCCCATGAGTATCAACAGTGATCGCAACGACATCAGCACCGAGCCATCGCCCGGCGCCGAGGATCATGACAATCTCGGTGCCGAGGACGGCAAGGGCGATCCGCCCACCGTCGTGCCCACGGACGACGACGGGGACGTCCTCGCCGAGGATCCTGAGGAGTGACCCGACCCCCGAATCACTCAGCCGGATAACCGAAAGAAGCGCCACCCCCTGCGGGGCAGCGCTTCTTCTGTCTGTGGAGCCTAGGAGATTCGAACTCCTGACATCCTGCTTGCAAAGCAGGCGCTCTACCAACTGAGCTAAGGCCCCTCACGGGTATTGAATTGGAGGAAACGGTGGGGCTACCAGGACTTGAACCTGGGACCTCTTCATTATCAGTGAAGCGCTCTAACCGCCTGAGCTATAGCCCCGTCAACCTCCAAGACTTTACCGGAGATCGACCGAAAATCCGAATCGAGCCGGTCAGTCCGCCGCCCGCAGCTTCACGGTTCCCGCGGACAGATCGACGGACACGACATTGCGTGCATTCGTCGAGGTCTGCAGGCCGTTCTCGAGCGATCCGGCACTGACATCCTGCCTGACGTCGTACTCGGCATCCGGAAGGGTCAACTCCAGCGTGCCGGCACTGACACTGATCTCCACCTGGCTCGGAGTCGTGCCGGACAGCTCCGCTGTCAGGTCACCGGCGGACAGCCCGAGCGAGGCTTCGCGCACACCAGACAGCTCGATGTCCGCACCGCCGGCGCTGACCTCGGCATCCAGGGAGTCCGCGCTCCCGACGATCCGCGCGGAGCCCGCCGAGACTTCGACGTCGAGCTCACCGAACTCGCCTTCGAGGTCAAGGCTTCCCGCGTTCACCGAGGTGTCGACGTCGATGCCTGACAGGTCCTGCGGCAGGACGAGCTCGATCGTCTCCTCGCGGTTCCATCCGAACCACGACCAGTCGCCGCCCCATCCCCACCAGCCGTCCGGACTGCGCAGACGCAAGGTGTCCTCGTCGCGCTCGAGGCGCCAATCCCGGTTCGATTCGAGGACCGAGAGCTCTGCCCGGTCGACGTCTGCGAACCGGATCGTCACATCGCCGGCCGAGACATCGGCCTCGAGCTCCGTGACCCCGTCGACGTCGATGCTGTCGGACTGGTCAGTCCGTACCACGGTGTTCACCGCGCCGAACGC
>Ga0308157_10006724_pt1 | contig 13629 bp, 12 predicted proteins | sample PhyBR1_FD_201035 | JGI IMG/M metagenome (GOLD analysis project Ga0308157, IMG submission 201035) | Phyllosphere microbial communities from UC Gill Tract Community Farm, Albany, California, United States - DLSLB.R1 | ecosystem: Host-associated > Plants > Phyllosphere > Unclassified | place: USA...
CGCTCACATGACCTCCAGCTTCGGCCCTGCATCGAGCCGAGCGCTCCCTCACGGTCATGGGGCCGAATCACCCGGCGATCGCCAGCAACGACCGCGCGGACATCGAGATTTGTGTCATTTCGTAGGAGCGGACCGCAGTGGCAGCGGATCCGCCTTGGCCTCTGCCTCGTCCCGGCCCGCATGCGCGTCCTGCGTCATCGACGAGCCCAAGATCCGGCGCATCGTCGGGTTCCCGCGGAACGCCGGGGCGGACGAGCCGGGGCTCGGCGCGAGCATCGACCGCCCGCGCATCGACCACGGCACACCATCGCCGACCTCGACTGCATCCACGATGCGAGCCTGAACGGCGCCGGCGAGCTGCGGCTGGGCTTCGAGCGCGTCACCGATCCGCACAAGACCGTGGGCGCCCGCCGGCCGGCCGATCACCATCGTCGTGGCGGGCCCGGCCGGGGGCGCGACCGATGGCATCGCCCGACGGGTCGCCGCGCGACCGGGCGTCGCCCTGGGCACCGAGGTCGTCGTCGACAACCAGGCCCGACCCTACGACCTGGTGGCGGACTTCGCTCCCCTCGGCTTCATCGGCGGTTCGGCCAGCGTGCTGGTCGTGCCGACCGACGGACCGGGCACCCTGGGGGCCCTGCTCGCGCCCGCCGGCACCAGCCCCGTCACCTATGGCTCGACGGGCATCGGGGCCACGGCGAGCGCGGTGGCGCCGTGCATCGCGGCCGGCCGGCTCAGGCCGCTGGCGGTGGCCTCGAACCAGCGCAGCCGCTTCTTCCCCGACGTGCCGACCTTCAAGGAACTGAATTACCCCTCGGTGGAGCAAGAGGGATGGTTCGGCCTGTTCGCCGCCGCCGGCACGCCGGCCGAGGTCGTGAAGCGGCTCAACGGGCATCTGAACCAGGCCCTGGCCGATCCCACCGTGCGCAGCGGGCTGGAACATCGGCATGTCGAGGTGGGCACGCCCGGCGGCCCGGACCGGTTCAGGTCCTGCGTCGCGAAGGAAGCGACGCACTGGAGCAAGGTGGTGGCCGACTCGGGCGCGAAGGCCGAACAGGTCGAACGGGCCGGATCGGCGTCGGCCTCAGACCCGCGTCGCGCCGACCGCTCCGACGGCGTCGAACAATGCGCGGATGGTCCGCTCCTCGATGCGCCGGGTGATGAAGACCAGCCGCGAGCGCCGGTCGTCGCTGGGCCAGCGATCGAGCTTGACCGCCGGATGCATGACATGCTGCACGCCCTGCACCACCACCGGTTCGCCCTCGACATTGACGATGCCCTTCAGGCGCAGCAGGTCGGTCCCGCGCAGGCCGATCAGCAGGTCCAGCGCGGCGGCGAAGGTGCGCCAGTCGAAGGGCTCGTCGAAACGCAGGCTCAGCGTGCGGATGGCGGGATCGTGCCGGTTGGGCAGGCGGCCACCCAGGTAGGCGCCGCCGTCGCCATCGCCATCGCCATTGCCCTCGCCCGGCGCCCCGGCGGGCGCGGCCGCCGGCTCCAGCTCGCCCAGGAAGCGCAGCGTGCCCGGCCCGGCGCGGGAACTGCCCAGCCCCAGGCCGACCAGCTCGGCGGGCTCGATCTCGCCCATCACGCTGTGCCGGACGGCGGCGTGGGCGTTGATCTCCCGCAGCGACGCCACCAGCGCCGCGACCTGCCCGGGCGTGGCGAGATCCTCCTTCGAGACCACGATCAGGTCGGCCACCGCCGCCTGCTTGGCCGCCTCGGGCTGCTCGCGCAGCTGACCGGCGCCATTGACCGCGTCGACCAGCGTGACCACGCCGTCGAGCCGGTACTGCGCCCCCAGCATGGTGTCGCTGGCCAGGGTCTGGATCACCGGCGCGGGATCGGCCAGGCCGGTGGTCTCGATGACCACGCGATCGAAATCCGGGATCTGGCCGGCGCGCCGCTGGCCGAACAGCTCGCGCAGGGTGTCCTGCAGGTCGGTGCGCACGGTGCAGCACAGGCAGCCGTTGGCCAGCAGGCTGACGTTCTCCGACGACATCGTGACCAGGTCGTGGTCGATGCCGATCTCGCCGACCTCGTTGATCACCACCGCCACCCGGTTCATCCCCGGATGCCTGAGCAGGCGCGCGATCAGGGTCGTCTTGCCACTGCCGAGGAAACCGGTGATCAGGGTCACCGGCAGCTTGCCGGCCAGCGCGTCGCGTTCGAACGCCGCCACGGCTCAGACCGTCATCTCGAGGATGTACAGCCCGCCGGCGAAGCGGTCGACGGTGTAGACGATGCGGCGGTCGTCGACATAGACGTCGTTGAGCTGGATGGCGCCGGCCGGCGACAGCTTGGGCGCGCCCGGCACGTAGTAGGCGACCTCCTCGACGCGATAGGGATCGGTGGTGTCGTAGACCCGCACGCCGCCGTTGAAGAAGGTGCCGATCATCAGCGTATCGGACTGGAAGGACACCGGCAGCGGCAGGTTCTCGTGCAGGTTGTGGGCGCCGAAGCGACCTCCGCGCCGCTTGAATTGCTCGGGCGGCGGCATCGGGAAGGTGCTGATGGGCAACGGATTGGCCTCCGAGCGGGCATCGACCACCCAGACCAGCTTGGGCCAGTCGGCGCCATCGTCCTGCACGCATTCGTCGGTGACGATCCACAGCCCGCGATCGAACAATGGCAGCACCGTGTGGGTGAAGCCATTGAACGGCGGCGAGTGGTTCCACTTGGAGACCACCTTGATGTCGGCCGGGTCCGAAATGTCCAGCACCACCGCCCCGCCGTCGATGTAGCCGACGAAGGCGCGATCGGGCCGCTGCGGGAACACATTGGTGTTGTGGGCGCGAAAGCCCGTGTCGAACCGGGGCGGCAGGCGCGGCGGCTGCGGCACGGTGTCGCCCTTGCGCGTGCCGGGCATCCACCAGCGCCCGGCCTCCACCGGCCGCGTGAGGTCGCTGACGTCGATGATCCGGTAGAACTGGTCGTCGCGCTGGTTGTGCGGCTCGAAGTCCGGCGCGCCACTGGCCATGTGCACCGTCTTGCCGTCGACGAACCACAGCGCGTGCACGCCGCGCGAGTGGGGGCCGGAGCAGTCGAAGTGCGACAGCAGGCGCGGCTCCTCCGGCACGCTGATGTCGAACAGCTCGAAGCCCGCCGGCTTCATGCCGGGCTCCACCACCTGGTAGGCCACCGCCATCACGTTGCCCACCACGTCCAGCGAGTTGGAACGCACCTTCATGTGCGGCAGCTCGGTCTGCACCACCATCCGCGGCTGCCGCGGATCGGTGACATCGACGCCGGTGAAGTTCTTCGGCGCCGACTCGTGCGCCAGCCAGAGGATGCGCCGGCCGTCGTCGGTCTGCTGCATGGCGATGCCCTCGCCCAGACCCCCGAAGCCGCCCAGCTCGTGGTGCGCCAGCAGCTTCATGTTGTGGGCCAGCGTCTGGTCCGCGCGCCCGGCCTGCGCCGGCATGTCCAACATCGTCATGGTTGCTCCTGTTTCTAATTTATCGATCGATAGTATATAGTCCATTGCCACTACAAGACCGAGAGCCGGCCACCGGCAGGAGACAAGGACATGAGCTTCAAGCATTGCGCTCGCATTGCCATGGGTGTTTTCGTGATGGCCGCGCTGGCGCTGCCGGCCGTGGCGCAGACCTTTCCGTCCCAGCCCGTGCGGCTGGTCGTGACCTATCCGCCCGGCGGCGCCTCCGATGTCATGGGGCGGCTCATGGGGCAGAAGCTGGGGGAGCTCTGGAAGCAGACCGTGCTGATCGAGAACCGTCCCGGCGCCGCCGGCGCCATCGGCACCGAGTACGCGGCGCGCCAGCCGGCCGATGGCTACACCTTCCTGATGGGCAACATGGGGCCCTCGCTCATCACGCCGCTGCTCTCCAAGGTGCCCTTCGACCTGAGGAAGGACTTCCAGCCGGTCTCGCTGATCGCCACCGGCCCCTGCGTGCTGGTGGTCAACGCCAAGTCGCCCTACCGGACGCTGGACGACCTGATCGCCGCGGCGCGCACCCAGCCGCTGAACTTCGGCTCCGGCGGCGCCGGCAACATGGCGCAGCTGGTGGGCGAGATGATCAACCATTCAGCGAAGGTCAGGATGCAGCACGTGCCCTACAAGGGCGGCATCGCGGCCGTCAACGACCTGCTCGCGGGGATGATCGACATGGTGGCGGCCGATCCGCAGGCGGTGATGCAGCACATCAAGGCCGGCACCCTGCGGCCGCTGGCCGTGACCAGCGAGAAGCGCTTCGCGATGCTGCCCGACGTCCCCTCCTTCGCCGAGAAGGGCATGAGCGACATCGTCGCGCTGAACTCCTGGGGCGTGTACCTGCCGGCGGCGACGCCGCGTCCGGTGGTCGACCAGTACAAGGCGGCGATCGACCGGATCATGGTCGACCCCGAACTGGTGCGCCGCTTCGGCGAGCTGGGCGTCGATGCGCTGCATTCGTCGGCGGCGGAGCTGCAGGCCTTCAACACCGCCGAGACCGCGAAGTTCGGCCGGATCATCCGCGAGCAGGGCATCAAGGCCGACTGAGACGGCGGCGCGGCGCGGGCGCCGCCGCGGGGCGCTGGAGTTTAATGGCGCCCGTGGTCACCTCCTCCAAATCCCTCCCGACGCCGCCGCCGGTCCCGGCCGAGCGTGTCAAGAAACCGCGACTGCGCGCCGAAGAGCGCCAGCAGCAGATCCTCCATGGCGCCATCCGCTACTTCTCCGAGATGGGCTTCGCCGGCCAGACGCGCGAACTCTCGCGCCGCCTGGGCATCACGCAGCCTCTCCTCTATCGCTACTTCAAGTCCAAGAAGGACCTGATCGACAAGGTCTACGTGCACGTGTTCATGGGGCGCTGGCAGCCGCAATGGATCGTCGCGCTGCGCGACCGGACGACGCCGCTGGAGACGCGCCTGATCCAGTTCTACCAGGACTACGCCCGCGCCACCTACCAGCCCGAATGGATCCGGATCTACATGTTCGCCGGCCTGGAGAGCAGCGACCTCAACCGTCGCTACCTGCAGCTGCTGAAGAAGGAACTGCTGATCCCGTGCTGCCAGGAACTGCGCGTCCACTGCGGCATCACGCAGACCGACATCGAGATCTCGGAGCAGGAGATCGAGTTCTACTGGACCCTGCACGACGGCCTGTTCTACACCGCCATCCGCGAGACGATCTACCAGTCGCCCATGGCCATCAGCTTCGACGAGAAGGTCCGGATGGCGGTGGGCAACTTCCTCGCCGGCGCGCGCGTCACGCTGCCCAGGCTGGTCGCCCGCCAGCAGGGCACGACGACGCCGGCCCTCCCGGCCGCCCCGGCCCGCAAGCGCGCGGCAGCGGCGAAGTCGACGGCCGGCAAGTAGCGCGTCCCGCGCGGGATAACCCTCGACGCCAAACATCGCGCGGGCGCTACGATCCTTTTTTGATCGATTGCTCAATTAATTGGGGTCGATCGGGGAAGAACAAGGAGACGCCATGAGACTCGCCCGACCGATCGCGCTGCTGCTCGCCGGCCTGCTGGCCACGCTTCCCACGCTCCGGGCCGCCGCCGCGCCCTACCCGGAGCGGCCGGTGCGCCTGATCGTGCCATCGGCGGCGGGCGGCGCGGCCGACTTCTTCTCGCGCATCCTGATGGTGCCGCTGGGCCAGGCGCTCGGCCAGCCGATCGTGATCGAGAACAAGGCCGGCGCCTCGGGCACGATCGGCGCCGGCATGGTGGCCAAGGCGCCACCGGACGGCCTCACGCTGCTGATGGCGCAGTCGACCAGCGTGGCCATCGCGCCGCATCTCTACAGGAAGGTCGGCTACGACACGCTGACCGACTTCGCGCCGGTCAGCCTGGTGGCCCTGGTGCCCAACATCCTGGTGGTTCATCCACAGGTGCCCGTGACCAGCGTCAAGGAGCTGATCGCGCTGGCGCGCAGCCAGCCGCGCACGCTCAACTTCGCCTCCGCCGGCAGTGGCGCGCCCAGCCACCTGGCCGGCGAGATGTTCAACGGCATGGCCGGCGTGCAGATGGTGCACGTGGCCTACAAGGGCGCCGGCCCGGCGGTCAACGCGTTGCTCGCCAACGAGGTGCAGATGATGTTCGCGCCCATCGTGGCCGTGCTGCCGCACGTCAAGGCCGGGCGGCTGCGCGCCATCGCCCTGACATCGGCGCAGCCCTCGGCCAGCGTCCCGGGCCTGCCGACCATCGCGCAGGCCGGCCTGCCGGGCTACGAGATCAGTTCCTGGTTCGGCCTCTTCGCGCCGGCCGGCACGCCCCGGGACATCGTCGACCGCCTGCAGAAGGAGACGGCGCTGATCGTCAGGTCACCGGAGATCAGGGAGCGCTTCGCCCTCGAGGGCGCCGAGGCGGTCGGCGATTCGCCGGCCGAGTTCTCGGCCTTCGTCAGGACCGAATACGCGCGCTTCGAGAAGCTCGTCAAGGACGCCGGCATCGCGCTCGAATGAGCATCGCGCCGCATCCGGCACCCCCACCCGTCCGCGGGCCGCGACCCGCATCCTTCAGGAGAACACCATGACCACCCCACAGCAGTCCCCCACCGCCGACATCCCGCTCGCCAAGGCCAGGAACGAAGGCGCGGTGGTCGCCGGCGACGGCCGCTACATCTTCAACCTCCAGGAGATGGCCGGCATGGACGCCGGCCGTGGCTACTCGACCGCCTTCGGCCCGGTGGTCGAGGGCGAGCGCATGCAGGTCGGACTGATCCAGAAGGCCCGGGGCACCGGCGCGCGGCCGCACACCCATCCCAACGAGCAGTGGAACTTCATCGTCAAGGGCACGCTGCGCGTGAAGGTCGGCGACCAGCCCGAGCAGCTCTGCGGCCCCGGCACGGTGCTGTACTTCCCGGCCCACATCGTGCACTCCACCGTCGCCACCGCCGACGAGGACGTGGTCTTCTTCACCGTCAAGGACCTGTCGCATGGCATCCATGGCCAGGCCGTCGACGGCCGCGCCACGGGGGGTCATTTCGACGTCTGACGCCATCGATGACGCCGCCGCCCTCACGTATGATCTTCAATTTATCAATGGATCACCGGCGCGCCTCGGCGTGACGGTCGGGAGAACGACTTGACATCGACGACGACGGCGCTCCGCAGGGTGGGCGTGCTGGGCCTGGGGATCATGGGCTCGGCCATGACGGCCAACCTGATCCGTGGCGGCTTCGAGGTGAGCGGCTACGACCCCGTGGCGGCGGCGCGGCGGCAGCTCACGGCCGATGGCGGGCGGGCCCTGCCGGACGCAGCGTCGGTGATCCGCGCGGCCGACGTGCTGCTGCTGTCGCTGCCGGGCGAGCGCGTGCTCGACGACCTCGTCGCCGACATCCTGGCCGCCGGCACTCCCGGGCTGGTCGTGATCGAGACCAGCACGCTGGCGGTGGCCGCCAAGCAGCGCGCGCACGACGCGCTGAGGGCGCGCGACATCGTCCTGCTGGACTGCCCGATCTCCGGCACCGGCGCCCAGGCGGTCACGCGCGACCTCGCGGTCTATGCCAGCGGCGACGCGGCGGCCATCGCGGCGGTGCGGCCGGTGCTCGATGCCTTCGCGCGCGCGACCCATGTGATCGGCGGCTTCGGCAAGGGCATGCACATGAAGCTGATGGCCAACCTGCTGGTGTCGATCCACAACCTCTCGACGGCCGAGGCGCTGCTGCTGGGCCAGCGCATGGGCATCGACCTCGACACGGCGATCGCGGTCCTGTCCGATGGCGCCGGCGGCTCCCGCATGCTGGAGGTGCGCGGCCCGCTGATGAGCCATCGCACCTGGGACCAGGCCACCATGAAGGTGTCGACCTGGCAGAAGGACATCGCGCTGATCGTCGCCGCGCTGGCCGAGGGCCGGGTGCCCGCGCCGCTCTTCAATGCCGCGATCCCCATCTACAACGCCGCCATGGGCATGGGCCTGGGCGATGCCGACACCGCCGCCGTCTTCCACGTGCTGGAGCGGATGTCGAGCCACGAGCCATCGGCGCGATCGGAGTAGGCGGCCGCTTCCGCCCACCGCCACGACGGGGGCCGCCGCCTTGCGCCAGCGCAAGGTGGCGACGCCGGGGCGCCGGGACAATCGCAGGCGTCTCCCCGGCCTCGCGCCGACCCTCTCGAAGTCTCGAAGGACCGGCGCGTCGCGCGGGGCCGGTACGACCCCATCCTTCCTCCCCACCGTGGCCGCTCTCGGTTCCATCCTGGTCCATCTCGACGCCACGGCCTGCGCGGAGGTCCGCCTGCGCATCGCGCACGAACTGGCGGCCGCCCATCGTGCCCGGCTCGACGTCCTGTTCGCGGTCTCGCCGCCGCGCCTGTCGCTGGCCTGGAGCGAGATCGGCCTGGACGCCCATCGGCTGGCCCTGCACCTGCACCGGCACGCGCGGCAGCGGGCCCGGACGCTGGCCGCGTTCGAGCGCCTGCAGGGCACCGGCGTGCCGGCCGCCTCCTGGACGCATGCCTGGCACGAACCGGTCGTGGCCGCGGTGGCGCGCCGCGCCTGGCTGTCGGATCTGGTGGTGCTGGGCCAGCATGATCCCCGCGACGCCGCCGCCGCCGACCTGCCGGAGGGCTTCGTCGAAGCGGTCCTGACGGAGAGCGGGCGGCCGGTGCTGATCATTCCGCGCCACGGCCTGGTGGTCGCCCGGCCGGCGCGGGTGCTGATCGCCTGGCGCGAGACCCGCGCCACGGCGCAGGCACTCGTCGCGGCCCTGCCCTTCATGCGGCAGGCCAGCGAGATCCTGCTGGTGGGCACCTGGCCGGCGACACCCCACGACCCGCCGCGGCCCGGACTCGACATCGAGAGTTTTCTGAAACTGCATGGCGTGACCATCGACCACCGGCATCCGCCCCTGCGCGCCGCGCTGACCGGGGACGACCTGCTGCAGGTCGCCCACGACGTCGCCGCGCAGCTGATCGTCATGGGCTGCTCCGAGCGCGAACGCCTGCGCCGGCTGGCCTGCGACGAGGCCACGCGCACCGTGCTGACCCGGGCGCGCACCGTCGTGCTGGCGATGCGCTGAGCCCTCCCCGGAGGGTCGCCGGACCCGAGGCTTGACCTGGATCAAGGCCGTCGGCCGGTCGCCGGCCTAGGCTGGGGGCTCCACCGCAAACGCCCGAAGGACTCCCCCATGTTCCACAAGATCCTCGTCGCGACCGACGGCTCGGCGCTGTCGCTGAAGGCCGTCGATGCCGCCCTGTCGCTGGCCCGCCGGGAGGGCGCCGAGGTCGTGGCGCTGACGGTGGTGCCCCGCTATCCGATGAGCTTCCTCGACGGCGCGATGACCTATTCGCCCGAGGAGATCGCGCGCACCGAGAAGCGCTGGGCCGACGACGCGCAGGCCATGCTCGAGACCGTCGCGCGCGCCGGCGCGGCCGCCGGCACCCGCGTGACCACGGAGACCGTCAGCTCCGACCACGTGGCCGACGCGCTGCTGGCCGCGGCCCGCAAGCACGGCAGCGATCTGATCGTGATGGCCTCGCATGGCCGCAAGGGCATCCGCAAGCTGCTGCTGGGCAGCGAGACCCAGCATGTGCTCACGCACACCGAGCTGCCGGTGCTGATCCTGCGCTGAATCCGGGTGCCGATCCGGCGGGCGGGGGACGCCCCGACTTGCGCCACCCCATTGAATTAACCCAAAATGGTTAATTCACTTGAGGTCCCTATCGGGTTCCCACCGCATGAACGACGCTCCTCACATCGCGGTCCTGGACGACGAGGTCGACATCACGGTGCTGCTGGCCGGCTACCTGCAGAGCCATGGCTTCCGCGTCACGCAACTGCACGGCGGCGCCGCGCTGACCGAACTCATGGCGCGCGATCCGGCCGATCTGGTGCTGCTCGACCTGGGCCTGCCCGGGGAGGATGGTTTCGCCATCGCGCGGCGCATCCGCGAGAACTGGGGTTGCGGCCTGGTCATCGTCACCGGCCGGGGCGACGCGGTGGACAAGGTGGTCGGGCTGGAGGTGGGGGCCGACGACTATGTGACCAAGCCCTTCGACCTGCGCGAACTGGTGGCGCGCGTGAAGGCCGTGCTGCGGCGCCTGACGGTGGCACCGATGCCACCGGCCAGCCAGGCCGGCATGGCGGGATCGGAGGACCGGCTGCGCTTCGCCGGCTGGCAGCTCGACCTCGCCGCGCGCAGCCTGCTCAACCCGCGGGGCGAGGAGGTCCGCCTGACCGGTGGCGAGTTCGACCTGCTGCGGACCTTCACGCGCCATCCCGGTCGCGTGCTGTCGCGCGACTTCCTGCTGGCGCAGACCCGCCGGCGCGAGAGCGGCCCCTTCGACCGCACGATCGATGTCCAGGTCGGCCGGCTGCGCCGCAAGATCGAGGTCGACATCGAAGCGCCGCGCCTCATCAAGTCGGTCCGGGGCGCGGGCTACATCCTGGTGCCAGCGGTGCTGCATGGCTGACGAGGTCGCGCACGACCCGCAGGCCTGGCGCGCCGGACCGATGCGCGACCTGCCCTCGGAGGTGGCCGAGGGCAGCATCTTCCGCGCGCTGTTCTTCGCCTACCCCGACTCGCTGCTGGTGGTGGACCGATCCGGGCGCATCCTGCTGGCCAATCCCTCGGCCGCCGCGCTGCTGGGCTACAGCGAGGCGGAACTGCTGACCCTGAACGTGGACGCGCTGGTGCCCGACGGCATCCGCCCACGCCACGCCGCCGACCGCGAGGCCTATGGCCGCGCGCCGCGTCCGCGCCCCATGGGCACCCACACCGAGCTGATGGCCAAGCGCAAGGATGGCGGCGTGGTGATGGTCGAGATCGCGCTGAGTCCGGTGCAGGATCGCGGCCAGCTGTTCATCGTCGCCGCCATCCGCGACATCGGCGTCTATCCGCGCGTGCGGCAGGCATTGCGGCGCGCCCGCTACAGCGAGCACCTGGCGCAGCTCGGCCGGCTGGCGGTCGACACGCGCGATCTGCAGAACATGCTGCGGCACGTGCCGGAGATCATGGCCGCGGCGCTGCAGGTGGAGGTGGCGGCGGTCTGGCTGCTGGACCGCGATCGCCGCGATTTCCAGATCGCCAGCGGTGTCGGCGCGGTCGCGGGCGAGGAGGTCGGCGCGCGCGTCGCCAACGATCCCGGCACGCCGGCGGGCTACCTGTGCGCCCGGGGCGAGCCGGTGCTGACGGCGGACTACGCCACCGAGGACCGCTTCCCGGTGCCGCGCGCCTGTCTCGATGCGTCCCTGCGCAGCGCGATCGCGGTGCCGCTCAACGACATGGGCCGCGTGACCGGCCTGCTGCTGGCGCGATCGACCACCCCGGGGCGCTTCGGCGACGAGGAGGTGCGCTTCCTGGAAGCGCTCTCCAGCCTGCTGGTCACCAGCCTGCAGCGCGTGCAGACCGAGGAGGAACTGCACCACGCGCGCCGGCTGGAGAGCGTCGGCCGGCTCACCGGCGGCATCGCGCACGACTTCAACAACCTGCTGACCGTGATCCAGGGCAACCTGCAGGTGCTGCAGGAACTGCCGGAGCTGGTGCACGACGCCCAGGCCCGGCAGCTGCTGGGCGCCGCCACCCGCGCCTCGCGGCGCGGCGCGGAGCTCACCGGCAAGCTGCTGGCCTTCTCCCGGCGGCAGGTGCTGCAGCCCGTCGCCGTCGACACGCAGGCGCTGCTGCACTCGCTCGCCGGCATGCTGCGCCGCACGCTCGACCAGCGCATCCGCATCGAGATCGAGGCGGCGCCGCAGCGGCTCCACGTGCGGGCCGACCCGGGCCAGCTGGAATCGGCGCTCCTGAACATCGCCATCAACGCCCGCGACGCCATGCCCGAGGGCGGCACGCTGCGCTTCGCCAGCCGGATCCGCGACGCCCTGCCCGCCGCGCCGCGCGAGGATCGCCATGGCGGGGACCGCGCGGCCGCATCCGGCGGCGGCTTCGTCGCCCTCTCGATCTCCGACAGCGGCATCGGCATGCCCGAGGCGGTCCGGGAACGCGCCTTCGAGCCCTTCTTCACCACCAAGGAGACCGGACGCGGCACCGGGCTCGGCCTGAGCACGGTGCATGGTTTCGCCAGCCAGTCGCAGGGCAGCGTGGCGATCGACAGCGAACCGGGGCGGGGCACCACGGTCACGCTCTACCTGCCCCGGGCCGACCCCGAGGGCGCCGGCGACGGCGTCGCGCCCGGCCCGGCCCGCCCCGAGCCGGTGCTGCCGCCCGGCCTGCGCGTGCTGCTGGTCGAGGACGATGCCGAGGTGCGCGCCGTCATCGAGACCTTCCTGCACCAGCTGGACTGCCGGGTGCTGGCCGTCGCCACGGCCGAGCAGGCCCTGCCGGCGCTGGACCGGGCGGCACCGCCCTTCGACCTGCTGCTCAGCGACATCGCCCTGGGCGCCGGCCTGCGCGGCACCGGCCTGGCCGACGAGGCGCAGCGCCGCCGCCCGGCCCTGGCGGTGCTGCTGATGTCGGGCTACTCGCCGGCGCTGGAAGGCGGCGAGCGATCCACCGGCCGGCGGCGCGAGGTGCTGCGCAAGCCCTGCACGCGCTCGGCGCTGGCGCGCGCCATGGCGAACGCGCTGGCCGGGCACGCCTGAGACGCCCGGCACGCGGTGGCCGGCCGCCGCGCGTCGGATCCGGCGCGCATCCATTTCGAAAGTTGACCTGCATCAAGCCCGGGAACGCCGACGTTCCTAACCTTGCCTCCATCGCAGCCCGCAGCCCCGCACCTCCCCGCAGCCCGCATGCAGCGCGTCGTCCCATCCCATGCCGATTCCCGCTCCAGCTCCCGTCCAGGTCGACGCACCGGTTCCGCCGTGGGACGTGACGACGCTCCTGCACCGCGCCCGGCTGCTGCAGCAGTCGGCCCTGGTCACGCACATCCCGCCCCTGCTGCGGGGCCGCCACCTGGCGCTGTGGTGCGAGCCGCCGGCCGTCGAGGGCCCGGGAATGTTCCGTCGGGCGGCCGAGGAGCTCGGCGCCCACGTGGCCGTGCTGCGCGTGGGCCTGTCCACGCACAGCGCCTGGCACGAGGTGCGCGACACCGCCCGGCTGCTGGGCCGGCTCTACGACGCCGTCGAATGCCAGGGGCCCGACCCGGCGCTGATCCGCCGTCTCGTCGAGCAGGCCGGCATCCCGATGTTCGAGGGCGCCGCCCTGCCCGGCCATCCGGTCGCCCAGCTCGCCGACCTGCTGCCGACCGATCGCGCCTCGCCAGCGGACAACCGCCGCTTCGTGCTGCAGGCGCTGCTGCTGGAGGCCCTCGGCTGAACACGGCCTCCGGGGCGGTCTTGATCCAGCGCAAGACCGGCGGCCCGCCGCGCGCCTAGACTGGCCGGCGGGGCCGATCACCGGCTCCGTCGCGGGCCCGGGCTTGTCGTGGCACGCGACCCGTTCGAGGAGACATGCCGATGTCCATGGACCTGCTCAGGCAACTGGCCGCGATGGCGCTGCCCGCGGTGGCGCTCGATCCGGCGACGATCGAAGGGCTGCGCGGCCTGGAGGCCGCCGGCCACGTCAGGGTGCTGATCCCGCCGGCCCATGTCGATTGCGACGACTGCCTGCGCCAGGACGCGGCCACCGTGTTCGAGATCACGCCCCGGGGCTGGGCCAGGCTGGCCGACGACCTGGCGCCGGAATCGCCCGGCGCGGCGGCGGCGCGACCGCTGGCCATGGACCGTGCGCCACGGCCTCAGGGCCCGGCCGAGCCCGGCGCGGTGGGCCCGAAATGGCACATCGCGAGGCGGCCGA
>Ga0308157_10006725_pt1 | contig 13629 bp, 8 predicted proteins | sample PhyBR1_FD_201035 | JGI IMG/M metagenome (GOLD analysis project Ga0308157, IMG submission 201035) | Phyllosphere microbial communities from UC Gill Tract Community Farm, Albany, California, United States - DLSLB.R1 | ecosystem: Host-associated > Plants > Phyllosphere > Unclassified | place: USA...
GCAGGTTCTCGGGCAGGTCGTCGACGATCAGTATCTTGCTTGGGTCCTGGTTCATGGGGTCTCCAACAGGGGCAGCACGCTACGGATCGCAGGTAGCGGCAACACGAGGTGCGGTGCGCAGCGCCGGATTGCCTCTGCGGGCATCGCGCTGGCCTGCGCTTCTTCAGGGTCTTGGACGATGGTCAGGCCTCCGCGTTCGCGGATGCGGCACATGCCTTCGGCGCCATCGAAATTGGCGCCGGTGAGCAGTATACCGGCAAGCGCCGGACCATACACGTCGGCGGCCGATTCCATCAGTATATCGATTGCCGGCCGGGCAAACTGCACCGGCGGCTCGCAGCTGAGCGAAAAGCTGCGATCTTGCTCGACCGACAGGTGGTAACCGGAACCGGCGAAATACACCGTCCCGGGCTGGATCGGTTCCTTGTCCTGGGCCTCGCGCACCGGCAGCGCGGTGCGCGTGGCGAACAGCTCGGCCAGGCGGCTGTCGCGGTCGGGCGGTACGTGCAGGATGCAGGTCACGGCCGGCGCAAAGCCCGCCGGCAGCGCCGGCAGCAGGCCGACCAGGGCGTCGACGCCGCCGGCCGAGCCGCCGATGACGACCATCTCGATCCGGCGCGATCCCAGCGCGGTGCGCAACTGCTGCTGCGCGGTCTGGACGGCGCTCATGGCGACACCTTGCGGAACACCCGCTCGCGCTTGGCGATCGGTTCGAAACGCTCGGCATAACTCGAAAAGTCGATGCTTTCCTTGCTGCCCAGGCCCAAAAAGCCGCGGTGGCACAGCGAGTCGTGGAACAGGCCCAGCACCCGGTCCTGCAGGCGCCGGTTAAAGTAGATCAGCACATTGCGGCAGCTGACGAAGTGGGTCTCCGAGAACACGCTGTCGGTCGACAGGCTGTGGTCGGCGAAGGTCACGTTTTCCATCAGGCTGCGCTCGAACAGCGCGCCGCCATAGGCGGCCGTGTAATAGTCCGAGAATGCGGCCTTGCCGCCGGACTTCTGGTAGTTCTCGGTGTACAAACGCATGCGATCCAGCGGAAACACGCCGCGCCGCGCTGCGTCGAGCGACTCGGGATTGATGTCGGTCGCATAGATGATGCTGCGCTCGAGCAGCCCTTCTTCCTTGAGCAGGATGGCCAGCGAATACACCTCTTCGCCGGTGCTGCAGCCGGCCACCCAGATCTTGAGCGACGGATAGGTCTTGAGAAAAGGCGCGACCTGCTCGCGCACCGCCAGGAAGTAGTCGGGGTCGCGGAACATCTCGGTGACGGGAATCGTCAGGTATTGCAGCAGCTGGGCGAAGCCGTTCGGCTCGTGCAGCACGCGCGACTGCAATTCGGAGACCGTCGCGCATTCCATCTCGCGCATGGCCACCAGCACGCGGCGCTTTTGCGAAGCGCCGGTGTAGTCGCGGAAATCGTAGTTGTACTTCAAATAGACGGCCTCGACGAGCATCCGCAGCTCGATGTCGAAGTCGCTCGGGGGGTGGCTCAAATTCGCTCCAGGGTGGGCATCCAGACCCGCAGCAGCGAGTACAGGCGGGAGAGGTCAATCGGTTTGGCCAGGTAATCGTTGGCGCCGGCGGCCAGGCACTGCTCCTGGTCGTCCTTCATGGCCTTGGCGGTGATGGCGATGATCGGCAGGCGGTCGAAGCGGCCGTCGGCGCGAATGCGGCGCGTCGCTTCCAGGCCGTCCATGCCCGGCATCATGATGTCCATCAGCACCAGGTCGATTCCCGGCACTTCATCCAGTTTCGCGATCGCTTCAAATCCGTTGCGGCCGACTTCGACCCGGGCGCCGCGCTGCTCCAGCGCCGACGTCAGCGCGAACACATTGCGCACGTCGTCGTCCACCAGCAGGATGGTGCGGCCCTCGAACACGCGGTCGCGTCCACGCACCGCCTTGAGCATGCTCTGGCGCTCGGTCGACAGCTCCGACTCGACCTTGTGCAGGAACAGCGTCACTTCGTCCAGCAGGCGCTCGGGCGAACGCGCGCCCTTGATGATGATCGAGCGCGAATAGCGCAGCAGCTGGGCTTCTTCGTCGCGGGTCAGGTTGCGGCCGGTATACACGATCACCGGCGGGAACGAGCACAGTTCTTCGTGCGACATGCGCTCGAGCAGCTCGCCGCCCTGCATATCGGGCAGCTTGAGGTCGATGATCATGCAGTCGAACACGTCGCTCTTGAGGTGAATGAGCGCCTCGCTGGCGGTGCCCACGGCCGCGATCTCGACGTCGTCGTCGGCGATCAGGGCCACCACGCTCTCGCGCTGGCGCTCGTCGTCCTCGACCAGCAGCACGCGCTTGATCTTCTGGGCCGATTTTTCCTGCAGCTTGCGGAACACTTCTTCCAGCTCTTCGCGGCTGGTCGGCTTGAGCGCATAGCCGATCGCACCCAGGTGCAGGGCTTCGCCGCCGCTCTCGATGCTGGAAATGACGTGCACCGGGATGTGGCGGGTCGAGGGATTGTCTTTCAGCTGCTGCAGCACGGTCAGGCCCGAGCGGTCCGGCAGGCGCACGTCGAGCAGCACGGCGTCGGGACGCTGGCTGACAGCCAGCGCCAGGCCTTCGTCGGCGCTCATCGCTACCAGGCAGCGGTAATCGAGTTCGCGCGCCAGGTCGTACAGGATGCGCGCGAACGGCGCTTCGTCCTCCACCACCAGCACGGTGCGGCGGCCTTCGGCCGCCTTGTCGCGGTCATCCGGGAAGCTGTTGAAAGGCTCGGCGCTGGCCGCGGGCGCAGCTACCGGAGCAGGCGCGCGAGCAGGCGCCGGAGCCTGCGTGTAATGCGGAAGCTGGACCGGCACCGGCGCCGCCGGCAGTTCGGCCGGCGCCGGCATCGCCGGAATCCCGCGCGGCAGGACCAGGGTAAACACGCTGCCCTCGTTCGGCGCGCTCGACACGGCCACGCTGCCGCCCAGCAGGCGGGTCAGGTCGCGCGTGATCGACAGGCCCAGGCCCGTGCCGCCGAAGCGGCGGCTGGTGGTGCCGTCGGCCTGGTGGAAGGCGTCGAAGATCTTGTCCTGCTGGTCCGATGCGATGCCGATGCCGGTATCCTGCACCCTGAAGGCGACGTCGCCCTCGGGCGTGGTCGACACTGCCAGGCTGACAGCGCCGACTTCGGTAAACTTCACGGCGTTCGACAACAGATTCTTGAGGATCTGCTCCATTCGCTGGCGGTCGGTGTGCAGGCTGGCCGGCACGTCCGGATCGACGGTGATCTTGAAGTCGAGCGACTTCTGGCGCGCCAGCGGCTCGAAGGTGCGGGCCAGGCCCTCCACCACGCGCCGCACCGGCACGTCTTCCGGCACCAGCTCCAGCTTGCCCGCCTCCACTTTCGAGATATCGAGGATGTCGTTGATCAGCTGCAGCAGGTCGTTGCCGGCCGAGTAGATCGTCTGGGCGAAGCGCACCTGCTCGTCGGAGAGGTTGCCTGCGTTATTATCGGCCAACAGCTTGGCCAGGATCAGCGAGCTATTCAGCGGCGTACGCAGCTCGTGCGACATATTGGCCAAAAATTCGGACTTGTAGCGGCTGGCGCTCTCGAGTTCGACGGCGCGGTGCTGCAGTTGCTCCTGCGCCGATTGCAGGGCCGAGTTCTTCATGTCCAGGTTCAGCGCCTGCTCGGCCAACTGGTCGTTGGTGGTGCGCAGCTCGGCCTGCTGGTTTTCGAGCGCCGACTGCGATTCTTCCAGCGCGCGCGACTGCTCTTCGAGCTCTTCGTTGGCGGTGCGCAGTTCTTCCTGCTGCACCTGCAGTTCTTCATTCAGGGTCTGGCTTTCTTCGAGCGCGTCCTGCAGGCGCTGGCGATACAGCACGGCGGCCATGGCGGCGCCGACCGACTGCGCGATAAAGCCCAGGAATTCGCGGTCGCGCTGCTCCACCGGACGCAGGAAGGCGATTTCGAACACGCCCTTGACCTTGCCATGATTATGGAATGGCGCGATGACCACCGAACGCGGCGCCGTCTCGCCCAGGCTCGAGCTGACCTTGATATAGTCGGGCGGCAGCTGGTCGAGCACCATCAGGCGGTTTTCTTCGGCCGCCTTGCTGGCAAGGGTGGCGCCGGGCGCGATGATTTCGGCACGCTCGGTCTCGGAATGGGTAAAGCCATAGGCGCCGATGCGGCGCATCGCGCCGTCGTCGCTGCGCACATACATGGCGCCGATCACGCCATCGAGATACTTGACCACATAGGGCAGCAAGGCGTCGGCCAGCGGCTCCAGGTTGATCTGGCCGGCGCTGCGCATATTGAGCTCGTTCTGGCCGGTGCGCAGCCAGTCCTGGTGGCGCAGCTTGTCGTTGTGCTCGGCTTCGTGCGCCAGCACCTCGTTGTAGGTGTCCGACAGGCGCACCAGCTGGCGCCGGCCGAAGGCGGCCAGGCTGGCGCCGACCACGGCGCTGAGCAGCAGGAAAGTCGCCACCGACCAGAACGTCGTGCTGCGCGCGGTCTCGCTGCGCTCTTGCAGCAGGCGCGATTCGTTGGCCAGCACCAGGTCGAAATGGCGCCGCATCTCGTCAGTGAGGATTTTTCCGCGACCGCTGGTCACCGCGTCGATATAGGTCACATCGTTGGCGCGGCGCCGCTTGATCATTTCCTGGGCAAAGCTCTCCCATTGCTCCTGGACCTGGCCGATGCGGGCCACGCGTTCGGCCTGGGGCGCATTGTCCTTGACCAGCTCTCCCAACGACTTGATGCTTGCGTCCATGCGCTGGGCCGACAGCAAATAGGGAGACAGGAATTCCTCGTCGCCCGCCAGCAGGTAGCCGCGCATGCCGGCTTCCATTTCGGCGGACAGTTTGCGGATCTCGTGGGCGTTGCTGATCACCTTCTGGGAATGCTCTACCCAGGTCAGGTTATTGATCAGGTAGGCAATAATGCCCACGAACACAATCGCACTGAGGATGCTCATGCCCAAAGGCAGCGCTACATTGCGCGTAAGAATGCGGCGAAACTCGCTATTTTCGATGGTTGGACCGGCCATGCCTATTGATCTGTTAGAAAAAAAATATCCTCAGTGTAACTCAAACGTGAAATCAAGCGCGCACTGAAGTAGCACGGTCGTGCGTGGCTTGCACCCGCCTGCGGAGCTGTAGATATTAGCAAAATACACATACTTTTGGCGCGCAACCGGGTCCGCTTGCCGCGTGTTCGCTAACTCAGGTGCGGATCCAGGTAAGGCGCCGTGCGGCTCGCCTTGCAGCGCGCAACGACCTGCGGCGGGCCGGAGGCGACGATGGAACCGCCCTCGTCGCCCGCTCCGGGGCCGACGTCGATCACCCAGTCGCTGCCGGCCACCACCCGCATCGTGTGCTCGACCACGATCACCGTATTGCCGGCGTCGACCAGGCGGTTCAGCTGCACCATCAGGCGGTCGGCGTCGACCGGATGCAGGCCGGTGGTCGGTTCGTCCAATACGTACAGCGCATTGCCGCGCGTGGCGCGCTGCAGTTCGGATGCCAGCTTGATGCGCTGCGCCTCGCCGCCCGACAGCTCGGTGGCCGGCTGGCCCAGGCGCAGGTAGTCCAGGCCGACCTCATTGAGCACTTCCAGCGAGCGTTCGACCAGGGGTTCATCCTTGAAGAAATCGATCGCCTCGCCCACCGTCATGCCCAGCACCTCGGCGATATTCCTGTCGCGATAGCGAACCTGGAGCGTCTCGGCGTTGTAGCGCGCGCCTTCGCAGGTCGGACATGGCGCGTAGACGCTGGGCAGGAACAGCAGCTCGACCATGACAAAACCCTCGCCGGCGCAATGCTCGCAGCGGCCCTTGGCCACGTTGAACGAGAAGCGGCCGGCATCGTAGCGCCGCTTCTTCGCATCCTTGGTGGCGGCAAAGAGCTTGCGCACCTGGTCGAACAGGCCCGTGTAGGTCGCCAGGTTCGAGCGCGGCGTGCGGCCGATCGGCTTCTGGTCGACCCGCACCAGGCGCCGCACGCCCTCCATGCCGGACACGATGTGACCGGCCAGGGGCAGTTCTTCGTCGCGCTCGAGGTCCGGTTCGTCCGGCTGCTCTTCGTGCGCCGCAGCGCCCTGCCCCAGCGCGGCGCCCACCAGCTCGACCAGCACCTGGCTCACCAGGCTGGACTTGCCCGAGCCCGACACGCCCGTCACACTCGTCAACACGCCCAGCGGGAAAGCGGCTTCCAGGTCGCGCAGGTTGTTGCGGTGGACGCCCTCCAGCTTCAGCCAGCCGGTCGGCGCGCGCGGCGTGCGCTGCGGCGGCGGCGCTTCGCCGAACAGGTAGCGCCGGGTCTGCGATTGCTCGACCTTGCGCAGCCCTTCCGGCACGCCGCTGTATAAGACCTGGCCGCCACGCTCGCCGGCCAGCGGACCGACGTCGACCACCCAGTCGGCTTGCCGGATCACGTCCAGCGCATGCTCGACCACGAACAGCGAGTTGCCGGCCGCCTTCAATTGGGCCAGCGCGTCGAGCAAGGCCTCGGTATCGGCCGGATGCAGGCCGCTCGACGGTTCGTCCAGGACGTAGACGACGCCGAACAGGCTCGAACGCACTTGCGTGGCCAGGCGCAGGCGCTGCAGCTCGCCCGGCGACAGGGTCGGCGTGCTGCGCTCCAGCGCCAGGTAGCCCAGTCCCATCGCCAGCAGTACTTCGAGCCGCGCGGCCAGGTCGGCCGCGATGCGGCGGCGCACGATCAGCTGTTCGTTATGAAGGTGGCTGTCATTCTTGTCCTTGCCCGCGGCATAGGGCTGCAGCAGTTCGGCCAGCCGCGCCAGCGGCAGGCGCGAGATCTCGGCGATGTCATGGCCGGCAAAGGTGACCGACAGCGATTCGCGCCGCAGCCGCTTGCCCTCGCATTCCGGACAGGCGGCGCCGACCATATAGCGCGCCACGCGCTTCTTCATCGACGCGCTTTCGGTATTGGCGAAGGTCTGCATCACGTAGCGCCGCACGCCGGTGAAAGTACCCTGGTAGCTGGGCGTGTCCTTGCGCTTGAGGGCCGCGCGGGTCTCTTTCGGCGTGAGGCCGGCATACACCGGCACCGTCGGGCTCTCGTCGGTGTACAGGATCCAGTCGCGGTCCTTCTTCGGCAGCTCGCGCCATGGGGTGTCGACGTCGTAGCCCAGCGTGACCAGGATGTCGCGCAGGTTCTGGCCATGCCAGGCCGGCGGCCAGGCGGCGATCGCGCGCTCGCGGATCGTGAGGGTATCGTCCGGCACCATCGAGTGCTCGGTCACGTCATAGATGCGGCCCAGGCCCGAGCAGCGCGGACAGGCGCCTTGCGGGGTATTGGGCGAGAACGATTCGGCATACAGGAGTTCCTGCTCCGGCGGATAGTCGCCGGCGCGCGAGTACAGCATGCGCAGGGAATTACTGAGCGTGCTGACGCTGCCGACCGACGAGCGCGCGGTCGGCGTGCCGCGCTGCTGCTGCAGGGCGACGGCGGGCGGCAAGCCCTCGATCTGGTCGACCTCGGGCACCGGCATCTGGTGGAACAGGCGGCGCGCATAGGGCGAGACCGATTCCAGGTAGCGCCGCTGGGCTTCGGCATACAGGGTGCCGAAGGCGAGCGACGACTTGCCCGAACCCGAGACGCCGGTGAACACCACCAGCTGTCCGCGCGGGATGTCGAGGTCGACGTTTTTCAGGTTGTGCTCGCGCGCGCCGCGCACGTGGACGTAGCCGTCTTCGGCGGCATCGATAGGTGACTTCTTGCTGGGCATCTGCCCTCCGACAACGTTGGCGATAGCGTATTCAACCCCAAGGGGCGGAATCTGTCGGTGCGCTTTTCAACAGTCTGGATCGTGAGATGTCATGGGCCAGGCGACTCCCGGCTACCGAGCGCTTCAAGTCGTGCGCAGAGCTGGTCCTCTAGCGATGGTACTTGAAACCGCTCCGCAATCCTTGCGCTGCGCTGAGTGAAACCCGACGCATCGATCATCTTCGCCAATGCAACCCGCATGCTGCGTGACGATACCCGGTCAGCACGCAGGGAAAGGCCAGCGCCAAGCGCCTTGACCCGCGCAGCATTATCGAATTGATCATGTGCCAGTGGCACGATCAACTGAGGAATGCCAGCGCGCAATGCTTCGGCGGTCGTACCGATGCCGCCGTGATGGACGAGCGCCGCGACATGCGGAAGCAGCGCTTTCAGGGGAACATATTCCTGCCAGCAGACGTCCGACGACAGCCTGGACGGCAATTGCTCGCGATATGGCGTCAGGAAAATTGCCCGCTGGCCCAGTGCGGCGACAGCATGGGCCGCGGCCGCGAAGTAGTTACGCGCCTGGCGGTTGCCGGTGCCCGGCGTGAACACCACCGGCGGCTTGCCCGCATCGAGAAAGGCGCGCAGTTCGGCGCTCGGCGCCGCATCCGGATCGGGATCGTAGAGCGGGAAACCGGCCTGGTATAGCGGCTGCGGCCAGTCCGGCGGCGCAGGCGCAAACCAGTCGGGAAACAGCGCCAGCGACAGGTCGGGGATGGACGGAATATAGTCGACCATGCTGTCGACCTGCGGCAGGCCGCGTTCGATGCGCGCCGTGTTCAGACCAGGCAGCGCCACCGGGTCGACGAAGCGCGCCGCCAGCGCACGCCACAACCACCGGCGCGCGCCATGCGGCACCCAGGCCGGCACCGGCCACGGGCCGAGCAGCAGCGGGTCGTGCACGGTCGGCAGGTTCGATGGCGCCAGCCAGGCGGCCGCGATCTTCAGGCCCGGGCTGGCATGGCGGCACAGGTCGGCTTCAGGCAGGGCCAGCGGATGGACGAGCAGCACGCGCCGCGCATCCGGCTGCTCCTGCGCCAGCGCCTCGACCACCGTGGGCAGCTGCGCCATCGCCGGGCGCGTCGCTTCCCACACCACGGCCAGGCCACGGGTCGCATGCCATAGGTCGGGATGGCCGAGCACGGCCATGTCGGCCGGCAGGCCGTGGAAGGTGAGCCCGGCCGCCTCGACGTACAAGGCGTGCTGTTCGGGCCCGAGGAAATCGACCCGGTGCCCCCGCTCGCGCAGCGCGCGGCCGATCCAGAGGAAGGGGAACAGGTCGCCGGCCGAGCCGATCGTCGCCAGGATGAAATGCACCCGCCCTCCTCTTCTGTATCAGAAGCTCAGTGTACCTTCGATCGAATCGTCCAGCGTCTTGCCGATCACCGCGCCGACCGCGACCTTGACACCGGCCATCGCGTCGCCGTGCTTGTTGTCCCAGTAATAGCCGGTCTTGGGCGCGATCTTGATGACGGTAATGCGCGGATCGTCCTCGCCCCCGGTGAACCAGGTCTTGAGCATCGAGTTCCACAGCTGCTTGATGCGCGCTTTATCTTGCGAGATCTCGGCATGGCCGTCCAGCTCCAGGAAGCCGGAATGCTTGCCCGACTGGAAAAACAATTTAACGGAAGGGTTGGCCTGCAGCTCCTGGTTCTTGTGGCTGTCGATGCTGCTCAAGAACCAGATGGCGCCGGCGTCGTCGGTCTCGCGCACGCTCATCGGGCGCACGCCGCGGCTCGGACCCTGTCCGTTGCCGGTGCAAAAGAAGCACGAGTCGGCGTCGTCGATCATGTCCTTGATGCGTTCGATGGCGTCGACGCCGGCGAGGTCGCGGCGGTTTTCTTCGGCTTGGTTGCGGTTGATGGAATCCATTATCTTCTCCTGAAAGCATGCCCCTGTGGCCGATGAGAAGACTGTACCGGGATCGCCGCCGCACGTATGTGGGAAGCCGAACGCTGGAGAGAGAAGCTGTCCAGCGCCGGTTCAATGCAGGTTCAACGAAGTGTTACAAGAAGCGGTCCAGGATCTTGCGGCTGTGCTTGTCGATCCTGAACATATCGCGCACCAAAAAATTGATGCCATGGTTGTCCGCCACCAGCAGCGAGGCTTCGCCGATGCGGCGGATGTCCTCGTCCACCTTCAGCACGAATTCGGTATCGCCGCGATCGGTCTTCACGAACCAGGTGCAGGGCGTGGCAAAGCTCGAGACATCCTTGATGGCCAGGATTTCGGGAATGAACTCGCGGCCCTCGATTTCCTCGTGGATCAGGGTGCGGATATCGACCGGCATGTCGGCCAGGTCGTCGATCCAGGCGACTTCCTTGCCGCCTTCGCGCACCAGCGAGATGCCCCTGGTCGGGGCCTGGATCGGGAAGGCGCGCACCGGCGTCACGCCGACCCACTCCTCACCGTTTTCCAGGGTGATGACCAGCTTGCCGAAAGGGTCGCGGCGCAGCTGGAATGGGATAGTCGAAACGGTAGTCATCATGCGTCCTTGTCGTCCAGGTCCTGGTCCACGTTGCGCGCCTGCGCTTCGTAGAGCCGGTGATATGCGCCTTCGCGCGCCATCAACTCGTCGTGATTGCCTTCTTCGACCACCACGCCGCGGTCCAGCACCACCAGGCGGTCGGCCCGGTGCAGGGTCGACAGGCGGTGCGCGATGGCGATCGTGGTGCGGCCCTGCACCAGGTTGTCGAGCGCCTTCTGGATCTCTTTTTCGGTCTCGGAATCGACCGACGATGTCGCCTCGTCCAGGATCAGGATCGGCGGATCGATCAGCAGCGCGCGCGCGATCGAGATGCGCTGGCGCTCGCCGCCCGACAGGCCCTGCCCCCGCTCGCCAACCATCGAATCGTAGCCCTGCGGCAGGCGCAGGATGAATTCATGGGCGTGGGCGGCCCTGGCGGCGGCGATGATTTCCTCGCGCGTCGCATGCGGCTTGCCGTAGGCGATATTGTCGGCAATCGTACCGAAGAACAGGAAAGGTTCCTGCAGCACCAGGCCGATATTGCGGCGGTAGTCGGCCACCGCGAACGAGCGGATGTCCTGGCCGTCTAGCAGGATCGCGCCTTCGGCCACGTCGTAGAAGCGGCAGATCAGGTTGACCAGCGTGCTCTTGCCCGAACCGCTGTGGCCGACCAGGCCCACCATCTCGCCGGCCTTGATCTTGAGCGAGATGCCGCGATTCACCGCGCGGTTGCCGTAACGGAAACCGACTTCGCGCAGCTCGATATTGCCCTCGATCTTGTCGACTTTCACCGGATTGGCCGGGTCCGGCACGCTCGAGACATGGTCGAGGATGTCGAAGATGCGCTTGGCGGCCGAAGCCGACTTTTGCGTCACCGACACGATCCGGCTCATCGAATCCAGGCGCACATAGAAGCGGCCGCTATAGGCGATAAAGGCCGACAAGGTACCGACGGTAATGTCGCCGCGCGACACCTGCCAGATGCCGAAGCACCAGATCACCAGCAGGCCCAGTTCGGTCAGGAAGGACACGGTCGGCGAAAACAGCGACCACACCCGGTTCAATTTGTCGTTGACGGCAAGATTGTGCTTGTTGGCTTCGCGGAAGCGGGCCGCCTCACGTTTTTCCTGAGCAAAAGCCTTCACCACCCGGATGCCGGGAATGGTGTCGGCCAAGACATTGGTCACCTCGCCCCATACGCGGTCGATCTTTTCAAAACCGGTGCGCAGCTTGTCGCGCACGAGGTGGATCATCCAGGCGATGAACGGCAGCGGCAGCAGGGTCACCACGGCCAGCCAGGGATTGATTGCGAACAGGATCACGCCCGTCATGATGATCATCAGGACGTCCGACAGGAAGTCGAGCAGGTGCAGCGACAGGAACACGCAGATCCGGTCCGAACCGCTGCCGATCCTCGCCATCAGGTCGCCCGTGCGCTTGCCGCCAAAAAATTCCAGCGACAGCCGCATCAGGTGCTCATAGGTCGTCGAGCGCAGGTCGGCGCCGATGCGCTCGGAAGCCAGCGCCAGCACATAGGTCCTGGCCCAGCCCAGTAGCCAGGCCAGCAGCGAGGCCGCGAACAGGCCGCCCATATACATATAGACCAGGCTGGTGTCGATCTGCTGCCCGTTCTGGTACGGGATCAGGACATTGTCCATCAGCGGCATCGTCAGGTAAGGCGGGATCATGTGCGCGCCGGTCGAGCCCAGCATCAGCAGGAAGCCCAGCAGCAGTTGGCCTTTATATGGCTGGGCGAAACGCCACAGGCGGAACAGGGTCCAGGTCGACGGCGGCGTATGCAGCACTTTCTCGCAGATCGGGCAGTCGTCCTGGTCCGGCTCGAGCGGCGCCTTGCAACTTGGACAAGTATGCTGGTCGGGCGGCTGGACGGCAATGCCGGTGGCCACGCTGTGCACCTGGTCGCGAAACTGGTCGGCAACGCGCATCGCGTGCAGGTTCTGGCCCAGGGTGAAGCGCCATGCGGCCAGCAGCCCGCCATCGTCGACCAGTTCGAGATGGCCGACGCCGGCGTGGTCATGGTGGCGCAATTCGGTACCGGCGCGGTGCGGCCAGTCGCGCCAGGTCGCTTCGCCTGGCGCGCGCGCCAGCAGGCGGCGATCCGTCACCAGCACCAGGCCCTTTGAAAAATGTAATTTCGCGTCGAGGTCAACCTCCACGCTGCTTAAAACGTTTTCCCCTGGTGCAAGCTGTTTCGCGACGTCACTTTGCCACCGATCAGGCAAAGAACTGGCGGCGAGCGCCAGCGACGATGGAATAGCGAGTTGTTGAGTTGTCATGTATTGCGCCCGGTAACAGGCTTTTGTTCTAGAGGGTGGACATGGCGCCGATTCGGCGATGCACAAGGATCGTCGTTACGCAGTTGCGTGAAACGCTCCACAGAGCGCTAGAACGTTTCTGGGTATCGTTTGGATGACACGGAAACCGTGTTTAGCAGGAAAGTTGCGGCGCAGCAAGCCGGCAAGTGTACAGGGATGGTACGCGGCTGGCTTTGCAGCGCTGTTTTAGGTAGTCAGGCATACAAGGACAAGTTGCCGGCGCAAAGAGAGGCGCCCAGGCGGCAAAAGTGATTACATGACCAAGAAGAACGACATCAAATTCCTGCGCGTGACTTACCTGCGCGGACCGAATATCTGGACCTACCGTCCGGTGCTCGAGGCCTGGCTCGATATCGGCGAGCTGGAAGACTATCCCTCGAATCTTCTTCCGGGCTTCACCGAGCGCCTGACCGCCTGGCTCCCTGGGCTGATCGAACACCATTGCGGCGTCGGCCATCGCGGCGGCTTCAACGAGCGCCTGGTCGAAGGCACCTGGGCCGGCCACATCCTCGAACACATCGTGCTCGAGGTGCAGAACCTGGCCGGCATGAAGACCGGCTTCGGCAAGACCCGCTCGACCGGCGAGCATGCCATCTACAAGATGGCTTTCCGCACCCGCGACGAAACCGTCGGCCGCGCCGCCCTCGACGTCGCCCACCGCCTGATGATGGCCGCGATCAACGACGAGCCGTTCGACCTGAGCGGCGAGGTCGCGCGCCTGACCGATATGGTCGACCGCCACTGCCTGGGCCCCTCCACCGCCCACATCGTGGACGCCGCCACCGACCGCCGCATCCCGTCGATCCGCCTGACCGACGGCAACCTGGTGCAACTCGGCTACGGCGCTGCCCAGCGCCGCATCTGGACCGCCGAGACCGACCGCACCAGCGCGATCGCCGAAGGCATCGCCAGCGACAAGGACATGACCAAGTCGCTGCTCTCGTCCTGCGGCGTGCCGGTGCCCGAAGGCGCGATCGCACGCAGCCCGGACGACGCCTGGGAAGAAGCGCAGGACATCGGCCTGCCGGTGGTGGTCAAGCCCATCGACGCCAACCACGGCCGCGGCGTGTCGCTGAACCTGACGACCGAGGCCGAA
>Ga0308157_10006730_pt1 | contig 13625 bp, 7 predicted proteins | sample PhyBR1_FD_201035 | JGI IMG/M metagenome (GOLD analysis project Ga0308157, IMG submission 201035) | Phyllosphere microbial communities from UC Gill Tract Community Farm, Albany, California, United States - DLSLB.R1 | ecosystem: Host-associated > Plants > Phyllosphere > Unclassified | place: USA...
ACTCCTCGTCAGAAAATGATCAACTTGATGTACCTGGTTTTCATTGCAATGCTTGCAATGCAAATCGACCAGGAAATCATCAGATCATATAAAGACACCACCGGCTCTTTGGAAGAAACCAGAGCGCTAACCGAAAATAACAACTCTATTTTTAAGCAAACTTTAGAAGCAAAAGCCAAAAATACTCCTGAAACCTTCCAAGCTCCTTTAGAAAGATACAGAGGTTTAGAAGAGAAGGCTAATGATTTGGTGCAGTCCATCGAAACTTTAAAAGGACAGTTAAGCAAAGAAGCAGAATACAATCCAGCTTTGGAAATTCAGGAAAGTTTTGCTTCATTGAATAACACAGAACCTTCTACAAGCCTCTTCTTTCAAAATGGTGATGAAAATATCGCCTCAAAAGAAGCGATAGCTTTAAAAAATAAGATAGAAGCTTTCAAAAAGTATATCAACGATACCTTCGGCTCAAACAATTTGATGAAGGAAATGGTTGCGAGAACCAACAAACAGATGATTTCTGAGTTTGATAAGCCAAGAAACGGAAAAAACTGGTTGCAATATAAATTTTACAACCAACCGTTAATTGCTGCTTTATCCAATTTGGAAGTTATTCAGTCTTCAGCACGTGGAATCCAGGGTGATGCGCTTTCCGTAATGTTACAGGAAAAAATCGATGCGGATATTAAATTTGACGCGTACAGTGCGATCGTTTCTGCTCCATCAATTGTTATTCAGGGCGAACCTGCTCAGGGTAAAGTTGCAATTGGTAACTACTCAAGCAATGTTCCGGGACTTTCAATGCCAGGTTTAACTGTTCAGAATGGTCAGGGTGTAAGAAATCTTGATACCGGTTCTCTAGGTGATAAAACCTTCAGCGGAACCATATCTTTCAAAGATGTAAACGGTAAAGTAATTCCACTTACTTATAACCATACGTATAAAGTAATCGCTGGTGCGCAGGAGCTTAAAGCACAAAAAGGTGCCATTGTAACTGCCGATAAAATGAATGTATTATATAGAGGTCTTCCGAACCCAATTTCAGGTTCAATCTTAGGAGCAGACATGTCAGGCATTTCCTTATCAGCAGCTGGAGCTTCTGTAAGTGGAGGTGGCGGAAAATGGACAGTAACTCCGGGAGGTGGAAGCACTGTAACTTTAACAATCTCCGGTCGTGATCCGAAAGGTGGCGTGATTTCTCAGGCTTTCCCTTTCAGAATTAAAAACGTACCACCACCAGTAGGGGAAATCCAGGGGAAATCTGTAGTATCAATGCCGGCTTCTTCAATCCCGAACCAGCGTGTAACAGCAGATATGCCGGACTTCGACTTCCCTGTAAGCTTTACTGTAAACAGCTTTATGTTTAAAGTTCCAGGAAAAGCCGCGATGTTGGTACAAGGAAATTCTTTAAGCTCTGTTGCCGGATTGACTAAAAACTTAAGAAACGGTGATGTTGCTTATGTATTTAATATCAATGCAACTGCTACAGGGCTTGGCGGCCAGGCTCTAAAACAAATCCCGCCTGTTGTAATAAATGTACAGTAATTGCGTTACAGATATTATAGCTGTTAAATTTTAAATATTTTCGAATGAAAAAAATGATATTCGTAGTAGCTGCGCTCGGTTTTGTAACTGTTACCGCACAAACCACGAAAAATAAACAAACTACCACTCCTGCGGAAACTAAAGCAGAACCCGTACAGCAACCTGCTGCGGGGGCGGAAGTGCAGGACTCTATAAATATTGATGAGGTGCCTACTTCGATGTCAATCTTAAATGCAAAATCTCCGGAAGCATTTAGGAAATACCGCGATTTGAACATGATTAAAAAGGGAGATTCTGTGGTTTCTACTATAAAAGAGCCATTGCAATACGGCTTTATTGAGGACAAGGACATTCTTAAAAGTATGGTGGTTTGGGAAATTATCGATATGAACGATAAAATTAACCAACCATTCTACCATAATGGTGATGGTTTGGTTTCCAGCAACCGTTCTTTATACCAGCTTTTGTTTGACGCAATCAATGACGGCAGAATTACAGAAGTTTATGATGATGAATTGTTCATGACACGTTTGAGCCCTGATGCCATCCAATCCCGAATTAAAAATGCGGTGATGAGTGATGCGGGTATCGACCGTTTAAATGAAGCAGGTGCATTAACTGAAGAGGAGAAAAAAGAATATACCAACGTTTACGAAACCAAAAGTGAAAACGTAAAGGTTTTGAAAATCAAAGGGATGTGGTATATCGACCGCCGCGACAGCCAGATGAAATATCGTCTTTTGGGTATTGCAGCAATGGGTCAGGATCCGGCTACAATGGGCCAGTACGGACCGGATGGCCAGCCGTTGGCTTCTAAAGATGAGTTGATCGACCTTTTCTGGGTTTACTATCCGGATGCTCGCGAAGTTTTAGCAAACGCTGTAGTGTTCAATAACAAAAACCTTGCTTCCGATATTACTTTTGATGATTTACTGAATGCCCGACGTTTTTCAACGGTTATTTATAAATCAGATAACGGTTTAGGTAACGGCGTCATCAAGGATTATATTCCAAACGATGCTGATGCCCAGCTTGAAGAAAGCGAAAGAATAAGAGCGCAAATCCTGCAAATGGAAAGCGATATGTGGAATTATTAATATTTTCCGCGGATAAATAAAAACCTGAGTTATTACTCAGGTTTTTTTATGCAATTTTGTAGCTTGAATTTCTTTTATGAAAGTAGATTATATCATTGTCGGCGACGGCTACGCGGCGATTTTTTTTGCACATCAGCTCATCAAACATCAAAAAACGTTTGTATTGTTTTCCGATGCCCAAAAAGGTGCTTCGCAAATTTCGGCAGGCATTATAAATCCAGTTGTTTTAAAAAAGTTCACTACTTTTTGGCTGGCTGGCGAACAAATTGCCTTCCTTTCCAAAACGCTGAAAGAAATTGGAAATATTACCGGCAAAAACTACCAAATTTTCGAAAATATCCACCGCATTTTTCATGACGAAAAAGAGAAGGAATTATGGCTTTCAAAATCTGAATCTGAAGAATTAGCGCCTTTTTTAAGCAAGAATTTCCAAACTCTTGAAACTGTGCTAAATCCTTTCGGCACCGGAAATGTGGAAAATTCAGCGCGCTTAAATGTTGAAGACTTTTTCACAGACCTTAATAGCTACTTTCAAAAAAAAGGTCATTTAAAGGCGGAAAAATTCGATTATGCTGAACTTCACAATTTAAGCTACAAAGAAATTACCTGCAAAAACATTGTTTTTTGCGAAGGAATGGGAGTTCTGGACAATCCATTTTTCAAGGATATTCCGGTAATACCGAATAAAGGACATCACCTGAAACTCAAGCTTTCAGTGAAACCCGAAAACGATTTTACAATTAAGAAAAAACACTTCCTTTTCCCGCTAAAAAATGGGTTGCACTACTACGGCGGCACCTACGATCCCATCGGGCGCGAAAATGAGGTTGATGATTTTGCAATACAGCAACTCATCGACGGACTTTCCGAATTTTATCCGCATCCGTTTGAAGTGGTTGAAGTAAATTACGGTTTCCGGCCCACGGTGAAAGATCGCCGGCCAATTCTGGGCAGCCACCCGGAATTTCCGAATTATTTTATTTTTAATGGTTTGGGTGCGCGAGGAATACTCAATGGTTGCTATTTCGCCGATGAACTTTTTCAGCACATTGAAAACGGAAAAGCATTAATGCCCGAAGTCGATTTAAAACGTTTTGAAAACCCAAAATTCATCCGTTTATAAAAGTGAAAAATTTCCGCTTTAAACGGCAAATTTTTTAGAAATAGCAAATTTCAATCAGGAAAAGCGGTCATTGGCTAAATGTTTGTTCCTATTTTTAGTCTTGTGAGATTTTTTTCACCTTCGGTGAATTTCCAAAAAAAAGCTCTTTTTACCTGCTTTTTTTCTTACAAACCTTTCTGTCTGGAAAGGATTATAAACATTCAGAACTGATGAAATGGAGACTAAAGATTTAATTCAAAAAAGCATTGATACCGTTAGAATTTTAGCTGCGGACGCAGTACAGAAAGCAAACTCCGGACATCCCGGAACTCCCATGGCCCTGGCTCCCCTCGGCCATATTTTGTGGTCGGAAGTCATGCGCTACAACCCGAAAAATCCCCACTGGCCCAATCGCGACCGATTTGTCCTTTCCGCGGGACACGCCTGCATGTTGCAGTATGCTTTTTTACATTTAACAGGTTACGAAATTTCACTGGATGACATTAAAAATTTCCGTCAGCTTCACAGCATCACGCCCGGCCACCCGGAATACGGCCTTACTCCAGGGATTGAAGTCACAACTGGACCGCTGGGACAAGGTTTCGCGAATGGTGTTGGAATGGCGATTGCGCAGAAATACATGGCGGCACGCTACAATCAACCAGATTTTGAAATTTTCGATTATAAAATTTACGCCATCTGTAGCGACGGTGATATGATGGAAGGCGTCACCGCGGAAGCAGCCTCGCTTGCGGGCCATCTCCGTCTAGGAAACATGATTTATTTTTACGACAATAACCACATTACCATCGAAGGCGATACCGATTTGGCTTTTGATGAAGACGTTTCCAAGCGTTTTGAAGCGTACGGCTGGCATGTGCAGAATGTTTCGGATATCAAGGATATGGAAGCCCTTCGTGAAGCAATTGAGAATGCAAAAAATGAAACTGAACGCCCTTCTCTAATTAATGTGCGAAGCGTCATCGGTTATGGAAGTCCAAACAAACACAATACCGCGTCTGCGCACGGATCTCCGCTCGGCGAGGATGAAGTGCGATTGGTGAAAGAAAATTTCGGTTTTGATCCCGATAAAAGTTTCATAATACCTTCGGAAGTTAATGAATTTTATCGTGAAGCCGGTGAAAATTCCGCAAAGCATGAATCGGTTTGGAATAAATTATATGAAAATTATAAAAAGCGGCATCCGGAACTTGCGAAAGAATACGAAGATATTACCGCCGGAAAATTACCTGCTGACTGGCAAAAAAATCTTCCGGTTTTCAAAGCTGGAGAAAGAATGGCGACGCGAAAAGCTTCAGGAAAAACATTAAACGCTATTGCTGAATTTTTACCGCAATTAATTGGTGGTTCTGCAGATTTAGCGCCTTCTACCGATACTCATCTTAACGATTTTAAATCTTTTTCAGCGAAAAATCCAGACGGTCGAAACTTCCATTTCGGAATTCGCGAACATGCGATGGGTGCGGTTTTAAACGGCATGGCGCTCAGCAATTATTTAATTCCTTACGGCGCAACATTTCTCATATTTTCAGATTATATGCGGCCGCCGCTCCGCTTAGCATCCATCATGAATATCCGTCCGATTATGGTTTTCACGCACGACAGCATTGGTTTAGGTGAAGATGGCACCACGCATCAACCAATTGAGCAGCTGATCGGTCTGCGTTCCGTGCCTGGTATGACGGTTATCCGTCCGGCCGACGCAAACGAAACCTCGCAAGCCTGGCGCGTCGCTATCGAGCATACCGACGGGCCAGTTTGTATCGTGCTTACCCGTCAGGAAATTCCGATAATTGACCAGGAGAAATTTGCAAAAGCCTCAGAATTGGAAAAAGGAGCTTATATCCTTTCCGAAGCTGAAGGTGAACTGGAAATTATTTTAATCGCTTCAGGTTCTGAAGTTCAATTGATTTTAGAAGCACAGCAAGCTTTAAAAAAAGAAAATATCAACGCCCGAGTCGTCAGCATGCCGAGCTGGAATTTATTTGAAAACGAACCGGCGGAATACCGGGAAAAAGTTTTTCCAAAAAACCTTAGAAAACGTCTGGCGGTGGAAGCGGGCTCGCCCGTAGGCTGGATGAAATACACAACGGATGACGGCGACGTAATTGGAATTGAAAAATTTGGTGAATCAGCACCGGCGGAAGAACTTTTCTCCGAATACGGTTTCACCGTGGAAAATATTATAAGCAGAGCACGCGATTTGCTCCAAAAAAATTAGCTGCTGTTTGGATATTTTTTTTCGAAATAGCTTCTTACGCAGAGATGCGCAAAATATTTCAAAACGAAAAAATCTTCTGCTTTATTGGCAAATTTTTCCATTTTAAAATGAACACTTGGTTGAAAATATTTCAACTAAGATAAATTCAAAAATAATTGCCGTTTAAGGGGGAATTTTTTAAACTGAACTTTAGCCTTAATTTAATTCTTTAAAAATTATGACACACGAAAATACTTCTCAAAGCGCCTTCGGAATGATTGGTCTCGGCACCATGGGTTCCAATCTTTTACAGAATATTGCAGATCACGGCTACTCTTGTTCCGGTTATGACATTAATAAAGAGCAGGTTCAGGAACTGAATGATTTAAAATCTGACAACATTAAAGGTTATACGGATTTAAAGGAATTCGCTGACAGTTTAAAAAGTCCGAGAATTGTGATGATGCTGGTGCCGGCGGGTGAAATTGTAGATCATGTCATTAAAGATTTACTCGGCGTTTTAGAACCTGGTGACATCATCATCGATGGTGGAAATTCGCATTATACCGATACCGAAAAAAGGTACAAGGAGCTGGAAGAAAAAGGCTACCATTTCGTGGGAATGGGTGTTTCCGGCGGTGAAGAAGGCGCTAGACGCGGTCCCAGCATGATGCCCGGCGGCGACAAGGAAGCTTATCAATACCTGCAACCGATTTTAGAAAAAATTGCGGCGCAGGTAAATGGCGAACCAACGGTTGCTTTTATGGGGAAAGGCTCTGCCGGACATTTTGTAAAAATGGTGCATAATGGTATTGAATACGCCATAATGCAGCTGATTTCCGAAACCTACGCGATTATGAAGAACGGTCTGGAAATGCACAACGACGAAATTTTCGAGGTGTACAAGAGTTGGAATGAAGGCCGCTTAAAATCGTATTTAATTGAAATTACCGCCGATATTTTTTCCTACCGCAACGAAGGTGAAGAAAATATTTTGCTGGACAGCATCCGCGATCAGGCAAAAGCAAAAGGTACCGGAAAATGGACATCGCAAGCCGCGATGGATTTACATCTTCCCACACCAATCATTGATGTTTCTGTGTCGACGCGTGATCTTTCAAGCAGAAAAGATTTGCGCATTGAAGCTTCTAAAATATATCCCGACCAAACCGCCAGTGCTTACGGGAAAAGCATGGAGGAATACATGACCAAGCTTGAAAATGCTTTTTATTTCGCCATGGTTTCTGCCTATGCACAAGGGATGCATCTGATGTATGCCGCAAATGAAGAATTCGATTATGAGCTGAATTTAGATGTCATTGCCAAGATTTGGCGCGGTGGCTGCATCATTCGTTCCGAATTTTTAGAGGATATTTATGCGGCCTACAATCAAAACCCCGAGCTGAAACATTTATTGCTGGATAAGAAAATTGCCCAAAGTGTTTCCATGAATGTTACAGCAGCCCGAAACGTGGTCTCCGATGCGATTTTAAACGGAATAGCAACGCCGGCTTTTTCTGCCGCAGTGAGTTATTTCGATAATTTCCGTTCCGAAACTATGCCGACAAATTTAATTCAGGCACAGCGCGACTTTTTCGGTTCGCACACGTATGAACTCAAAGCAAAAGAAGGCGTTTTTCATACGAAATGGATTATGGAAAATATCAAAGAATAACCGGTAAAATTTCTGAATTTTTAAAATTATAAAATGCTGAACTCCAATAAAACTACAGCGCCTACAATCTTCATTATTTTTGGTGGAACGGGCGACCTGACGAAACGCAAAATAATGCCTGCGCTGTACAATCTTTTTTTAGCGAACTGGCTGCCGGAAAATTTTGCCATCATTGGCTCTAGTTCCAGTAAAATGACTGATGAAAAGTACCAAACTGAAATGTTGGATGCCGTGAATGAATTTTCGCGAAATGGAAAAACCAAGAAAGAAGACTGGGCGAACTTTGCTTCGCACATCGGTTTTCAGGATGCGGATCTAACCAACGCAGGCGCTTTTAAACCGTTCGGAAAACTCATCGAACAATATAAAAAAGATTGGAATCAAACGCCATCCATTATTTATTACTGTGCAGTGGCACCACACTTTTTCTGCACCATCGCTGAAAATATCCAAAAAGCAAAACTCGAAAATAATCCCGAAACAACGCGGATAATTATTGAAAAACCTTTTGGCACCGACCTCGAATCAGCAAAAGAACTCAACAAAAAGCTGCTGAATATTTTTGAAGAAAAGCAGATTTACCGCATCGATCATTATTTGGGCAAAGAAGTCGTACAGAACATCATGGCTTTTCGCTTCGCAAATTCGATTATGGAACCGCTTTGGAACCGCAATCATGTGGAACACGTGCAGATTTCCGTGACCGAACAAATCGGCATCGGTTCACGTGGTAAATACTTTGAAGGTGCCGGGATTCTTCGTGATATGATTCAAAATCATTTGCTCCAGCTTTTATGTATTGTTGCGATGGAACCGCCGACAAGTTTTAAAGCAAATGAGGTTCGTGACCGAAAAGTTGATGTTTTGAAAGCCATGCGGAAAATTGAACCCGGAAAAGTTGAAAGTATCGCCGTGCGAGGACAATACAGTTCCGGTTGGGTGGAAGGTGAAGAAGTTTTGGGGTACCGCGAAGAAGAAAACGTGGACCCAAACTCGAACACCGAAACCTATGCTGCGCTGAAACTTCACATCGATAATTGGCGCTGGCAGGGCGTTCCATTTTATTTAAGAACCGGAAAACGTTTGTTTAAATCGGCTTCGGTTATAACGATTCAGTTTAAGGAAATCCCACACAATATTTTTGTTTCTGCGGAGTCCGGTGTTCCAAAGCAAAACCGTTTGGTCATCAGCATTCAACCCGATATGGCCATTCGTTTTCAGCTGCAGAGCAAAGTTCCGGGCCTGGAAATGAATTTAAATACGGTGGATGTAGTTTTCGATTACGCCGGAAATACCAAATCTGATTCTCCGGAAGCTTACGAAACACTTTTATTAGACGCTATTACGGGCGATCAAACGCTGTTTATGCGCGCGGATCAAGTAGAAGCGGCGTGGGAGTTAATTATGCCGATTTTAAAATACTGGGAAAATACCAACGCCCAGAATTTCCCAAACTATTCCGCGGATTCCTGGGGACCGGAAAATGCAGAGGCGCTTATCGCGAAGGACGGATATCATTGGTTTAGCCTGCCGGAAAGCAATAAAAAGAAAGAAAAATGAAAATACATATTTTTAAACATGTCAAGGAGCTGAATGTTGCTTTAGCGGAAAAAATTTGTGAAGTTGCGGAGTTTGCCATTAAAAACCGCGGTGAATTTACTTTTGTACTTTCCGGCGGCGGCTCGCCAAAAAAACTGTATCAGCTGTTAGCTTCCGAAACTTACAAAGACCGGATCGACTGGAGTAAAACGTATTTTTTCTTCGGTGACGAAAGGTTTGTACCGGCAAATGACTCGGAGCGAAATTCTTTGATGATAAAAAATTTGCTGCTAGAGCCGCTAAAAATTCCGGATTCTCAGATTTATGATTTTGATACTTCCGGCACGCCTGAAGAAGCTGCGGAAAAATACAACGCTGCGATTGCAACGCATTTCCAGGATAGTCCCATAGAATTTGATTTCAATCTTTTGGGTCTGGGTGCAAATTCTCACACTGCGTCACTGTTTCCCGAAACTGACGTTTTAGCAGAAAGTGAAGCGACCGTGAAGGCAGTTTTTGTGGACGAGCTTGACAGGTATCGGTTAACGATGACCGCGCCGCTCATCAATCAATCCAGAAATATTGCATTTATCGTATTTGGTGCTGAAAAAGCTGACGCGGTATATCACGTTTTAGAAGATGAAGAAGGTTCTTCGGAACTTTATCCGGCACGGCTAATCAGCACCGATGGTGAAAAAACGGAGTGGTTTATTGATGAAGCTGCAGCGTCGAAACTTGAGGAAAAACAGAAAAATTCCGGCCTATAGGGCGGAATATTTCTCTACTTAAATTGCACAATTTTCCATAATCTAAATTGTATTGAAAAATCTTAAAACAAAAAATATCCCGTTTTAGCGGGATATTTTTATTAAATACTTTTTTGGATTACTTGCTTAAAACTTTCACTGATTTTAAACCTTCAGCTGATTCAGCAGTGACTACATAAACGCCTAAAGGCAAACGGAAACTCAGGTCGCTTTTCGTTGAAAATATTTTGGTAAGCGCGCCGTTCATTCCATAAACTTTAACCGCAGTGGGCGCTTTTACCTGGGTTACATAAACCAATCCGTTGTGGCTGAAGATTTTCACTGAAGAGGAAAAATTTGCCCTTTGTGCAGCCAAAATTACCAATTTAAAAGGATCCCAGTTATCATTTCCTTTCGTGAAATTAAACAAAGTGATTTCTGTTCCATCAGAAAGAACAGGTGTTGCCAACACTTTCGACCAAGATTCGCGGTTTGCGGCGTTATTCACTCCCGAAAGTTCAATGGTTTGGTATTCATAAACGCGGTCAGAAGTTCCGCTTAATGTATTTAGCCATCCAGCCGGTGAAATCAACGAAGTTCCGACAGCGCCCGGAAAATCGGAAGTTTCTACGGTAGCTTTATAGATCACCGCTTCACCAGTAGTTGCTGCCCACGGGCGGCCGAAAAATCCGGGTTTTGCGCGATAAGTGGAAGCTGTTTCGGTTCCCGGAACCGCGGAACCGATTGTGCACTCGTAAAGAAGGAATCCACGTCCTGCCAATTGCTGCGGCGCGGTAAGGTAGGAAATATCACCGGCCACATCGCTGGTATTCATGGCGAATTTGGTTTGATAGAAAACTGCGGTCATGGGTCCAAAAATATAATCTACCGCCCCCATCATCACGCCTTTGTACACCGCAACGCGCGCGTTGGTGCCGCCAAAGAAAGAATCCTGTCTGCCGACAACACTGCAGTTTTTCAAAAATACTTTATCGGTATTGTTTGCCACCGCGAGTGCTGCGGCTCTTTCCACGAAAGTTTTATTCTGAACTGAAACATCGCCGGCGATTTTTGACCGTTCACCTTTTGTGCCTACATTTACCAAGACATCATTGGCCTCTTTTGCAGAAATATACTGGTTGAAGGAATTTTCGAAAATAATATTTTCAGCTTCAAAATTATCGGCGCTGATGACTACCGTGGCATTCCAGTAAGAGCCGTTGGTGGTTCCGCTTACATTGGTGTAATTCGTAAAACCATTGGCTTTATTAATTTCCAATGCGTCAGCATTCCATTTGTTGTCGGTTCCCTGGCTGTAATAATTATAGCCAACTCCGTAATAGGAAGTGATTCTTACGGCATTTGGATCGATGTCTACTCCTTTATTCGCTAGGTCGATGCTTGGTGTTGCAGACGCGTTTTTCAAGGTGATGTTGGCATCTTTAATAACAAGCATTTCCTCATAATTCCCCGGATCAATAAGCACCGTTACGCGCTCAGTAGATGTGCGGACCATTTGAGAAATTGCTGTTAAAGCTTCACTAATGGTGGAAAAATCTTTACCGGAACCCACGGTGAGCACTGGCGAATAGGCGACCACATTGCTTTTCGAAATATTGGTAAAGTAGGTTAAACCTGCAGTGCTAATGACAACATTCGCTGGTGAGGTGCCTTTGTAAATGTATTCTACAGTTTCCACTTTTGAAGTGCTACCTGAATTCGAAACAATTGCCTCGGTATTATCAATAGAAAAATTCGCCGCATAATAGTAAGAAATTACCAGTTTTTCACCCGGATTTACCGGAACTGAAAGGGTAGAACCGCTTTGTGCCACAAGATGACCTTTCAGAATTTCGTTTGAAATATTTCCAGAAAATGCTAAACCTTTGTAAAAAGGCGTAGCCGAGGTAATTACTTTATCATCAAAAGACCAATTTTCGACAGGAAGAAATTTGAGTTCTTTTGTTGCAGAACCATTTTTAATGCTCAAAAAAGAGGTGGATTTCATTTCAAGTGGAAATTCATCCAAGCCGGAAGTCAAAACCGAATAAGTGCCGTTTCGAAGAGAAATCTTTGCCAAATCTGTGAAAGTATATTGATAGCCGGTTTCGTTTATATTGGTAAACGTAACCTGCAGCTGGCTTAGTTGTGTGCTGTTCAGGTCATCTGCTTTTAGGGTAACAGCGAACTTCGGTTTTGCGCTGAAAGTGATATCCGAAACCAAATCGACTGCTGCAACTGTTATTTTATTATTCAGGATTTCGTCATCGTTTACACCGCGCGCAGAAACTGTGTAAGAAGTATTTTCCTCCAGAGTTACGGAGTAGGCAGCATCAGCTGCGTTAATAACAGGTTTTGGTTGATATACGCTGCTGACGTTTACCTCGGGTGTAAAAACCAGACTTAAGTTTTCAATTTTACTTTCGGCGCTCAAGCCGGAAATTTTCCCGCTTATTTTGTGCAGATTTACATGCGCCAAGGCCACGTTATGTGTTGCGGTAGTCGCTGCAAGCTGTAACGTTTCACCCTCCGTGATTACGTAGCCGTTTGCATTGCCGAGCGTCAATTTATAAAGATGACCTACAGGTAAATTCACAGTGTATTTTCCGTTAGTAACAGGCGATGTCCACGTTTTTCCGGCTTCGTTGGTAAAGCGCAGTGAAAAATCTGTCGGCAGTGCTGTTCCGGATGCTGTCACATCTCCGCTAACGGCTGTATAAGACGCAGCTTTTCTTTGGATTTGGTAGTAGCTCGGTTTGCTTACCGATTCAAATATTTTATATTTTCCGGCGTTTTTCGCCACAAATTTATAAGCCACCGGACTTACTGTGATCGCCACCTGTTCGGTTTGCAAAGTGGGGTCGGCTTCGTAAACAAAATTTAAAAGACCGTTTGCGTCAGAATTGGTTATGATGGTTACTTCATCATCTTCATTTAAAGTAAGCGTGAAAAACCTTCCAATTGCGGCCGTGGCGTTTACATACAATCTTCCGGTATAGCCTGCGGCAAGACCAGCGCCGAGATTGGTATCGTAGCGCGTCAGGTTCAGGTTTGAAGTTCTTAAGCGGTCATTAGTTCCGCCAGTCCAGGTTAATTCACCAGCTACAAAACTCGCGGGTAAGGTAATGTTAGAGGTTCCGGGAGCCACACTGTACCAGGCATTGATAGAAGTTTCCGTCAGCTTATTGGTATACGTTTCAGTGTTCAGTTGGGAGGCGCCGAAATCCCATACGTCGGTTTTTTGTTGTGCAAAAACAATAGAGGTTCCAACTAAAAAATTGGCTGCTAAAAGGAGTAATTTTTTCAACATAAGCAAAATTTAATTATTGATGAGGAAAATTGGTATTAAATTGCAATCGATTACGCAAATTTAAAATAAAATTATTTACGGTCGGTTTATTTTTGCGGCTTTCTTAATTAAATTTATTGTCTTTCGTTAAATCGTCAGAAAAATACCTATGACACTGCGGAAAACGGATTTATAGCGTGCAAGAATTTTTAAAAAAAATAGCTGCTAAAGAGGTAAAATTTGACTGAATTCTTATTTGGTTTTATAGGGAGCTGAATAATGTTAGATTTTCCAACGAAGACCCTAAAATAATTTTGTGATATGGAAATTATTGTTACATTTGTGCAATCGATTACATTTATTTTTGATATGACAAATTATAGTTTCAGGTACGCCGCTCATCCCGATGATGCT
>Ga0308157_10006732_pt1 | contig 13623 bp, 16 predicted proteins | sample PhyBR1_FD_201035 | JGI IMG/M metagenome (GOLD analysis project Ga0308157, IMG submission 201035) | Phyllosphere microbial communities from UC Gill Tract Community Farm, Albany, California, United States - DLSLB.R1 | ecosystem: Host-associated > Plants > Phyllosphere > Unclassified | place: USA...
GCTCCTTGAAATGCAAACGACAATCTTCCTCCGAACCGAAATGAGCCGTAAAACTGAATATGTTCATAATCCCTGCTTTTTGAGCGCTAATATACTAAAAATATTAGGTGTGTTTGCGGAGAATCAGAAATATTATAAATAGAAAGCAACCAAAATTCATAGACTTTAGAAAAAGTCCTTCTTTTGATTTTACAGCTGGTTTAATTCTCCGCAATGGATAGCCACAATTGGGACAAGTATTAGCTTTATCAGAAATTTTATGGTTACATTCTTTGCATGAAATAAGCATAAATTTTTAGTTTTTACTTTTCTTCTTTTTATAAAAATCTAAATTAATATTCCAATTTTTCTTTTCTTCATCGCTCATTCCCATAAAATAATTATTGAAAATAAAATAAGCTCCAATTAACCCAAATACAAAATAGATAATGTTTTGTACAAGGGATGGTATATCCAAAAAGGATAAAGCCAACAAACTAATTAATAAAAAAATGGTAATTAAAAATATAAAAGGCTTTCCTTTCATACGAGAAAAATTGATTAATTATTTAAAATATAAATATAACATATTCCTCAATATAGACTCTTTTTTTTAACACCTCAAAATGAAAATTATTATATTTGATTATTCGGTTTCAGGTGACTTTTCAGTAAGAGTAATTTGATAATCAATAAATTCATTCACATCAAACCCATGTTGTCGAAGTACTTTTAAATATTGAATAAAAAGATGTTCATTCATTCGGCTATCCATATAGGCTATAGTCTTGTGGTGGCAACCGATTATTTCAGAAATCCGTTTTTGGGTTAATTTATTTTGCTTTCTAAACTTGTTAATTTCCATATGAAAAAGATTATTTTCATCATATACGTTTTAATAATCCCCTCAGTTAAAAGCTTCTCGCAATTACAAGACACCATTTTTTTAAAAAATGACAACAAATTTCTTAATAGTATACAACTAAGCGAAAATATAAACAATAATATTAATTTATCACTAAATAACTATAAAGAATATTTTTATTATTTAAATAACAAAACTTCTCTAGATATTGAATATAACGATGTTACCTATTATTATGTAAAAAAATACCTGTCTTATAAATGGTTACCTAAAATAATAGGGCTGTCAACCTATTATTTCCCTTTATTTGAGTCCAAATTAGCACAATATAATCTTCCTCCTGAATTAAAATATTTAGCCATTGTAGAGTCAAACTTAAACCCACGAGCGATATCTTCAGCAGGGGCGAAGGGGATTTGGCAATTTATGCCAGCTACAGGCAAACAATATGGTTTATACCAGGATAAATATGTCGATTTGTTTTATGATCCAGTAGCATCAACCGATGCAGCTGCACGCTACTTAAAATATTTGCACGACAAATTTGGAGATTGGAATTTAGCCATCTCGGCTTATAATGCCGGACCCGCACGAATAGAAAATTTAATCAAAAAGCATAAAACAAAAAACTATTGGAAATTACGTCCTTATATGCCCAAGGAAACCCAAGCATATGTGCCTACTTTTATAGCTATAAACTATATATTTAATTTCTATAAGCAGCACCAACTAAAGCCAATATATTTTAAGTACACGTTTTTTGATTTTCAAATTGTACGAAACGAGAGGCAACAAAAAATAATAGCTGACCCTCTTTTCAAGTTTGCTAATCCGCATTTGTTACATACACATATTCCTGAAGGAGTACATTATTACAAAATCAAAGAGCGGTAAAAGCGCCCTTTGATTTTAATAATTAATTTAACCAGTATGTCTTTACGTAATTAAAGTTGTAATCGACTTCGTGACCGTCAGAAAAAATAAAAGAAAAACTATTAGATCCATAATTTTGATCTTTTAGCCCTAACTCAAATGTAGATAATAAATCAGTTCGTTGAAAAATAGTAGTTGAAGAGTTTAAGATTGAATTATTTTCATCAATAGAAAATTCATACGGTTGTGCACTTAATACTACTAATTGGACTTTATTTACTGAATATGAATTACCATCGGTTGTTTCATAATATATTTTACCATTAGAGTATTGTGGTGATCTTTGTATCAAATTATTCACAAATACATACGGCTGACCATTTGATTCAATAGTGTAAAAATCTTTTATTGAAAAAGCACTATGTTCAGGTAAAGAAACAATTGCTTGAGTTCTTCCATATTCATTAGGAGTTAATGTCAAATTATCATTTATGTGATATTGAAAATTACCACTTACTGCACTACCATTTAGCTTGATTTCTCCGTCAAAATCAATATTCATAGTTACAGATTGAACATCTGTTGCCGAATAAAATGTAAAATCAACAGGGATTTCATTTTTATCAAGAGATACGAATGAACTTTCAATTTGTAAAGCAGAAATACCATCTTCATTTCTTACAAATTGTTCATCTTCATTACACGATATAAGCATAAATGCAGTTGAGACAAATAAGATTAACTTTTTCATATATAATTATTTTAATTTAAAGATCCGTTTAAATAGACATTGATATTATAATTTTTAGTTTTCTCGTTTCCATTACTACTAACTACTTTAAAAGTTACTGTACCAGAACCCCATATTGTTGAAGATTGAGCAACAAAATTCGCATCTAATATGACGTAATTTGAACCTTCTTCCAATATATAATGACCTTGCCAATTTGTATCCAATGGATCGGTATTTTGATTTCCATTAGAACTTCCCCCATAATATTTAAGAAGGGTATTAGGTGTTCGAATACATTCTAAATAAAATGTTTCGTCTGGGTCATATTTTTGTAGGTTTATTTTTATGTATTTATCAGTTCTTCCACCAGTTCTAGTAAAATGATAAGGACTAGAATTCCAATTACCTACTACATAAAACTCTAATAAATCACTGGTATTTGTAGCTACAGAAGAACTAGTTCCCCACGTAAAATTCACATCAAAAACCTGATATTTTAAATCAACAATCAACCCTTTAGTAACCTCATTATTTTGTTGATCCATAGCAATAACATTTATAGGCTGTACACCATAACTATCATCTTTATATTTAATTGTAAATACCCCTGACCCATATGGAATAACAGTAGAGTTTGTAATAGGATTTCCATTTACAGATAAAATAGCGTTACTGTGAAATTTTACACTCGTAATAGTATTTTCAGGGACTAAATTCTGAACTTTTATTACCGTATTTTGTCTTTTTACATACGGAATAACATTATCAGTGAAAGGATTCTGCTGATCATCTAATAGACTCACTTCAAAGTCTAATTCAAGATTAGCCACACCGAAAGATTTGGTTTGAGTTACTTCATATCCTTGGCTATTTTTCATAGTAACAGTCAAGGTTTTAGCAGAAGAATTGTTGTTAGAATTAAATGTTAGGTTAAGCTTGCCTTGCGACAGATCACTATAATTCAACCAGGTATCATTTGTGAGCAATGTTTCACCGTTTTTAACCTGTGCATCCATAACCGAAAATTTAAATTTATAATCCGGATTAGGATTTTCAATCTCTCCCGATTCTAATGGATGAATAGTAATATCAAAAGGGATATTACTTACCGAATTACTCTCACCAGTAATAACAATTTCAAACGGAAATTTATAATCAGAATTTCCACCGATAAGATTCTCTTCATCTGAGCAACTTATAAGAAGCACGCAACAAACGAATAATTTTAAAATCTTTTTCATAGCATAAAAAGTTTAAATGTGTTAGACTAAAAGTTTATTTTAATACCTACTTGCCCAAAAATGATTTCTTTATCAATAGTAGATTTAAAGATGTTTTGATATTTTAACCCTCCAGTTAATGAGAGCGCTGGAAAAAGAACAAACTCTAATTCTGTACCTCCATATGCACCAAAATTATTTCGGTTGTATGAAGGCATCGCTCCTTCAGGAAGATCAAAATTTTTAAGATCTTCATTACTGTAAACTCCACCGATATAAAGCTGAAGATAGAAGGGATGTGGTATTACTTTTTCAAGCGAATAGGTAGCTGCAATACCAACTCTTTTACTATTAAAATTTCCTTGGTATTTTGTTGCACCAAAAAAGGCAAGGCTATAATCTTGTTGCAAAAGGTCTAAATCGGCTCGCATGCCAAAAAATTTATTACCAATAAGCTTTTGAACGTTTATATTGTAGTTTGTTCCACTATTTACAAAGCCATAATTAAGCCCTAAGCTATATTGCCCTGCATAATGTGTTTGCCCAAAAGTTGTTGCATAGAAAAGTCCGAAAAGGAACAATAAAATATTTTTCATAGTTTGTTTTTTAATTGTAATAGCGTGCGTTATCAATTAATGATGCTAAAATTTTGAAACTTAAATTTCTATCTCCGTTTTTCTCTGTTAATTCAAAAAGAAGCTGTTTATCATCCCCCACAGAAAATTTATCGAACATAAAAACTATATTATTTTTTCCCTTAGGAAGTACTTTTAAATCAGGAGTTACATTTAGAATATTCACATCAACCGTTTGCTCACTGGTAGCGATACCCTTGGAGTTAGTGATATAAAACTTAAAGGCATTTACATCGTAATTTATATTGCTATTGTTATCAATTCGCATTAAAACATACATCTTATTGCTATTGACATAAATCCCATTTAAAATAACCTTGATGTTTTTATAAGATGAGATATTACGGCTTTTGATATACCCAGATTCATTCAAAAGCTTTTGGCTTATGTTGGAACTACTTACTGGTAATGAAGTAGCGTTGGATTGTGATTCCTTCATTATATCGCTTGCACCAATTCGAACGGTAAGATCTGTTGGATCCTCATGGTATTGTAATAGAAAATTGTACGTTTTATTATCAACCGTTTTTACAAATAAGTTGGTTTCTTGAACATTGGGTTCTAAAAACTGTATGAACAAAATATCATCTACTTGTCTAATTCCGACTTTATCATGAATAGATACTGAGTTTTGATAAAAATCAACTTTCGAAGGGAATTGTACCGTAATGAATTTATCTGTTGATGCTTTTAAGACTTGTAACTGTGCATTTACTTCAAATCCAATGAAGAGTAATGCGATTGTAAATAACTTTATCATTTTTGAATTAATAAGACTTTTTGATTATCAATAAATTTCACTGACGACTCTTTAACTTTATTTGATACTACGCTACCAACTACACTTCCAGCTTTACCTAAAATACCACCACTTCTTGCTACATCATCAACAGCACTGTTTCTTCCTTGTTTTAGACTTTCATCTAAAGAGATAGGAATTCCTTTTAGACCATCATTACTATATACCACTAAATTAACAGGCACGATCGACCCATTAATATTTGCAGTTTCTATGGTAATTTCGGCACGGTATTGATTAAAACGGACGATACCAAATAATGAAGTATTTCGAGGGATTTTCACGCCATTAATGACACCATCTGCATTGGTTTGAAACCGTAAAGTTTGTCCGTTTTTAACCTCTTGTGTGCCTCTAACAACTGCTTGAATCGTACCATTACCTACTTGTTTACCATTTTCGAACAGATCTTTTTTTGATTGTTCTACAGCAACGACATTATTCATATAAGTTTCGGTAGTTTGAACAATAGTACGTTGTTCAATTTGTTGCACTCTGTTTTCAACGTAATTAGCTGATGAATACCCAATGTTACTATTTTGAGGTTCTTCTACTTGCCACATAGATGAATTTCCGTATCGGTTGTAATTCGAAGTTTGGGCAGGAGCAGTATTATCCACTTGCTGATGAATCGGTTCATAAGCAGTATTTATATTTGCTTCTGATTTACTCTGATTGAAGTAGGCTATATTATCTTCTATATCATCTGCTTTTTTTCTAGCAAAAAATTGAGTCATGCGCTGATTTGGATCAGCCTTAACTGTATCAAATTTCTGTAAAGCTTGTAGCCTTGTTTCGTATTGTTCTTTTTCTGAAGATAAAGGAACATCCATAGTACTCACTTCCTTATTGGATGAATCTTTAGTACCCACGAAAGAAAAGCCAATACCAATTACACCTATCGAAATAATTCCAAAAATGGTATAAACAATGTATTTACGTTTATCTTCTTCACTTAAATTTTTAAAATCCCAATTCATCTATTCCATTTCTTTTAACTGTTCAACATCTTGAATTAAAACCTTATTTTCTTCCACATAATCAACTATCAAAAGACCGTAAGGATTGTATGGATAATTAATTGACACATCAATCATACTCAGCTTAATTTGAATATTGTAAACCTGCTTTTGCCCTGTATTAATAATTTGTATCTGAGAAATAAATCGCAACGTATATTTTCCATTTTCTTCTGACCATTTCATGGTTTCAGGAAGCACTTTTGCATGTTGAATAATATTGTATTGCAACAACTGATTATAATAGCCAGCATTCTCTTTATTCTTAAAAATCCGTATTACATGATTGTCTAACAACCAGGATAATTTTTCCTTCTTTTCTTTGTAATTAAAAGCGTCGATATCGTAAGCATAATTCACAAACAAATCTGCATTTGCCATTACTTGTCTTATACGGTCTTTCTTTTCATCAATTAGCGTTAAAGGAATCATTTGCCCTTTACTATCTATTGCATACACATGATTGCGACTATGTAGATATGTTTGATAGCTAAAGTATGCTGCTGACACTACAGAAACCAACGTAATTACGCCCATAACATATACGGCTACATTGTTTCTTTTTAGTTTATAAAATATGTTTTCTCCTACTTTCATACTAATTGAATAAATTATCTACTAATCGTTTTGTGCCACTAAACAGTTTAATTTTCAAGAAAAATGATATCCCCAGACCTGCGATATAGAGCAATAATCTCTTGGTTAAATTAGCAGGATCGTCAGGGTTTATACTTTGAATTTGTGAGGTGTGAGTCATCACTAAATTCGATAAATGAAATATGGCCATATACGGTATGGGCAATATTAAAATCCCTACATATTTTTTTATCCAACGGTAAAAAAAATCTTTTGTTCCATCTAACTGCGAAAACACAATAGCTAAGGGAAAAACGAACCTCATAATCTGAATTAGAAAGACCCTTTCAATCAAATAAAAACCGTACACCAAATTATCCAACACCCATAACAAGCAATAAATCGAATAGAATATGACGATGATACAATTGGCAACAAACGAATCAATAAAGACATTAATACAATCAAACCCCGAACATCCGTCTTGTAACATTTGCAATTCAAGCATCGCATTAGTGAATACTTCTGTATTAAAAGGAACGGTTTGAGTAGTTATAGAATCATCGATTTGGGCAAATATATTTTCAATCATATCGATAATCCAATCGGCTGAAATAATAATCATACCAGCTCCTAAAACTTCCATAAACCCACCTAATCGTGGTTCTTCATGATCCATATTCTGAAAGTACTTGCCTAAATATTTCAAACCTAATAAAGCAATAGCAAATGCCTTAAAACCAGTAATGGTATAATTTAAAATATCTTCGCTCTCGATGGATTGACGAATATTGTTTATAAATGAAAAATCGAATGCTTCCATCTACAAATTTTTAAGGATGTACAGCTTACTTTTTATTTTTCTTGCATTAGATGATATTATTTGATTCTCTTTTTCAAGCATATCAATACGTTCTTTGTCGCTCATATTAAAAAACCCGGACGAAGTAATTTTGTTAATCATCTTTGCCGAATTATTAATGGCTGTTAGCGAATTAGAAACTGAATTCAATGTGGATTTAGCAGTAGAAGCATTTTTAATATTCTTTATCAGCTTTTCAACCTGTTGAGCATTTTTTATAGCTTCTTGCTGTCGATCGATCATATCAGAGATAAGTTGTAACTGTCCGATATATGAATTAACCTTTTCAATTTTTTCCACGTTCGATTTTACCAATTCGTAATTATCCATCGATACCTGTAAACTCTTCAATCCGTCTGCAATCTGCTCCCCTAATAAAATATCGGTGGCAGGAGCTTCAGTAACGGTAATCATTTGTGCATTACTACTTATACCAACTAATAATGCAACGAGTAAAAAAATTCTTTTCATAGCTTATTTTTTACATTATTTATTACTAATCATTTTTGCAATTGCTTTTTCCATATCTCCATATTCCTGGTAATAATTCATCAATTCTTGATTCTTGCTACCTTCGGTTTGATAAGCCCAAAACACTTCAGGAGGTGTTTCTAATCGATAAACACCGTGAACATTTCCACGCATAATAAAGACCTCCGAATAAGGTCGATCAGCTGAAAAGTTACTTTGTATGGATACTAATTGATTATACGCATGGTCAGATAGATGAAAACGCTTCTGAATTTCACGGTAATCCTTAGCATTAAGGACATATAACATTTGAGTATTTTCAATGATTGATCGGGCGGTGGTATTTTCAGGTAATTGGGTGATTGATTGTAGAACAATACCAATAGCCGAGTTTTGCTTACGTACCGCTTGAAAGAAGTATTCTACTTTATTTAAAACACCATCGAATTTTAACTGTTTAGCGAATTCATCAAAAAAGATATATCCTCGGGTTGATTTATCCTTCCAAATAATATCCTCAATAGTTATCCCGATAAGCTGAAGCATAATAGTAAGCAAAAGCTCATTATCCTTTATTTCATCTAATTCAAAAACGATAATTCGTTTATCGGTTAATGATTGAATAATTGTATGTTCATCTTCCCGATAAAGGAATTCATACAACCCGTTTTTTCTAAAATCAGATAACAAGAACAGGAACTCTCTTAAATCAAAATATTCCGAATCAATCTCTAAAGTAGATAAAAGATTATCCTTTGAATTTTCAACAAAATCAACAAAATTCAAAAAGGAAAAATAGGTATCATTACTTCTATTTTTGGTTAGATAATAATACTCTATAATTTTTTTTAGAGCTGTACTTTCTTTTTGACTGGGAACGCTATCTCTTCTATAATGCGTTTGCACAAACAGCGTTAATTCTTCAATCTTTTTAGACGTTATTTCTCCCTCTATTAAAAAAGGATTAATCCCTAAGCTTTGTCCTTCTTGGTAGGTAATATAAGCTGTATCCGAATAAAGGGCAGATAGCTTTTTATAAGATCCTCCTAAATCAATAATTACGGTTTTACTGTTATTCTGCTCATTAAAATTTCTAAAAATATGATTCGCTAAAAACGACTTTCCATAACCTGTCGGAGCAACAATAAAGAAGTTCCGGGCGTTCATATATTTTTTGTTTTCATCCCAAGTATCTACTCGCACAGGAATGTTAGAATTAAAGCGAGAATTGAATAAAATTCCCTCTTTATCACTTTTATAATTCGTGGTATTATTGAATAAGGAAACAGCCAAATCTAAATTTGCACGATAAGTTTGACGGTTTGAAAAATATTGCGCAAATAAAGGGAATGAGTAATTAAACGTAGCATTTAAATAATTCGAGATAGGCAAATATGCTTTGATATCCAGTTCCCGGCACTTTTGAATAATTTGATTCGAACGCATTTTTAAATCCTCAATATTCGAAGCCATTGCAATAATGTTATTATGACCACGAATAATTTGCACATGATCTCGCTCGTTGATTACATCTTCTATTATTAATTTCGTTTGATCATATCCAATTTTGTTCTCATTGGAAAATCTTTGAGATTTCTCCAGTTGTTCATTGCGCTTTTCTAAATCACGAGTGTGCTTTTTACTATCATCTATAAAAATGATTTGATTATACACGTGATCAAAGTTTAGATCGAACCCAAAAATGTCACCATTACTTTGAAAGAATTTATAATTTGCCGTTGAGAAGTCTTTATCTAATTTATATGAATTGATAGCATCAGGCATTTGTTTTTCATCATTGATACAAACGGCAGCCAAGAATTTATCGCCAATCTGAATATGGTCTTTTTCAAAAATTCGATCCGTAATTACATCATGTGTAAAACCATTGAAAAAGAAATCTTCATACGCCATAGTTTCCTCAAAAGTAAAGGGCTGAATACGGAACGCATTACCACTGTTTAGTTTTTGATTAATCAAGAACGAAACGGTATTGTCAACAGCATCAATAAAACTTCTGATTTTATCATCATACTGGGTAAATTTCTTTTTAGTTAGCCGCTTAAAAGGATTTTGAATTTTATCATTGAAAAACGTATCGATATTTGATTGTACAAAGAATAGATTGCACGAATGTTCTAAATATGGCCGATTATTAAAATAACTTTTAGTAGATCTTTGCAAAAAGTTAGTATCAGCCCAAGCATGTGTACTCAAATTATTTTGAGCATAAATATCCTGCTTACAAATTAGGGTATTTGTAGGCAGATACTTAAACGCTTTATGCCAAAAATCATTGATAGATTCCAGATCATCTTCTCCCAAAGAATATTTCTCAGGCAAATCAATATGAAATGCCATAGCAAACACTCCATTGGCTGCCCAGATTTTATTTTGATCTATAGCTAATGTAGTATCATTCGTACTTCGATATTTTGTTTGGTAACTTTTCATCTGATACACTTGAAAACAATCCTTTATTAGAAAGAAGGGAAACACAAACCAAATAAGAGACTCCTATTATTAGTAATAAAACAATAAGTTTAGGGATGGAAACACCGGTTGTTAATGTCATTAATGAGCATATAACAACAATTATAAAAACCATAAAAGCCTTTACATTCATACCCCAAATAGAAGGTTCTTTTCTAAAGTGTTTATAATTCTTAATCTTTCTCATAGCCAGAAAGTATTTTTAAAATTATAAACTTGTGGAACCTATATACTGGTATAAACTAACAATAACTCCTACGATTACGCAGTAAAGAACAATGTTAAAAACGCCCTTTTTCCAATCGCCACCCTCTTTGGTAAAATGGCCTAAATTAACTAAGGCAACAACTACAAATAGAATACAAGCAACAATAGGAAATATTGATGAAATTTGTTGCTTAAGATTATTCGCTGGCGTCTGTAAATCAAGGTTCTGAGCAATAGAACTCTGTGCGATAGCAAAGGTCGCTATCGACATATAAATTAATTTCTTTTTCATGGATTTTCTTTTTCAAAACCCAAGTTATAATTTTTTTTCTAACTATAAACTCCTTTTTTTGTTAATTTTTAATTTTAACATTTTACAAAATATAAATATATTTATATATACATATATTTTTCTATATGATAGAAGGAGATTATTATTGTAATGAAGGTAATGCACTTTCCAGCATTAGCTGCAATTAGGACTGATGAAAGGTTCAGAGATATTTTCTTAAGAATGGTTTCAAGGCATGGTATCAAAATGAAGGCTATAGTTGCCATCCAAAGAAAACTGCTAGAATTGACTTTTATATTATGGAAAAACAATTCTTATTATAATTCAGAACACCAGCATCAAATCATTCCGTTTCAGGAAGTAGCGATGTAAATAAAGAGAAGCTTAATTCTCTATCGATAATTTGTTTAAGAGGTTGGCTTTAGCTTATAACCCCCGAACCATTTTTGGGTTTATTTAAATCTAATATTTAAACTTAGTTTAAAAGTAAAAGGCTGAAATGCATAAAAAAACATCGAAAACCATAGAAAAAATCTGATAGCTTTCGATGTAAACTTAAATAGACCAATGTTACTTATTAGTCATTACTTTGTAGGTAGGATCTTCGATAATATTCACATCTATAACTGTTTCAGCATTTTTCAGTAACTGTCTGCAATCTTGGCTTAAATGTCGTAAATGTAGTTTTTTACCTTCCTTGTGATACTTCTCCGTAATTTTATTTAAAGCTTCAATAGCAGACATATCAACTACTTTACTTTCCTTAAAATCAATTACAACTTCATTCGGATCATTTAGTACGTCAAATTTTTCAATAAATGCGGCAGTAGAACCAAAGAACAGCGGTCCAAAAATTTCGTAATGCTTTACACCATCTTCATCTACATACTTTCTTGCACGTATTCGTTTGGCACTTTCCCAGGCAAATACAAGAGCTGAAATAACTACACCTATCAAAACGGCTAAAGCTAAGTTGTGTAATAGTACAGTTATAACTGCTACCAGCATACCAATAAAAATGTCGTGTCGAGGCATTTTATTAATAATTCGAAAGCTGACCCACTCAAATGTGCCTATAGCTACCATCATCATCACCCCGACTAATGCCGCCATTGGAATTTGTTCTATTACAGGACCTGCAACCAGAATGATCAATAAGATTGCTATAGATGCAACTATTGCAGAAAGTCTGGCTCTCCCTCCAGCTCCGATATTCACTAAAGTCTGGGCAACCATTGCACATCCACCCATTCCTCCGAAGAAACCGTTGGTGATATTGGCTATGCCCTGTGCGGCAGCCTCACGGTTAGATTGTCCTTTTGTACTAGTTATTTCATCAACCATATTAAGCGTTAACAGACTTTCAATCAACCCAACACCTGCCATTACTAAGGCGTAGGGGAAAATAATTTTCAGGGTTTCCAGATTAAACGGTATTTCTGGAATATGAAATGATGGCAGTGAACCACCTACTGAAGCTATATCAATTACTTTTTTAGTATCAATACCGAAAAAATATACGATACCGAATACAACAATTATCGCTACTAACGATGCAGGAACCGCCTTTGTAAATTTTGGTAATATAAATACAATTGCTATGGTTAACAACGTCAATCCCGCCATTAAATAGAGTGCAGAACCCTGCATCCAACCTTCTATTCCGTTTTCTACTACTTTAAATTGTGCTACCTGTGCCATGAAAATGATTACTGCAAGACCATTTAAAAAACCGTACATTACCGGTTGCGGGATCAGGCGTACAAATTTACCAAGTTTAAAAATTCCTACTAAAAATTGCATAAGACCTGCCATTATAACGGCAGCAAAAAGATATTCCACCCCATGTGATGCTGCCAGTGCAATAAGTACAACAACAGTCGCTCCGGCGCCTCCGGAAACCATTCCAGGTCTGCCCCCTAGAATTGCGGTTACAATACCCATTAAAAAGGCTGCATAAAGACCTGTCAATGGCGATAGCCCCGCTAAAATAGCAAACGATAAAGACTCTGGTATCATGGTCATGGCAACTGCAAGACCTGCAAGAATTTCATTCTTGTAATTAATTTTCTGTTTGAAATCAAACAAATTGATAATTTTCTCCATAAAAAATTATGTTTAAATATGTAAAATTTGAATAAAAAGTGGGTACACTGAAGTAAAATCTTCGGGTACGATAAAAAAGCCAATAAATTAAAATTGGGAAAATAAAACAGTTTAGCCTAAGATCAAGGCGGCGTAACTTGAGATGATATTTGTACTGTTCTTTTCATTGAGTTACGCAAAAGTACAATTTAAAGTCATTTTACACAATTTATCACTAAATAAAACTAAAAAAATTTGTTTTACAACACAGAATCTTTGCTGATAGCATACAAGGCATTTTTATCATTGCGATTGATCGTGTGTGTAGCCACTACTAATTTATGCTCTTGATCCACGGCTGCCTGCACATTATAACCCACTTCTACAACAACTCCTCTTACCAATAAGGCTCTCGCATCTGGATCTGTTGTGCTTACTTGTGGTTCTTGGCTTTGAGCCAGCTGATCTTGTAAGGCTTCGTATTTTATCTTATGTTGCTGTAATCGAGCTAGTT
>Ga0308157_10006733_pt1 | contig 13620 bp, 15 predicted proteins | sample PhyBR1_FD_201035 | JGI IMG/M metagenome (GOLD analysis project Ga0308157, IMG submission 201035) | Phyllosphere microbial communities from UC Gill Tract Community Farm, Albany, California, United States - DLSLB.R1 | ecosystem: Host-associated > Plants > Phyllosphere > Unclassified | place: USA...
GATCGACCAGTTCGAGGTGGCCGCCCGAGAGGCTCTCATGGGTGCAGTTGACGAAGATCAGCTTCTTGCCCACCAGCTCCTCGCTGCCCGCATGGGACAGCGCGGTGAACACCAGGAAAACGTCCGTGGCAGCGGTGTGGGCGTGGCCGGCGCGGGACCGGTTGAAAAGCTCGTAGCCGACCACTGCCTGCTGCCCGTTCATGATTGCCTGCCGCGCGATCATCGCGCCTGCAGGGTTGCTTTCGGGAGCAATGGACGGAGAGGTGCCGGCGACAGGCGTTTGTGGCATGGGTGGCGAACTGAAGGCGATCGGTGAAGGGCCGCACCCCTCGGCGTCGGGGGCTGCGGGTTTGGCGCATTGTAGGAAAGATCGTAAGGCAGCACGGCCTTGTCAGCCATGCTGTAACCACTCCATTTCGGCGTCGCTGAACCCTGCGGCGCGGCGGGCTTCGGCGTTGAATGGCGGTTTGAGGCGCGGCGCCTCGTAGCGCCGCACCAATAGCCCGTAGTGCGCCAGCGGATCAAGACCATCCCGATCGCACAGCCAGCGATACCAATGGTTACCAATCGCCACGTGCCCCACCTCTTCCCGCAGGATGATGTCCAGAATGTCCACGGCGACCAGCGCATCGGGGGAGCCCACTTGCCGCAGCTTGCGCTGGATGAGCGGGGTGGCATCGAGCCCGCGGGCCTCCAGCGTGCGCGGCACCAGGGCCATGCGCGCGACGATGTCGCCGGCGGTTTTCTCGCACATGGTCCACAGCCCCTGGTGCGCGGGAAAGTCGCCGTAGTCGTGCCCCATGCCGCGCAGGTGCTCGCGCAGGAGGCCAAAGTGCTTGGCTTCTTCGGCGGCCACGCGCAGCCAGTCGAGGTAGAAAGCCTGGGGCATGCCGTCGAATCGCCAGACGGCATCGAGCGCGAGGTTGATGGCGTTGAATTCGATGTGCGCGATGGCGTGCATCAGCACCGCGCGGCCTTTATGCGTGGCGGGCGAGCGGCGGGCCACTTCGGTGTGGCGCAGCAAGGTGGGGCGTTCGGGCCGGCCGGGCAGGGCGGCCGCGTCCACTGGGCCCTCCGGTCCCTGGGCGCTGACGGAGCCAGTAGCGGCGCGCGCATGCAGGTCCAGGGTGGCGGCGGCTTTGGCCTCAGGGTCAGTCAGGCACAGGGCTGAGAGGGCGCATTGGCGAAGGTCCATCCCTACAATTCTAGGATTCGGCCCCGATCACAAAAAAAGGAGACTTTGATGGCGCTTTATGAACTCGACGGCATTTCACCCCGCACGGCGCCCTCGGCCTGGGTGGCGGACAGTGCCGAAGTGATGGGCAACGTCGTGCTGGGAGAAGCCTCCAGCATCTGGTTCGGGGCCGTGCTGCGAGGGGACAACGAGCCGATCACCATCGGCGCCGGCACCAACGTGCAGGACGGCAGCGTGTTGCATTCCGACCCCGGCCAGCCGCTGGTGCTGGGCGAGCGTGTCACGGTGGGCCACAAGGTCGTGCTGCACGGCTGCACGGTGGGCGACGAATCGCTGATCGGCATCGGCGCGGTGGTGCTCAACGGTGCGAAGATCGGCAAGCATTGCCTCGTCGGCGCTGGCGCGTTGGTAACGGAAGGCAAGGAGTTTCCCGATGGCTCCATGATCATCGGCAGCCCCGCCAAGGCGGTGCGCCAGCTCTCGCCCGAGCAGATCGAAGGGCTGCGCAGGAACGCGCAGTCCTATGTCGACAACGCCCGCCGTTTTCGCGCCGGGCTGCGCAAGCTGGCCTGAACGGCGGCGCAATCTTTTCAGGAATCAATCAGGTGTCTGAACTCCACAAGTTTCTTTTCGATGGCCTGCCCGTGCGCGGCATGATCGTGCGCCTGACCGACGCCTGGACCGAAATCCTCGCGCGGCGCGCCGCCAACACCACCTCCGGCGCATACCCGCCGCCCGTTCGCGAACTGCTGGGCGAGATGGCGGCGGCTGGCGTGCTGGTGCAGTCCAACATCAAGTTCAACGGGGCGCTGGTGCTGCAGGTCTTTGGCGACGGGCCGGTCAAGCTGGCCGTGGCCGAGGTGCAATCGGACCTCAGCCTGCGCGCCACGGCCTCGGTGAACGGCGAAGTGCCCGACAGCGCGCGCCTCAGCGACATGGTGAACGTGGGTGGCGGTGGCCGCTGCGCCATCACGCTCGACCCCAAGGACCGCCTGCCAGGCCAGCAGCCCTACCAGGGCGTGGTGCCGCTGCACGGCGACCACCACGAGAAGATCGAGAAGCTCAGCGACGTGCTCCAGCACTACATGCTGCAGTCCGAGCAGCTCGACACCACGCTCGTGCTGGCGGCCGACGACAAGGTGGCCGCCGGGCTGCTCATCCAGCGCATGCCGATCAAGGGCGAGGGCAACCTGGCCGGCGAAATGACCTACCGCGAAAACGAGGACGAAATCGGCCGCAACGAGGACTACAACCGCATCGCCACGCTGGCCGCCAGCCTCACGCGCGACGAGCTGCTGGGGCTGGATGTCGACACCATCCTGCGCCGCCTGTTCTGGGAAGAAAAGCTGCTGCGCTTCGTGCCGAGCCAGGGCGTGGACGGCCCGCGCTTCGCGTGCACCTGCAGCCGCGAGCGCGTCAGCGCCATGCTGCGCAGCCTGGGGGTGGAAGAGGCCGAGAGCATCCTGGCCGAACGCGGCGACATCGAAGTGGCATGCGAGTTCTGCGGCCAGCAGTACCGCTATGACGCGGTCGATGCCGCGCAGATCTTCACAGAGCCGGGCAAGCAGTTGCCAGGACCTTCGAGCGTTCAGTAACGACGGGCGTGCAGCCGTCCACGGGGCCGTGGGCGGCAAGGCTTCAGCCGCGCAGCGCAGTGAACAGCTTGTGCTCGCATTCGGGATCGCTGCATTTCTCGCACGACCAGGCACGCAGCCGGACGGGGCGCAGCGCGTTTGCATCAAAAGCGGGCTCTGCCGCCGTATTCACTGCGCTGGCAGCTATGTTTTTTATAGCATTCAGCGTGGATCGCAAGCGTTCGTCATCGCTGCCGTACAGCACGCGGTACGCCACACCGGCGGCTGAAAGCGCCTGGCGCAGGCAGGCATCGAACCGCTCCGATGTTGAACGCTGAGGCGAAGAAGAAGGCGATGTGGGCAATGCCGGGAATGGCGAGCCACCTGGGCTTTCCAGGCCGGTCAGCAGCGTCAACGCCGCCGTGGCCGCATGGGCGCTGGCCAGCGATGCCAGAGCCTCTTTCGCCGCCTCGGCCTGAGACAGAGGTGCGGGCAAATCCAGCCATTGCAGCACCGCGGCGCTCAGTGCAGGGCAGGTATCGATGGCGGCATGTATCGGGTCGAGATGCAGCGCGACAGTGCGCGCAAAAGCCTCCAGGCTTTCGCCCGGTGTGCCCAGCAGGGCGATGCGGACCGGAATGGCGGGCAAGGAAAGGAAAGAAAAACGCCGCAGACGCCCGCGCTCAGCGGTGGGTCACCTGCACGTAGATCTCGTTGGGTTTGACCATGCCCAATTCGTTGCGCGCCTTTTCCTCGACCATGTCCAGACCGTCGCGGAGGTCGTGCACTTCCGAGGTCAGGCGCTCGTTGGCCTGGCGCGCGTCGGCGTTGGCCTGCTTTTGGACCGCGATTTTTTCCTTCATTTCCTGCACATGGTGGACGCTCCCGCGCCCCGACCACAGCTGCGCCTGCACCCCGACGAGGAGGAGCAGAAGCACCAGCGGAACGATGCGGGAATTCATGGCGGCCTAAGGCCCGGGGTCAGGCGGGGGTGAAAGGAAAAGATCGAATCGGTTGCCCCTCCAGCACGGCCCATTGGAAGGGCCGTGCCGCAGGCGCAAAGGTCAGCGAAGGTTGTAGAACGCAGCGCGGCCGGGGTAGTGGGCGATGTCGCCCAGGTCTTCCTCGATGCGCAGGAGCTGGTTGTACTTGGCGATGCGGTCCGAACGCGACAGCGAGCCCGTCTTGATCTGCCCGGCGTTGGTGCCCACCGCGATGTCGGCAATGGTGCTGTCTTCGGTCTCGCCCGAACGGTGCGAGATCACGGCCGTGTAGCCGGCGCGCTTGGCCATCTCGATGGCTGCGAATGTTTCGGTCAGCGTGCCGATCTGGTTGATCTTGATGAGGATCGAGTTGGCGATGCGCTTGTCGATACCTTCCTTCAGGATCTTGGTGTTGGTGACGAACAGGTCGTCGCCCACCAGTTGCACCTTCTCGCCCAGGCGTTCGGTCAGGTGCTTCCAGCCATCCCAGTCGCCTTCGGCCATGCCATCTTCGATGGAGATGATGGGGTACTTGTCCACCCAGGCCGCCAGCATGTCGGTCCATTGCTGGGCCGTGAGGCGGATGCCGCCTTCGCCTTCCAGCACGTAGTGGCCGTCCTTGTAGAACTCGCTGGCAGCGCAGTCCAGGGCCAGGGCGATCTGCTCGCCGGCCGTGTAGCCTGCGGCGTCGATGGCCTGCAGGATGAGCTGGATCGCGGCTTCGTGGTTTTCGACGCTGGGCGCAAAACCGCCTTCGTCGCCCACGGCCGTGCTCATGCCCTTGTCGTTGATGATCTTCTTGAGCGCATGGAACACCTCCGCGCCCCAGCGCACGGCTTCGCGAAAGCTCGGCGCGCCCACGGGAACGATCATGAACTCCTGCAGGTCCAGGCTGTTGTTCGCGTGCGCGCCGCCGTTGATCACGTTCATCATCGGCACGGGCAACTGGATGCCGCCCATGCCGCCCAGGTAGCGGTACAGCGGCAGGCCGGACTCTTCGGCCGCGGCGCGGGCCACCGCCATCGACACCGCCAGCATGGCGTTGGCGCCCAGGCGGCTCTTGTTGTCGGTGCCGTCCAGGTCGATCAGCGTCTTGTCGAGAAAAGCCTGCTCGGAGGCATCCAGGCCCAGCACGGCTTCGGAGATCTCGGTGTTGATGTGCTCCACGGCCTTCAACACGCCCTTGCCCAGGTAGCGGCCCTTGTCGCCGTCGCGCAGTTCGATGGCCTCACGGCTGCCGGTAGAGGCGCCCGAGGGCACGGCCGCCCGGCCCATCACGCCCGATTCCAGCAGAACGTCGCACTCGACGGTGGGGTTGCCGCGGCTGTCCAGCACTTCGCGGCCTACGATGTCAACGATGGCACTCATTCAGGGTTCTCCGGTTGATGATTGAATTTGGCGTGAAGTTCTACGGCAACTGGGTTGCAGAAAACCTCTTTCATTTCTATAGCGTCATTTTCAAAGCGATGCGGTGGCAGTGAACAGGTAGGCGGCCGTCAAAATAATCGCGGGAATGCCTATCACTAATTGCACAGCAACGGTCCAGGCTTTTGGCCAAGCTTCCACTCTTTTGACCAAGGCGGACTGAAGGATTGCCAGTATCGGGATTGAAATGATCGCACATGCGATAAACAGCGCTGTAAATAAACCGATGCGTTCAAAGGCCGTCAGCAACGTGAAGTTGGAGACGAAGAATAAAAAAGCAATGATCAATAACCAGCAAATTACTTCGATGGCGTGCCGCAAGTTGAATGATGTGTCAGGCGTCTTTTTGCTGAAAAATCTGAAAAGCAAAAATAATATGCTGAATGCCAATAATGGCAACGAAATCAATGAAAACTCAGTCGAGAAACCGCCCAGGCTGCCAATGGCAATGTAGGCCAATGGGGTCAGCAGAAGTCCCAGAATCAAGCATGAGCATGCCAATGACAATGCTCTACTGGTCCCGAAAGGCTTATTCGGCAGAGATTTCATAGTCTTTGGTGGTGACCGCACGGGTGACGAGAGGGCAGTAACCGAACTGGTGCTGGAGCTGCCACCAAGCGGTAATCCCGACCGCAGCCTTCGACGTCAGGATGGAATCCGAAGCCGCGCCGTATTCTTTCAAATCATCATCATCCAAACCAAAAATATCGTAGAACACGAAGTTGAGGGTCAGCCAATATTTCTTTGCAGTGCTGTCATGGTGGTAGTGGGTGGCGATGACATAGACGTACTGCACGCCATTGATCATCAAGCCCAGTCCGTTATCGAAATCTCTGGTCGAAAAAACTTTACTTCCCAAGTTCAAGGCAGGAACGCCCAGACTGGTCGGCATATAAAGTTTCTTAATGTCCCATTGCGCACTTTTCAGCAGTTGATGAATGCGTGCTTGTTCTGTGGTTCTGTTGGGTGAGTTAGGGGCCGAAACGACCGCATTGCAGAATGAATTGATATTAGGATGGTTGCTCACCGCAGTGTTGAGCCGCTCGTCATCGAAATACTCCACTGCGGTCCTGCGCGTGTTCAAGAATTCATCAAACAGGCGTTTCGCCATACCCGTCTTATCGCCCGCAGCAAAGATGCCGAGCAATTTCAGCATTTTCGGTGCGAGTTCACTGGTGTCGCTTCCTACGCTTTGCCCCCTCGGTGCGCGAAAGCGGCAGCCAGACGTGATGTCTTGACCATACCGAGGAGGGCTCATCGCAGGAATGTAGGTGGTGTCCGGAAAGGCGTGCTGCGGCGTGAGGTAGTTGTCTTGGGCGATGGCGACCACCATGGGCGGATGCAGCGCGACCTTCAATTTCAGACGCCTTCGACGCACACCATGCGCATGACGGCCGCGCCTTCGCGGGCCGCCTTGGCCTTCTGGTATTCGGGCGTGTCGTAGAAGGCGCGGGCCGCCTCGAAGCTCGGGAACTTGAGCAGGACCGTGCGGCCGGGGTTCCAGTCACCTTCGAGCACCTCGACCTTGCCGCCGCGAATGCAGACCTCGGCGCCATGCACCTGCATGGCGTGGGTGCTCCACTTCTTGTACTCCTCGTACTGCTCGGGATTGGTGACGGTGACGGATGCGATGACGTAACCACTGCTCATGTCTCAAGCTCCAAAGTTGTTTTCGAGGAATCCGTTGCGCTTGGTGATGGTGTCCAGGGCGACCAGCGTTTCCAGCAGCGCTTTCATGTGCTTCAGCGGCACGGCGTTGGGACCGTCCGACAGCGCCTTGGCCGGGTCCGGATGGGTTTCCATGAAGAGGCCCGCCACACCGACCGCAACGGCGGCGCGTGCCAGCACCGGCACCATTTCGCGCTGGCCGCCGCTGCTCGTGCCCTGACCGCCGGGCAACTGCACCGAATGGGTGGCGTCGAACACGACCGGCGCACCGGTCTCGCGCATGATGGCCAGACCGCGCATGTCGGAGACGAGGTTGTTGTAGCCGAAGCTTGCACCGCGCTCGCAGGCCATGAAACTGTCTTCGGGCAAGCCGGCCTCCTGGGCGGCGGCGCGGGCCTTGTCGATCACGTTCTTCATGTCGTGCGGCGCGAGGAACTGGCCCTTCTTGATGTTCACCGGCTTGCCCGACTGCGCCACGGCACGGATGAAATCGGTCTGGCGGCACAGAAAGGCCGGGGTCTGCAGCACGTCGACCACCTTGGCGGCTTCGGTGATGTCGTCTTCGGTGTGCACGTCGGTCAGCACCGGAACGCCCAGGTCGCGCCGGATCTTGGCCAGGATCTCCAGGCCCTTTTCGCGGCCGGGGCCGCGAAAGCTGGTGCCCGAAGACCGGTTTGCCTTGTCGAAGCTGCTCTTGAAGATGAACGGAATGCCGAGGGCCGCCGCCGTTTCCTTGAGCTGGCCGGCCACGTCCATCTGCAGTTGCTCGGACTCGATCACGCAGGGGCCCGCGATGAGGAAGAAGCGGTGTTCCAGGCCGACGTCGAAGCCGCAGAGTTTCATGGCTGGTCTTTCTACTTTTCTTTGCTGTCGTTGCTGCAGGTCGGGCCGTCGGTTACGCCGCGGCCAGGGCCGGCTGGTGGCGCTTTTGGCGCTCGACGGCCGCCTTGATGAAGGCGTTGAAGAGCGGATGGCCGTCCCACGGGGTCGATTTGAACTCGGGGTGGAACTGCACGCCGATGTACCAGGGGTGCACGCTCTTGGGCAGCTCGACGATCTCGGTGAGCTGCTCGCGCTGCGTGAGCGCCGAGATCACCAGGCCCGCCTTGCGCAGCTGTTCCAGGTAGTTCACGTTGGCTTCGTACCGGTGGCGGTGGCGTTCGGTGACGATGTTGCCGTAGATCTCGTGCGCCAGTGTGCCGGCCGCCACGTCGGAGCTTTGCGCGCCCAGGCGCATGGTGCCGCCCAGGTCGGAGTTCTCGTCGCGGGTCTTGATGGTGCCGTCGGCGTCCTTCCACTCGGTGATCAGGGCGATTACGGGGTGGGGCGTTGCGGGCTCGAACTCGGTGCTGTTGGCGTTCTTCAAACCGGCCACGTGGCGTGCGTATTCGATGGTGGCGACCTGCATGCCTAGGCAGATGCCCAGGTACGGAACCTGGTGCTCGCGGGCGTAGCGGGCTGTGCTGATCTTGCCCTCGACGCCACGCGCGCCGAAGCCGCCAGGCACCAGGATCGCGTCGTACTTGGCGAGCTTCTCGGGCGCATCGGCGGCGCCGATGGTTTCGGAATCGATGTGCTCGATCTTCACGCGCACATGGTTCTTCATGCCGGCGTGGCGCAGCGCTTCGTTCACCGACTTGTAGCTGTCGGACAGATCGACGTACTTGCCCACCATCGCGATGGTGACCTCGCCCTGCGGGTGCTCGGTTTCGTAGACGAGCTGGTCCCAGCGCTTGAGGGTGGTGGGCGGCGTGTTCAGGCGCAGCTTGTCGCAGATCAGGCCGTCCAGGCCCTGCTCGTGCAGCATGCGAGGCACCTTGTAGATCGTGTCCACGTCCCACATGCTGATCACGCCCCACTCGGGCACGTTGGTGAACAGCGAAATCTTTCCGCGCTCTTCTTCGGGAATGCGGCGGTCGGCGCGGCACAGCAGGGCATCGGGCTGGATACCGATCTTGCGCAGTTCCTGCACGGTGTGCTGCGTGGGCTTGGTCTTCAGCTCGCCCGCTGCGGCGATCCACGGCAGGTAGGTCAGGTGCACGAAGGCGGCGTTGTTGGGGCCTAGCTTCAGGCTCAACTGGCGCACGGCTTCGAGGAAGGGCAGGGATTCGATGTCCCCCACCGTGCCGCCGATCTCGACGATGGCGACATCCACCGCGTCGCCCGTGCCCACGCCGGCGCCGCGCTTGATGTATTCCTGGATCTCGTTGGTGACGTGCGGGATGACCTGCACCGTCTTGCCGAGGTAATCGCCACGGCGTTCCTTCTCCAGCACGGACTGATAGATGCGGCCCGTGGTGAAGTTGTTGGTCTTTTTCATGCGCGTTTCAATGAAACGCTCATAGTGGCCAAGATCGAGGTCGGTTTCGGCGCCGTCGTCGGTGACGAAGACCTCGCCGTGCTGGAACGGGGACATGGTGCCCGGGTCCACGTTGATGTACGGGTCGAGCTTGATGAGGGTGACTTTGAGGCCCCGCGATTCGAGGATCGCGGCAAGGGAGGCTGAGGCGATTCCCTTGCCCAGGGAAGACACCACACCGCCGGTGACGAAGACAAATTTGGTCATGTCTTTTTAGGTGGTGGGAAATTGGGATTATAGAGGCCGGCCATCAAGGCCCTTGCCGGCGCTTTGCAAGCCCGCAGGCCCCGTCTGCTAAATTGCGCGCCATGAACGAGCTTGCCGGCAAACACATTCTCCTGGGACTCTCCGGCGGCATCGCCTGCTACAAATCGGCCGAATTCGCCCGCCTGCTCATCAAGGCCGGCGCCACCGTGCAGGTGGTGATGACCGAAGCGGCCGCGCAGTTCATGACCCCCGTCACGATGCAGGCGCTGACCGGGCGCACGGTGTACCACTCGCAATGGGATGCGCGCGAGCCCAACAACATGCCGCACATCAACCTGGGCCGCGAGGCGGACGCCATCGTCATCGCGCCGTGCAGCGCGGATTTCATTGCGCGATTGGCGCAGGGGCGCTCGGACGAACTGCTGAGCCTCACCTGCCTGGCGCGGCCCATTGACCGGGTGCCGCTGCTGCTGGCGCCCGCCATGAACCGCGAGATGTGGGCGCACCCGGCCACGCAGCGCAACCTGGCGCAGGTCGCGCGCGACGGTGCCGTCGTGCTGGCCGTGGGCAATGGCGACCAGGCCTGTGGAGAAACGGGCGACGGCCGCATGCTGGAGCCGGCGGAGCTGCTGGAAGAATTGATCGCCTTTTTTGCCCCCAAGGTGCTAGCAGGCCAGCACGTGCTGGTGACGGCCGGGCCCACGTTCGAGGCCATCGACCCCGTACGCGGCATCACCAACCTGTCGAGCGGGAAGATGGGCTTTGCCATCGCCCGGGCCGCCCGCGAAGCCGGGGCGCAGGTCACGCTGGTGGCAGGGCCGGTGCATTTGCCCACGCCGCGCGGCGTGCGCCGCTTGAACGTGCAATCTGCGCAGGATATGCGCGATGCCGTGGTGGGCAATGCTTCTGATGCTACTGTTTTCGTAGCAACTGCCGCCGTGGCCGACTGGCGTCCTGCACAGGCCGCCAACCACAAAATCAAGAAAGATGGTTCCGGCCAGGTGCCGGCGCTCGCTTTCGTCGAAAACCCAGACATCCTCGCCCAGGTGGCGCAATCCGAGCGTGCGCGCTCGGGGCAGCTGTTCTGCGTCGGCTTCGCTGCCGAAAGCGAAGACCTGCTGCGCCATGCCAGCGCCAAGCGCGAACGCAAGGGCGTGCCGCTGCTGGTCGGCAACATCGGTCCGGCCACCTTCGGGCAGGACGACAACGCGCTGCTGCTGGTGGATGCGCAGGGCCATCGCGAATTGCCGCGGGCTTCCAAGCGCGACCTCGCCAAGCAACTGGTTGCCGAGATCGCCCGGCGCATCGCTGGCGCGGCCTGATTTTTTACACCACCGGCCATTGCCCGTGCAGCATCCACTCCGGCCCGAATGGGACACACCGCCCGACGGTGATTTCGCGAGCTATGTCGAGCGCCTGGTTCAGTTGCAGCAGCCTGCACGGCCAACCGCGCCTGGAGTGCGACCCGACTTGTTCGGTGACCGATCGGCGCCAGCAGGCGTCGGCGCGACGAGGAAGTCCCGCACCCGCAACGCCACGCCAACCACGGGAGCCGGCCGGACCACGCTGCTCCAAACCCTGCTGGAAGCGCTGCGCCATGCAGCGCGCCAGCCTTCTCTTCCCCGTCCCCCCAAGAAATGAACTGAGCTTGTGAAGATCGACGTCAAGATTCTCGACCCCCGCATGGCAGAGCAACTGCCTTCCTACGCCACCCCGGGCAGCGCCGGCCTCGACTTGCGGGCCTGCCTGCAGGAGCCGCTCACCCTGGAACCCAATGCTTGGCAACTGGTGCCAACCGGCATTGCGGTCTACCTGAAAGACCCGGGATACGCTGCATTGATCCTTCCGCGCTCGGGCCTCGGGCACAAGCACGGCATCGTGCTGGGCAATCTGGTGGGGCTGATCGACAGCGACTACCAGGGGCAGCTCATGGTCAGCGCATGGAACCGCAGCAGCACCGCATTCACCCTCGAACCCATGGAGCGGCTGGCCCAACTGGTCATCGTGCCGGTGGTGCAGGCGCAGTTCAACGTGGTCAGCGACTTCCCGGCCACGCAGCGCGGAGAAGGCGGCTACGGCTCGACCGGTCAATCCTGATCCGGATCGCCATCTCACGGATGTTTGTAGTCCGTCGCCGACACGGCCGCCGGTCATTGTCTTGCTTGCCTGGCCGCGATTGCCCGGCGGGTCCCGGGGCGGGGTGCATGGTGCAATCCGCTTCACGTCAAAGGCTTCCACAGCCTGCGCATCGCTCTGAAGGAGAACTCTCATGTCCCGTTTCATCCGCTCCGCCACCCTGGCTGGTTCCGTCGCCCTGGTGACCTTGCTCTCCGCCTGCGCTCAGCAGCCGCGCTATTCCAACAACTACCCTGCTCAACCCCAGCCGGGCTATTCCTCCTACCCTGCTGCACAGAACCAAAACCAGAACGGTACCGAGTTCGGCGTGGTCTCCAACATCGAAACGCTGCAAGGCCGCAAGGGCACCAGCGGCGCTGGTGCCGTGCTGGGGGCCGTGGTCGGCGGTGTTCTGGGCAACCAGGTGGGCAAGGGCAGTGGCCGTGCCGCAGCGACCGTGCTGGGCGCCGTGGGCGGCGGTGTCGTGGGCAATCAGGTCGAAGGCCGCACCGGCAATAACGATGGACAGGTCGAGGGCTATCGCCTGACGATCCAACTGGATCAGGGCGGTCAGCGCGTGTATGACGTGAGCACGCCGGGCGATCTGCGCACGGGTGACCGTGTCCGCCTGTATGGCGGCCAGATCTCGCGCATCTGACCCACGGACTTTTTTCGCCCCATACGCATTGGCGCTGGGCGGATCATGCAAAACGGGCCCCTCGGGGCCCGTTTTGCATGGTGAATTGGCTGGGTCGGTTCAGTGGAGGGTGGGATTGTCGGCCGAAGGCGGCTGGATGCGGAAGAAACCGGTCCCTGCCGAGCCGCGGCCAATCTCTTCTTCGGTGGCCTCGCGCACGCTCTGCACGGTGAGGTGCAGGCGCAGCGCGATGCCGGCTAGCGGATGGTTGCCGTCGAGCACGATGTGCTCGGGATAGATCTGCGCCACCGTGTAGAGCACGTCGCGGGGTGCTGCCGGGTTGGTGCCCTCTGGCAGCGCGCTGCCCTCGACCGTCATTCCTTCCTCCAGGTCGGCCGGGAACAGGTTTCGCGGCTCCAGGAACAGCAGCGTGTCCTGGTAGTCGCCGAAGGCTTCTTCCGGTTCCAGGTGCAGCGACAGCGAGGTGCCGGCGGCGTGGCCCTGCAGGGCCTCCTCGATGCGGGTGAGCAGATCGTCGCCACCGACGAGAAACTCGACCGGCTCATCGAGCACGTCCAGCTCCTCACCCAGGGTGTCTTTCAAGATCCAGGTCAAAGCGACCACACATTGTTGGTTGATTTCCATAGGAGAATTGTCGCAGTTCGACCCTCAGCCGCACACACGGCGTATTTTCCCCATGGATGTTCAACAACCTCTGGCGCTGCTGGGCGGCCTCACGCCGGCGCAATTCATGCGCCGACACTGGCAGAAAAAGCCCTTGCTGGTCCGCCAGGCCGTCCCCGCATTCGCCCCGCCTGTGGGCCGCGCCGAACTGTTCGCGCTGGCTGCGCAAGAAAGCGTCGAATCGCGCCTCGTGCAATTGAAGGCGGGTGCGTGGAAGCTGAGGCACGGCCCGTTTGCGCGCCGCTCGCTGCCCCCGCTTACCACGCGCGAGTGGACGCTGCTGGTGCAGGGCGTCGATCTGCACGACGATGCAGTGCATGCGTTGCTGGATCAGTTCAGCTTCGTGCCGCGCGCCCGGCTGGACGATCTCATGATCAGCTACGCGTCCGATGGCGGTGGCGTCGGGCCGCATTTCGACAGCTACGACGTGTTCCTGCTGCAGGCCCATGGACGCCGCCGCTGGCGCATCGGACGGCAGAAGGACCTCACGCTGCGCGAAGGCATTCCGCTCAAGGTGCTGGCGAAGTTCGAGCCCGAGCAGGAGTTCGTGCTCGAACCCGGCGACATGCTGTACCTCCCGCCGCGCTATGCGCACGACGGCGTCGCCGAGGGCGAATGCATGACGTATTCCATTGGTTTCCGGGCTCCCGCCCGTGCAGGCATTGCGCAGGAATTGCTGTCGCGGCTGGCTGACGATGCCGGTGACGACGAGGGCACGCCGCAGTTGTACCGCGACCCATCGCAGCCAGCCTTGGCGCAGCCCGGCGAGATTC
>Ga0308157_10006735_pt1 | contig 13612 bp, 9 predicted proteins | sample PhyBR1_FD_201035 | JGI IMG/M metagenome (GOLD analysis project Ga0308157, IMG submission 201035) | Phyllosphere microbial communities from UC Gill Tract Community Farm, Albany, California, United States - DLSLB.R1 | ecosystem: Host-associated > Plants > Phyllosphere > Unclassified | place: USA...
CCTGCAACAGGGAACTACATTAAAATCGCTCAGCGGATCCCAGTTCGTATTGATTTGGATGCCAATCAACAGCGCTTAAATGAGCTTCGTCCAGGGATGTCCGTTTTTGTTGACGTCGATACTAAAGCCAATTAATAAATTAATAACAGCAAAACGCCCTTTAATAGGACTTTAAAGGGCGTTTTTAGTATTATTAATTAACAATACCATTAATTTAAAAAAGGCGATTTAAACTTTATGGCAATAAACGGTTGGTTTTCCAGCTTTCGCCCTGATTGTCAGTCGAGTAAACGATTCGGTCATGCATTCGGTTGGCGCGACCTTGCCAAAACTCAATTTTTTCAATCGTGATCTCATAACCGCCCCAAAATTCAGGGGTTGGCACCTTAGTATCTTCCGGAAACTGCTCAACCAACGCCTCAAATTTAGCATTCATGGCTTCGCGATCTGCCACCACACCACTTTGCGGCTGACTGACCCAAGCGCCAATTTGGCTATCATGCGGTCGTTTTTGAAAATACGTTGCCGATTTTTGCGCGTCAATTTTAGCAATGCTGCCACTGATTCGCACTTGGCGCTCAAGCTCATGCCAAAAAAACAGCGCCTCGGCATTAGGATTTTCGCTGATATCTTGACCTTTAGCGCTGTCATAATTGGTATAAAAAATGATCCCAGAGTCAGTCACTTCCCGAAGCAAAACGATACGAACGGCAGGCTTCATGTCCGCGCCGCAAGTGGCAAGGCTCATGGCATAAGGCTCTTGGACGCTTTGCTCGATTGCCTCACTCATCCAAGCATTAAACAACTCAAACGGCGACGATGGAATTGAAGATTGATCCAGCTCGCCTTTTTCATAGGATAAACGCTGATCGGTAAAATCCATACTCATGATGACCTCTTTTATAATGACAGTTTAAATTAGGGTTGCTGACAAAAATGCGGCGCGAAATTTTAACTCTGTTAATCTTCTAGCTGAGATTTGATGCGATTTGCTAAATCTTCTGCCAACATGTCGCATTCGATTTCGTCATCGGACTCAACCATCACGCGAATCATCGGCTCCGTTCCTGATTGACGGATGAGCAATCTGCCGCGACCTTCAAGCGTTGCTTTAGCATTGTCAAACGCCGCAACAAGTTCAGGATAATCAAACGGGTCTTTCATTTGCGATAAACGAACGTTGACCAGCTTTTGCGGTAATACGTCAAAACCGGCGCTCAAATCGCTCAGCGCCAAATCACGCTCCTGCATGATGGCAAGCACTTGCAATCCAGCAATGATCGCGTCCCCCGTTCGGCTCTTATCTAAGCATAAAATATGACCCGACGGCTCACCACCTAAAATCCAGCCATTGGCTTCAAGCGCTTGCATGACATAGCGATCACCAACTTTGGCGCGGCAAAACTCAATTCCAGCGCTGTTTAGTGCAAGCTCAAGCCCCATATTGCTCATCAAGGTTCCCGCAACGCCTGCTGCTTTGGTTTGACCTTGAGTGGCTAAGATAAATAAAATGCCATCGCCATCGACCAAATTGCCCTTTTCATCGACCATCACGATGCGATCGCCATCACCATCTAAGGCAATGCCAACATCGGCTTGATGATGAACCACAGCATGTTGCAAGCCTTCTGGATGAGTTGAGCCGCAATTTTCATTGATATTGATGCCATCCGGGTTGTTATTTATCGCGATGACGTTTGCGCCAAGCTCCCGAAGGACGCGCGGTGCAACGCTATAGCCTGCCCCATTGGCGCAATCAATCACAACGGTCAAATTGGACAAATCGTACTGATAAGGAAAGCTGCCTTTACAAAATTCGATATAGCGACCTTTGGCATCATCAATGCGGTGATTTTTGCCCAATTTTGCCGGATTGACAATTGGCATGAGCAATGAACTACCATCCGCTGCCATCATCTGATCAAGCTTTTGGTTAATCGCATCTTGCAGCTCATCGCTAATTTTTTTGCCCTCATTTGAAAAAAACTTGACGCCATTATCAAAATAAGGATTGTGCGACGCGGAGATGACCACACCAGCATCCGCATGAAAACTGCGGGTTAAATGAGCAATCGCCGGCGTTGGCAACGGTCCTAACATATGAACGTCGACGCCTGCGGCATTAAATCCGGCTTGTAGTGCTGCTTCAATCACGTAACCTGAAAGGCGCGTGTCTTTGCCAATCACCACGCTTGGCTTTTTGCTTGAGTCGCTATTTTCAACCAACACGCAACCGGTCACATAGCCCAACTTTAAAATAAAATCAGGGGTAATGGGAAGCTCACCAAATTTACCGCGAATGCCATCGGTACCAAAATAGCTCATGAATGATCCTTGTTTCTAATTACGTTTTAAAAGCCATGTTCAATGTCAAAACCGTCAGCTTAAACGCGATGGCACAAGACAATTGGGGTGCCTCATTTTACAAAAAAAATAGCCAACAACACATCGGCATTGTTGGCTATTTGTGTCTTTATTCAGCAGATAGTAGCAAAAAAGACAGATTTTGGTCAAATATTCGCTTTTAAAAAGCTGATTTTAATATCAGACGCGATAATTTTATTAGACACGATAGTTTGGCGCTTCTTTGGTAATTTGAACGTCGTGAACGTGCGATTCTTTCATTCCCGCTGAGGTCACTTCAACGAACTGTGGCTTTTTGCGCATCTCTTCAATGGTCGCACAGCCAGTGTAACCCATAGATGATCGCAAACCGCCGACCAACTGATTAACGATCCCTGAAACAGGACCTTTGTAAGGGACGCGACCTTCGATACCCTCTGGAACCAATTTTTCAACACCTTCTTTGGCATCTTGGAAATAGCGATCCGAGGAGCCATGCTGACCTGACATTGCGCCCAAGCTTCCCATACCACGATACGCTTTGTAATAGCGACCTTGGAACAATTCAACCTCGCCTGGCGCTTCTTCCGTTCCTGCCATAAGCGAACCAATCATGATGCAAGATGCCCCAGCAGCAATCGCTTTTGCCAAATCGCCTGAATATCGGATACCGCCGTCTGCAATCAAAGGAATAGTGTCTTGAAGCGCGCTTGCAACGTTATCAATGGCAGAGATTTGCGGAACGCCAATACCGGCAATGATTCGGGTGGTACAAATGGAGCCAGGACCAATTCCTACTTTTACCGCATCGGCGCCTGCATCACGAAGGGCTTTAGCAGCGTCTCCTGTGGCGATGTTGCCACCGATCACTTGAATCTGAGGATAGTTCTTTTTGACCCAATTGACTCTATCAATCACGCCTCTTGAGTGACCATGAGCGGTATCAACAACGATGACATCAACGTCAGCAGCAACTAAGGCTTCAACGCGAGCTTCGGTGTCCGCCCCTGTGCCAACAGCAGCGCCAACCCGCAAGCGACCTTGATTGTCTTTACAAGCATTAGGATTATTTTCAGCTTTGGTAAAGTCATTCACGGTGATCAAACCGCGCAGGCGAAACTCATCATCAATCACGATCACTTTTTCGATGCGGCGCTCATGAAGCAATTTTTTAATGTTCTCGTTGCTTTCACCTTCATGAACCGTGACTAGCTGCTCTTTTGGGGTCATGATTTGACTGACGGGCAAAGACAAGTTGGTTTCAAAACGCCAATCGCGATGGGTGACGATACCAACGACGTTATCCGTACCTTTTTCAACCACTGGAACGCCTGAAATATTATTGTCTTGGGTAATTCGAAGCAGCTCACCAACGCTCATTTCAGGGTGGACGGTGATGGGGTCAACCACAGTTCCGGCTTCAAATTTTTTGACGCGGCGAACTTGGGTCGCCTGCTGGGCGATGTCCATATTTTTATGCAAAATACCCAAACCGCCAAGCTGTGCCATGGTGATTGCCATTTCAGACTCAGTTACGGTGTCCATCGCCGCTGAAATAAGCGGCAAATTGAGCGAAATCTCTTTGGTCAATCGGGTGGTCAAATTTGCCGCTTTTGGCAGCACTTCAGAATAGGCGGGCAACAATAAAACGTCATCAAAGGTAAAGGCTTTATCGACAATTCGTAACATACAATCCCCTAGCAGTGGTTATTTTGGCGGTGAGCGCGGCAGGTTTTAGCAAAATCCCCCACTCATTTTTCACAAAACTATTGTAATATTTTTGTGATAAAAGCGAAAAGGGCTTGCAAAAAACATTTCCCGATGAAAATAACGCCACATTATACCAAAAAAGCCAAGTTGATATTTGAATTATTTCTACTTGCCGCTATTTTTTTATGATCGTCAGGTTTGCTGTTGTTAATTAGCCGCGTCGCCAAGTGGTTCCTGATCGGCTGTCTTCAAGCTCAATGCCTGCATCTTTTAATTGCTGGCGAATCTCATCGGCGCGAGCAAAGTTTTTATCAGCTTTGGCGGTAGCACGATCATTAATTAACGCTTCAATCGCCGAATCACTCAAACAGTCAGTATTATCTTGACCAATGATTGCTTGCAAAAACTGCTGAGCTGGCTGCTGCAAAATATTTAACGGCTGAGCAAGCGCTTTTAACATGACGGCTTGCTGCCAAGCGCAGCTTACGTCATTTTCTTTAATGGCTTTGTTGATATCGCGCGCCAGCCCAAATAAAACACTAATTGCAGCTGAAGTATTAAAGTCATCGTTCATGGCGCTGATAAACTCTTGACCCGCTTGACTTTGCCAAGCTTTACTGATGAGTTCATCGTCAAGATAAATGGCTTGTGAATTTTGTTGTTCAGCAATTTTTAACGCATGATATAGTCTACTTAGGCTATTATGAGCTTCCGTTAACGCGCTGTCTGAAAAGTTAACCTGACTGCGGTAGTGACTCGATAATAAGAAAAAGCGAATGGTTTCAGGATGAAACTGCGCCATCACATCACGAATGGTAAAAAAGTTGCCCAAAGATTTGGACATTTTTTCGCCATCGACATTGATAAAGCCCACGTGCATCCAATTGTGAGCATACTCACAGCCCGTTGCCGCTTCGGATTGCGCAATCTCGTTTTCGTGATGCGGAAACTGCAAATCGTGACCACCGCCATGAATGTCAAAGCTGTCGCCTAGGCAATGCGTTGACATCGCCGAGCACTCAATATGCCAGCCGGGTCGACCTTGACCCCAAGGTGATGACCACTGCGGTTCCCCTATCTTTGCAGCTTTCCAAAGTACAAAGTCAAATGGATGGCGCTTATTGTCATCCACTTCAACGCGAGCGCCCGCCTGCATGTCCTCCAAATTGCGCTTGGACAATTTGCCATAACCTTTAAAGCTGTCAATGGCGTAATAAACATCGCCATTGTCCGCTTTATAAGCGTGGTTATTTGCGACCAGTTTGCCAATCATCGCTTGCATCTCATCGATGAAATCGGTAGCTCGCGGCGCCTGATTTGGCGGCTCGCAACCAAGGGCAGCGGCATCTTCGTTCATAGCAGTAATAAAACGCTCGGTCAGCTCATTGATGCTTTCATTATTTTCAATGGCGCGAGCGATAATTTTGTCATCGATGTCAGTGATATTGCGAATATAGTTGACCGAAAATCCAAGGGTTTTTAGCCAGCGCACCACCATGTCAAAGGCAACCATAACGCGAGCATGACCAATATGACAATAATCATAAACTGTCATTCCGCAAACGTACATGCCGACCTGACCGGCATTTAGCGGCTTAAATACGCGCTTTTTTGCAGTTAGTGAGTCATAAATTGTCAAGTTGTCCATGGCGTCAGCAAGGGGCGTAGACATGAGTAGTCGCCTTTTAATAATTCAAAAAATAAATAAGAAACCAGCTAAAATGACGCATTGCTTTTATCAGCAGTCGCAATCGCGCTAGCAATCGGTTATCTTAGCGAAAATTGCTAAAAAATGCCACAATGCCAATTTTAACTTTTAACCAAAATCGAATCTCAACCAAAAAAAGGAAACGAGTTGTTATGGGAAACCGCTTAAGTAAAATTTATACCCGAACGGGCGATGACGGCAGCACGGCAATGGCTGATGGCAGCCGCGTGAGTAAAGCTGATGTGTTGTTTGAGGTGATGGGCGATGTTGATGAGCTCAATTCGCAAATCGGCTTGGTTCGCGCTTTACTCAATGACATTCAACACAATAATGCGCTTCCTGAGCGTGTTCTTCACAATGACGAAAATAACAGCGCAAGTTTTGCGCAAAGTTTAACCATCATTCAGCATTTGCTATTTAATATCGGCGGTGAGCTTGCCATGCCAGAATATGTGGGTGTGACGGCAGCTCATATCACATGGCTTGAGCAGCAAATCGATGCGATGAACGCGCATTTGCCGCCGCTTAAAGACTTTATTTTGCCAACGGGGTCAGTGCTTGTCAGCCAGCTTCAGGTTGCAAGAAGCGTTTGCCGCCGCGCTGAGCGTCAAGCGGTTCGCTTAAAGACTAACGCTCCTGATGCCATCACCAAATCGGCACTACAATTTATCAATCGCCTATCGGACTTTTTATTTGTGGCAGCAAGATTTTGCACCGATTCTGACCAAAGCCGCGAGGTACTTTGGGACAGTCAAGTGCTGAGCGTTTTTTCTGAAAAATAGAGGTTGAAAAACACGGATAAAAAAGGCTTACCTATCGTAAGCCTTTTTTACTCTGTCTTTATTATTTCAATGCAACGTTATAAAAGCTTTCCTATCTAAGTTTTAATAAGTGCCTCTAAATTTTAATAAGTGCCGTTTTCTTCAATGATAACCATATCAATGCTGTCATCTTTTGGTGCAGCAGGTTGCGGCTTAGCACTTGTACTTGGCGTGCTAGCACTGCTGTTTGCCGAACTGCTTGCATTGCTATTATTTGAACTTGATGAGCTGCTGCTTGAGCTTGGGGTTTGAGCATTTGAGCTGCTTTGGCTATTTGAGCTGCTGCTTGAACTTGGTGATTCGGCAGGTTTTGAGGGTTGAGCAGGCTTTGCAGGGGCGGTCGGCTGAGCAGGTTGTTTTGGCTGAGCGGGCGCAGCAGGTCTTGGGGCGCGAACGACAGGCGCTGAGCCTTGATTGCTGCTTGATTGCGGCAAGCTTTGGCTTTGATTATCAAGCGCTGATTTGAGCATCGAGCTTGCCACCACGTCAGCAGCGGCAGTGAGCAGCGGCGGGTTACTGACAATTCGCACTTGGACTTGACCGTTTTGCGCGCCAACAATATAGGTGAGTGCATCATCAATCATCGTATTGTCTGACATGCGCAAATTGTCTTGTGCCACTTGCGATTGTAGCGTTGGGTGATTGTTTTCAGCATTTAGCTGATTGGTCAAAAACACATCTTCGCTTGGTAAAGCAAGACTGATCGCTGCCTGACAAGTGGTGATGCCATTAGCGTTTGCCGCTTGAAGCATGGAAATATTGTTAATACCAACGCCAATATTATTAATTTTATTGCGAACCATACTGGTATCTAAGCTCACATCTGCCTCGCTACCATAGCCGACAACCAGCGATTGCGACTGCTGATATAAGGCATTTTTAAGCGCATTTTTAAGCCGATCTTGAACCAAAGGGTCTTGACAGCCTACCGCTGGCGCCACATCGCTATTGTCAACCACCACCGTTTCTTCAGGCGCATCTTCTGATTTATCCGCTTTGCTACAACCGGCAAGCGCCATCCCAACCATCACACTTATCCCTGCCATTTTTGCCAAATTTGACCACATTAGCTGGGGCTGTTTTGCTGCGCTCATTTTATCTTGCTCCTAAACTTTTGAGTAAAATGAAGCCATTATACGAAATTTATAATCGTGGGTCATTACTTACGCGCATTGATCCGCCATTAAATTATCCAGTAAACTGTCGTTTTAACGGCTTAAATTTTAAAACTCAACTTTTTAGAGCATAAATGTCAAAAACGCAGAGTTTAACAATTTAAGGCTTAATCTTTGATTAGGACGCGATCATGATTGCACTCAACCGAACTCAGCTGTTAGGGCATCGCGGCGCGCGCAGTGAAGCGCTTGAAAATACCTTATTTGGCTTTGAACATGCAAAACGCTTGCAATCACTTGGTCTTGCGGGCATTGAGTTTGACGTTCAGCTCACCTTTGATGGTCATTTGGTCGTGTTTCACGATGACACGCTGCAACGGCTTTGCGGCAACCAATCTAGGATAGACCAGTTAACCTTAAAAGAAATCCGCCGCCAACTGCAATCTGGGCACCCGATTATTACGCTTGAAACGCTTGTTCAAGTCCTCAATGCCTCCGATGCTATTGCTGCAACCTTTAGCCATATTGAGCTTGAGATCAAAACGCATGGCAGAACCTCTCATCAAAAACTGATTCAAGCGCTTAATACCGCGTTTAGCGGCGCTGAAATTCATAAATTACCTATAGTATTGACCACCTTTGATCGCCAGCTTTTGCAGCAATTGCAGCGCCATCCTGTACTAAAACAAATCCCGCGTGGGTTGTTAATCCGAACTCCTGAAGCCTTAACTTACGCCGCAAACAGCGCGCTTCAGCTTGGCTGCCAACAACTGGGCGTTTATTATCCTTTATTAACTCAAGCGGTTATCCAAAATTGTCACCGCTATGGCTTAAAGGTAAGCGCTTGGACGGTCAATGATCTTGAGGTGGTCAAGCAACTGGTGTTTTGGCAAGTGGATGTCATTATCACTGACATTCCGACACAAATTTTGTGATCTTTTTATTTCTTCTTGATTGTTTTTTAATCTCTAGTTTTCGTTTACTAATAACCACTTGGACAAAATATTCGCGATTTGATTACAAACTATGCTAAATCCTGAGAGCTTGTAGGGTTTTATTGGCAACTGTAACTAAAATTCATACAAGTTATTGTTATTTAGCAATATTTTTATAGTGAATAAGCGTTCACTTTCCCAATTAATTCAGGTAATATAGAGGCTGAAATCAATACCGCTAGGGATATTATATGATTGCAAAAAAAGCAATGGGCTTGCCGCTAAAAGGCTTGCGATTCGCAATCCAATCTGGTGACGCATTAATCCAAACTGCTGGGACAGGGGCGCTACGCTTTAAAACGTGGCTTGAGGATAAAAATGCATCAAAAACCAACTCGCCAGATCAGGCAAGCAGTTATCTCACTCAGCCGTCAACGCCTACGGATGTGACCATCAATGAGGTGATCGACATCCGTGAGCTTGAATTTAAAAAAGCGCCGATCAACTGGATTCCGGCGACGATTTTGGTCGCAACGCCACTTGCCGCAGCCGTTATTACCCCGTGGTATTTGCTTACTCATAAAGTCAGCTTACCGGTTTGGGGCGCATTTGGCTTTTTTATGGCATGGACAGGGCTTAGTATCACCGCAGGCTATCATCGCTTGTTGTCGCATCGCGCTTATAAAGCCCATCCCGTTGTTAAAAACTTCTTATTAACGGGCGCAACCTTAGCGGTTCAAGGTTCTGCCTTTGATTGGTGCTCAGGTCACCGAAGCCATCACCGTCATGTTGATCACCGAATGGACGACCCGTATTCAGCCAAGCGCGGTTTTTGGTTCAGTCATATCGGTTGGATGCTCAAAAACTACCCAAGTGGCAAGTTTGACTATAAAAACATTCCCGATTTGACCAAAGATAAAACGCTGCAAATTCAGCACAAATACTATGGTCTTTGGGTGTTGGCTGCCAATTTAGGACTGGTCACTGCGGCAGGATTTTTGGTTGGGGATGTTTGGGGAACGCTCGTATTAGCAGGATTACTGCGTTTGGTGCTCACCCATCACTTCACCTTTTTTATTAACTCGCTGTGCCATATGTTTGGGTCGCGACCTTATACTGATACCAACACGGCTCGTGATAACTTTATCTTAGCGATTTTCACTTGGGGTGAAGGCTATCATAACTACCACCACTTCTTCCAATACGACTACCGAAATGGCGTGAAATGGTGGCAATATGACCCAACTAAGTGGCTGATTGCAGCGCTATCAAAAGTGGGATTGACCAGTGAGCTACGCACTATTGATGACGCCACTATTAAACATCGATCTACCGCAAGCGATGATCCACTTCCAAGAGCGCATCAAACTTGAATTTGAGGCGTTCACGCAAACGGTTGAGGAATGGCAAGCATTAAAGACCAAAACCATTGAGATGAAAAAGACCGAGTTTGCTGACCGCTTGCATGAAGTCGATGAAAAGCTTAAGCATGAATACGCGAAAATCGAACAAAAAATCGTTGCCCATAACGACAATCTAAAAATCGCCTTTCGCTCTTTAGGGTTTGATCAAAAAGCTGCTTGATGCCCTAAATAAAAACGATTTTGTTTTCTCCTCCCTCTAGCTGACATGGCTAGGGGGATTTTTTTATGTTGCTTTTTATAGCCAGTTTTTTCGTCCGATTGCTGCTGTGATATAGTGGTTAAAAATTAAGGATTATTCTTATGAATTATCAAAACACTTACGCGCAATTAGACCCAAGGCTGTATCATCGGCAGCCGCCAACCCCGCTTGATGCCCCAACGCCCGTTCATTTTAATCAAAAATTGGCTGATAAGCTTGGTTGGTCAGATGATAAGGAATTGATGGAAAATTGGGTCGATATCATTGGTGGCGCTTACGTTCCTGAGGGTTTTTGTCCGCTTGCAATGGCGTATGCTGGTCATCAGTTTGGGCAATGGGCAGGTCAGCTTGGCGATGGTCGCGGATTACTTTTGGCGCAAGTGATCGATGACAATGGTAAGCTTCAAGATTTGCATTTAAAAGGCAGCGGGTTGACGCCCTACTCGCGGATGGGCGATGGTCGGGCGGTACTTCGAAGCAGCATTCGTGAGTATTTGGGCGGTCATGCGCTCACCCATCTTGGTGTTACCTCATCAGAAGCGCTTGGGATTGTGACTTCCAAAACACCGGTTCAGCGCGAAACGATTGAGGCAGGAGCGGCGCTGATTCGGGTGGCGGATTGTCATATTCGGCTTGGTCATATCGAATGGATTGCAAGCTTTGCGCCTGATTTATTAAAGCCATTTACCGAGTATATGATCGCTACGTATTATCCGGATTGCCAATCGGCGGACCATCCTGTTTTGGCATTTTTAGAAAATGTCGTCAAAAATACGGCGCGCCTGATAGCAGATTGGCAACTGATCGGCTTTGCCCATGGCGTGATGAATACAGACAATCTATCAATTACCGGAAGTACGCTTGATTTTGGACCTTTTGGCTTTATGGAGCGCTTTAATCCGGCTTGGATTAACAATCATTCAGACTTTACCGGACGCTATGCCTACCAAAATCAGCCTGCGATTGGGCATTGGAACTTAAATGTTTGGCTGCCGCACTTTATGCGCTTATCCGGCGTCAGTCGCCAAGCGCTCAGCGATGCGCTTTCTCATTATGAGCCCACTTTTATGCAGCATTATCAAAAGGGGCTTTGCGACAAAATGGGATTAACATTTGATCAAGACAGCTTAAATCTTGCGTTTGATTGGTTAACTTTATTAGAAGATTATCGCTTAGATTATACCAACAGCTTTCGTGCGCTTTTGGCATTGGTTGACCCCGATAAATTTACTTTTGAAGCCAAGTTACTTGCCACGATCACTCAAGACATCCAAGCAAAAGGTCAAAACGCTGTCCAATCTTGGCAAGATTGGCAATCGCGTTACCAAAACCTTTTGCAAAATTTGCCACAAAAAGACGTTGTTAAGCGCCTAACCGAAAGCAATCCCGTTTATATCTTGCGCAATGATATGGCGCAACGGGCAATTATTGCCGCTGAAAAAGATGACTTTAGCGAAGTTTCACGATTGTTTGAACTGCTCAGTCAGCCATTTATCGTTCAAGATATTGCTACCGGATTAGATATTACACCACCTGATAACAATGCACCGCCGCTTGCGATCAGCTGTTCATCTTGATTTTATCTAAAAAATAGCAGTTTTAACAATGACTTAGGTATTAATTGATAAATTTTTTATATTTTAAACGTCTATTATTAAAATGCTAAATGCTATCTATAAAATTTTCATATATTTTTGTACGTTAAAATCAGGTTGACTAGGCAGCGATTTGGCAATAGTGCTAGAATAAGTTGCCTATCAGCAAAAAAGGCTGATGATCATCGATCGTGCTTTAAAGATGAGACCTAGATCAAGCGATCGCTTTAATTTTATCTTTTAATGATGGCCACTATTATGACTGACGATACGAACTCGAACACGGAAAATGCAAACTTGGACAAAGAGCAGTTTGAACAAGCCGCTTTGCACTACCATGCCAATCCTCGCCCTGGTAAAATTTCAGTTACCCCAACCAAACAGCTTGCTAACCAGCGCGATCTTGCACTGGCTTACTCGCCTGGCGTTGCCGTCCCTTGCCTTGAGATTGCAAGAGACCCTACGCTTGCAGCAAGATATACCGCCCGTAACAATTTGGTTGGCGTCATTACTAACGGAACGGCGGTTCTCGGTCTTGGCAATATCGGACCTTTGGCATCAAAGCCAGTCATGGAAGGTAAAGGCGTATTGTTCAAAAAATTTGCGGGAATTGATGTCTTTGACATTGAAGTGGCGCAAAATGATCCGGATAAGCTTATCGAGGCGGTCGCGGCTTTAGAGCCAACCTTTGGCGGGATTAACTTAGAAGATATTAAAGCGCCAGAATGTTTTAAAATTGAGCGCGAGCTGCGCAAACGCATGAACATTCCGGTATTTCACGACGATCAGCACGGCACGTCCATCATCGTTGGCGCAGCATTGTTAAACGCACTATTGATTGCTGATAAAAAAATCGAAGACATCAAAGTGATTTGTTCAGGCGCAGGGGCGGCTGCGATTTCGTGTCTTGATTTATTGTGCGCGCTTGGCGTTCAAAAAGAGCATATTTATGTGTCAGACTCTCGCGGCATCATTTCAACCAGTCGCGATAACTTAGATGAGTCTAAAGTTCGTTATGCTCGTGATACTGATGCGACCACGATCAACGAATTGATCGATGATACGGATATGTTCTTAGGGCTTTCTATGCCAGGAACGCTCACCCCTGATATGGTCAAACGCATGGCGCGAGACCCCATTATCTTTGCGCTTGCCAACCCAACGCCTGAAATCATGCCAGAAGTTGCCCATTCGGTTCGCCCAGATGTCATCATGGCAACCGGTCGCTCAGATTATCCAAACCAAGTAAATAACGCCCTTTGCTTTCCTTATATTTTCCGCGGCGCGCTCGACGTTGGCGCAACAACGGTTAATGAGGAGATGAAAATCGCTTGCGTGCGCGCTATTGCGGCTATGGCTCACGTTGAAGCTATGCCGACTACCACGCGTGCAAAAACGACTGACACTAGCAAAAGCTTTGGTCGTGACTATTTGATCCCAGGTCCTCTTGAGCCAAACTTAATCATCGAAATTGCCCCTGCCGTTGCCAAGGCCGCCATGGAATCCGGTGTTGCAACCTTACCGATTGACGATTTTAGAGCTTATCGTCAGCAATTGTCTGAGTTTGTTTATAACTCTGCATTTGTGATGAAGCCTATTTTTTCACGCGCTAAAACCGATCCAAAACGCATTGTTTATTGTGAAGGCGAAGACCATAACATCTTGCTTGCGGTTCAAGTCGTCGTTGATGAAGAGCTTGCCAAACCCATCTTGGTTGGTCGACCAGCCATTATTGAAAAAAACATTGAGCGTTTAGGACTGC
>Ga0308157_10006736_pt1 | contig 13611 bp, 9 predicted proteins | sample PhyBR1_FD_201035 | JGI IMG/M metagenome (GOLD analysis project Ga0308157, IMG submission 201035) | Phyllosphere microbial communities from UC Gill Tract Community Farm, Albany, California, United States - DLSLB.R1 | ecosystem: Host-associated > Plants > Phyllosphere > Unclassified | place: USA...
CCTGGCCAACGACTACCTCTACTACGGCGATCTGGGCAGCCAGACGGCCGTGCTGGGCGAAACGGCCTGGCGTCACCGCGAGGATGCGCTGGACGGCTCAACCGCCAGTCTGTCGGGCCGTGACGCCTGGACGGCGGGGACCGCGATCTCGGTTTCGGCTTTGGCGGACCGGACCAAAACCGACGCGCGCGGCGCCATCGGTGAAGCGACCTCGGACGGATACGGCGTGCGGATCGCGGTGGAATCCGGCACGGAGATGATGCGGTTCGGCCTGGCCGGCAGCTATCGCAACGCCTCCGTGGACGCGGGGGCTCTAAACGTCGATCTGGATAGCTTCGGCCTCGACCTCTACGGCGGCTGGCGGTCGGGCGATGTCTTCGTCAATGCGGCGGCGGGCGTGGCCCAGGACGACTTCAATGACGTATCGCGCCTGACCTCGTTGGCCCCGATTGTTCACACAGGCTCGACCCGCGGCGTCTCGACCGGCGCGCGACTGCAGGGCGGGATGTGGTTCGACATGGGCGGGATCGCCCTGTCGCCGCGCGCCGCCGTAGCCTGGATCAACAGCGATGTGGACGGCTTTACTGAACAGGGCGTCGCGGCCCAGTACGCCTATCAGGACCGCTCGGTTCAAGGCACGACGGCCGAGATCGCCCTGCGCGCCGAAGGCGGCGTCGACCGCTTCCACTTCTTCGTCGAGGGCGGCTATCGCGACAGCCTCAGCGACGGCAGCGACGCGGTCCGCACCGGCATCGCCGGCAACCCGGCGCAAGTCCTGGCGCGTCAGGTCGACCAGCCCTGGGGTGGCCAGTTCCTGGCCTCGGCGGGCATCGAGGGCACGATCATGGACCGCCTCAAGGTCTCCATCGGCTACAAGGGCCGTTTCGGCGATCAGGCCGACAGCCACATGGGCGGGGTGCAACTGACCCTGCCGCTGTAAGGCGCTCGATCAGACAGGGAGAGGCCGCGCGGCGCAGGTCGCGCGGCCTCTTTCGTCTGGATTTGAGCGTTCGCGTTCCGGAGGTGCGACGCCGTGTCGCCCTTCCTGCGCCCCATTCGCGTCCCGGTCTGGTGGCAAAAGACGGTCAACCCCGGCCGTCGGCGACTGCGTTTCCGCCACCCGCGCACCCTGTTTCGCGTGACCATGACGGCCCTCCCGCTCGATGCTTGAGCGCCAGGAGTGCAGTTACAGTATGCGTTTTCTTCCCACGGCCGTAAGGCCGCTCGCGATCCGTTTTGGCCAAACCGGCGTCGTCGCCGTCACCGCCGTTCTCGCCATGGCCGGCGCCCCCCTAGGCGCCGCAAGCCCGTTGTCCGACAAGGCTGAGGTCCTGTCCGCGCCGGCCGCCGCGCCGGTTCAGGCCGTGGCCAAGCCCGCCGGCCCCCTGATGCGCAAGGTCGTGTTCGAGGCCCCGGTGAAGGGCTATCGGATCAACTCGGCCTTTGGTTCGCGCAAGCTGGCCATCGAGGCCAAGGCTCGCGCCCACAAGGGCGTGGACATCGCCGCGCCCAAGGGCACCAGCGTCTATACAACCGCCGAAGGGCGGGTCATCCGCGCCGGCTTTCAGGCCGGGGGCTATGGCAACTTCATCGAGGTCAAGCATCCCAACGGGATGAGCAGCGTCTATGGCCATCTCAGCCGCATCGACGTTCATACCGGCCAGGAGGTCGCCGCGGGCGAGCGCATTGGCCTGGTCGGCTCGACCGGCTATTCGACCGGCCCGCACCTGCATTTCGAGGTGCGCCGCAACGGCGGTCAGGTGAACCCGACCAAGGTCGTGGGCCAGAGTTTCGACGTGAAAGTCACGGCGCCCAAGGTCTAGGACGCGTCGCGTCGGGGGCTGCCGCAATGATGACCGTTCCGTAATGTAAAATGCCCTTTCCATTCCCCGCCTCTGACCGTTAGGATTCGTCTCTGACGGTTGGAGGATAGGGCATGGCGGCAGCGCTGACGCTGGATGGGATCAGCAAGAGATACGGCGGCTTTCAGGCTGTGTCCGACCTGAGCTTTGAGGTCGAGAAGGGCACGATCTGCGGCTTCCTGGGCCCCAATGGCGCGGGCAAGACCTCGACGCTGAGGATGATTCTGGGGCTGCAGCCCGCCACCTCGGGCCGGATCGATATCCTGGGCGCCGACGACGGGCGCAAGGTGCGCGACCGGATTGGTTTCCTTCCCGAAGAGCGTGGCCTCTACAAGAAGATGACCCCGGTGGACGCCATCGCCTTCTTTGGCGGGCTGAAGGGCTTGCCCGTGGCCGAGGGCCGCAAGCGCGCCCGCGAGATGCTGGAGCAGATGGGTCTAGGCGACGCCCAGAAGAAGAAGATGAAGGAGCTGTCCAAGGGGATGGCCCAGAAGGTCCAGTTAATCGCCTCGGTCGTGCATCGGCCCGAGTTTGTGATCCTGGACGAACCCTTTTCCGGCCTCGACCCGATGAACCAGCAGGGGCTGGAAGCCATGATCCGGGCGCTGGCCGCCGACGGCGCGACGGTCCTGTTCTCGACTCACGTCATGCAGCACGCCGAACGCCTGTGTGACAAGGTCGTGCTGCTGGCGCGCGGCAGGAAGGCCTTTGAAGGCACGGTGGATCAGGCGAGGGCGACCTCGCCGCGCTTCCTGGAACTGGAGGGGGCGCTGGATGTCGCTGCGGTCGCGGCTCTGCCGGGGGTGAGCGGCGTCGAGGTTCTGAACGATCATGGCGGAGCGCGCACCCTTCGGGCCGGTCTGGCCCAGGGGGCAGGGGGGCAGGAGGCGCTGAAGTCGGCCTTCCTGACGGGGTTGGACGTGCGCCGGTTCCAGATCAAGGAGCCTACCCTGCACGACGCCTTCATCGCCCTGACCGGCGATCACCCGGATGACGACCAGAGCGTCGCCCGAGACGCCGCTCGCAATCTGCTCCAGGCGGAGGCCGCCCGATGAACCGCACCCTTCTGATCGCGCGCCGCGAATTCATGGCCTACGCCAAGACGGTCGGTTTCTGGCTGTCATTGCTGGCCTTTCCCCTGTTCGGGGCGCTGGGCGGCGCCATTCCTATTTTGATGAAACACGCCGAACCGGCGCGCGCGGTCGCCCTGGTGGATGAGGCGCCGTCTGCGTCGGGTCTGGCGGAGGCCGTGCGTCAGTCGCTGGAAAGCGAACAGGTCCGCAGCGACATCAGCGCCCTGCGCATGGCCGCCATTCCCGAGGCCGGAGTGGCGGGCGGCGACCGGGTGCGACAGGTGGCCGAGACCGAGGGCTATGCGGCCGGAGTCGCTGCGCTGAAGCGCGAGGCGCCGCGCGCTGGGGCCGGTTTCAAAGCGCCCAGGCCCAGCCTGACCTTGGCGGCCGCCCCCGCCGAGATCGTGGCGGCTGCGCCGGGTGAGGCCCGCGACGCCCTGGCCCGTCGTTATCTGAGCGAGGAGACGGAGGGCCGGAAACTGAGCGCGATCGTCTTCTTGACCGAGGCCGACGGCCAGCCCGGCGCCCGCATCTGGACCGCCCGCGCCACCGATGACGCGGTCGAGGACGCCGTCCGCGACGCGCTGAAGGACGCCAATCGTCGTCAGGTCTTCGCCGCCGGCGGCATCGACCCGGCCGTGGTGGCGCAGACCGATCGCTTCCGCCCCGAGCTGTCGGTGTTTTCGCCCAAAGCACGCTCCGGCGGAGAGGTGTCGTTCCGCGACAAGCTGCCGACGGTGGTCGGTCTGGCGGTCGGGTTCGTTCTGTGGTCGCTGATCATCACCGGTGCTTCCATCTTGCTGAACAGCGTCATGGAGGAGAAGTCGAACAAGATCCTGGAGGTCCTGCTGTCTTCGGCCTCGGCCACCGAGATCCTGACGGGCAAGGTGCTGGGCGTGGCCCTGCTGACGCTGACGGTGCTGTTTGCCTGGGGCGGCCTTGGGGGGATCGGCCTGATCGCCGCCGCGCCGGACGTGGCGCGCGACATCGGCTCGGTGCTGATGAGCAACGGCCTGCTGATCTACTTCCTGCTTTTCATGGTCGGCGGCTATCTGATGTACGCCGTCCTGTTCGCGGCCATCGGCGCCTTCTGCGAGACGCCGCGCGACGCCCAGACCCTGATGGGGCCGATCATGATGGTGCTTTTCGTGCCGCTGATCGTCATGCAGATGGCCATCCGCACGCCCGACGCCACAGTGGTCAAGGTGATGAGCCTGATCCCGCCCTTCACCCCCTTCGTCATGGCGGCGCGCGCGCCCAGCGGTCCGCCTCTGATCGAGATTATCGGCGCCTTGATCGGGATGTTCCTGTTCGCCGCCCTGATGGTTTGGGTCGCGGGCCGCGCCTTCCGCGCCGGCGCCCTGTCGGACGTGAAGCTGAACTGGAAGAGCTTTCTCGGCGCGGTGCGCGGGGGCGCCTGATCGCCGCGCCAAGCGGGATGGAGACCCAAGCCTGCGGCGCGACCTGTCGTCGCGCACGCAACTTTGATGAGGCAGAATCGGTTTCGTCCCGGTAAAATCAAGGGGTAAGCCTTGCTGTAGCGGCCCTGTGTCCCCAGATCGAGGTTTCCAGTCCTTAGGAAAACCCTTCGCCCGCCACAGGAGCGCCGATGCCCCATGCCGACAGCCTGATTATCACCCTGGTCGGAGGCTTCGTCCTCGCCTTCGTGTTCGGCATGTTGGCCAACAGGCTGAAGTTGTCGCCCCTGGTCGGCTATCTGGTGGCCGGCGTCGTCGTCGGCCCCTACACGGGCGGATTCGTCGCCGATACCGAGCTGGCGCCCCAGCTGGCCGAGATCGGCGTCATCCTGTTGATGTTCGGGGTGGGTCTGCACTTCTCGCTGGCGGACCTGATGAAGGTGCGCAAGGTGGCCATTCCCGGCGCTCTGGTTCAGATCGCCGCCGCCACCGTGCTGGGCTGGGTCCTCGGCCGTTTCCTGCTGGGGCTCGGCGACGTCGAGGCCCTGCTGCTGGGCTTCTCGCTGTCGGTCGCCTCGACCGTGGTGCTGCTGCGGGCGCTGGAAGAGCGCAAGCAGCTCAAGAGCGACGCGGGTCGCATCGCCATGGGCTGGCTGATCGTCGAGGATCTGGTGATTGTCGTGGCCCTGGTCATGCTGCCGTTGCTGATCATCGCGCCCGGCGAGACGCTCAGCGGCACCGAACTGGCCAAGTCCATCGGCTGGACCCTGGTCAAGGTCGCCGGCTTCGTCAGCGTCATGCTGGTCGTCGGCGCCAAGGTCCTGCCCTGGGTTCTGGTGCGCATCGCCCACACCAAGTCGCGTGAACTGTTCACCCTGGGCGTGCTGGCCATCGCCCTGGGCATCGCCTGGGTCGCCTACTACCTGTTCCACTCCTTCGCCCTCGGCGCCTTCCTGGCGGGCCTGGTGCTGAACAGCTCGCCCCTGGGCCATAACGCCGCCGAGCGGTCGCTGCCGCTGCGCGACGCCTTCGCCGTGCTGTTCTTCGTCTCGGTCGGCATGCTGTTCGACCCGACCATCCTGGTGCGCGAGCCGCTGGCGGTGCTCGGCGTGCTGGGCATCGTCATCATCGGCAAGTCGGTGGCGGCCCTGGCCATCACCACGGCCTTCAAGCTGGATCGAGCGACCAGCCTGACCGTCGCGGCCAGTCTGGCCCAGATCGGGGAGTTCTCCTTCATCCTGGCCGCCACCTCCGTGTCTCTGGGCGCCATGAGCCGCGAGACCCACGACCTGATTCTGGCTTCGGCCTTGCTGTCGATCTCGCTCAACCCCTTCGTCTTCGCCCTGATCGACCGGATCGGCGGGCGGGTCCCGCCGGCGGCGAAGAAGGTCGAGGTCGAACCCAAAGCGGCGCTGGTCGATGTGATGTAGTGAAAAGAGGCCCGATGATTGCTCACCGGGCCTCTTCCGCATCCGCGTCCTGGTCGGGGGGCTTACAGGACGCCGATCATGCTCGCGACCAGCGGGTGTCGCACGATGTCACGCTCGGCAAGACGCACCACGGCGATGTCCGGCACGACCTCCAGTCGCTCGGCGATGTCCGAGAGGCCTGACACGCCGGGCAGCAGGTCCGACTGATGGGGGTCGCCCGTCACCACCATGGTCGAGTGCCAGCCCAGCCGCGTCAGCAGCATCTTAAGTTGGACGTAGGTGCAGTTCTGGGCCTCATCGACCACGATGAAGGCGTTGTTCAGCGTGCGGCCGCGCATGTAGCCGATGGGCGCGATCTCGATCAGCCCCTCGGCCATCAGCGCCTTCACCCGCTTCATGCTGAGCCGGTCCGACAGGGCGTCGTAGAGGGGGCGTAGGTAGGGAGCCAGCTTGTCCTCCATGTCGCCAGGCAGAAATCCGATGGATTCGCCGGCCTCCACGGCGGGGCGCGACAGGACGATGCGACCGATCTTGCCCGCCTCCAGCGCCTCGACCGCCTTGGCCACGGCCAGATAGGTCTTGCCGGTGCCGGCCGGACCCAGGGCCAGGACCAGATTGTGAGCATCGACGGCGTCCATCAACTCGGCCTGACCGTCCGACTTGGGCTTCAGCGTTTTGAGATAGGCCTGGTCGCGGTCATCGTTGGACGGGTAGGGCGACCAGCCGTTGCGGGGCGGCAACCGCCGGACCTTGGCGTCCTGCAGAAACTGCTCCGAATCCAGAACGCCTTCACGGACTTGATGCTTGATGGCCGAACGCTTGGTCATGAACGCCTCCAGGGCATGAAAAAAGGCGCGCCCGGCAGGGACACGCCTTGAACGACGGTGGGGGAGGAAGAGGCCGGAATCGTGCGGCGGCCGCCGGGATCGGTCGCGGGGTCGTCGCCGCAGCAGAGGCGTTTTCCCGGGACTGGTCGCGAACACGCCACGCGCATTCTCCAGTATCTGACCGGACCGGGCTTGATCCGGCTTCGGATCCGGGGCCGAAATGGCGACCTCGAATCGCATCAACAGGATGATGCTAACGTAGTTTATGAAGGCTTAAAGCCATCATTTTCTGAAACATAGGCGGTGTTCGGATGAGTGTTTACAGTCTTGGCGACAGCAAGCCGCAGCTTCCGCCGACGGGCGAATACTGGATCGCACCAAATGCAACAGTGCTAGGGAATGTGATTCTGCATCCCGGCGCCAGCATCTGGTTCAACACGGTTTTGCGAGGAGACAATGATCCGATCGTGATCGGCCGCGACAGCAATATTCAGGACGGCAGCATCCTGCACACGGACGTGGGGTCGCCCTTGATGATAGGCGAGGGCGTCACCGTGGGGCACAAGGCGATGCTGCATGGCTGCTCGATCGGCGACAACAGCCTGGTGGGCATAGGGGCGGTGATCCTGAACGGGGCGCGCATCGGGAAGAACTGCCTGATCGGCGCCAATGCCCTGATCACCGAGGGCAAGGTCATTCCCGACAACTCCCTGGTCATGGGCCAGCCGGGCAAGGTGGTGCGGGAGCTGGACGAGGGACAGATCGAGGCCCTGCGGATCTCGGCCCAGCACTATGTGCAGAACTGGCGGCGCTATGTGCGGGAGCTGACGCCGCTTCGCTGAGGCGCGGTGCTTCAGCTTGGGACAGTCGGCGGCGCTACGCATGGCGACTGTCCTGAAAATGGGTGATTTCTGCTGAATTTTCGGGCGATCGGACCGGCCTGCGACTTGCACTGATTGGTTCAAGATCAATGCAGGAGTCCGGGCCCATGCGGGTGGGGATCAAGAAATTGCTGGCCGGTGCGGCGGGCTTCATCGGCCTGATGGCGATGGCGGACATGGCCTCTGCCGCGACCGGCTGCGGGACGGGAGGGTGCCAGCCGCCGCCGGCCCCGCCGCCGCCGTCCGTGCCGTGCTGCCAGCCGCCGCGACCGCCGCAGCCGCCGGTGACGCCGCCGACCACGCCGTGCTGCGCCCCGCCGGTGGCGCCGCCCTGCTGCTCGGGCGGGGGTAATGTAAACGTCAACGTCAACGTCAATGCGAACGCCAGCGCCAATGCATCGGCGCGCGCCTATGCGGGATCGCGCAGCGGGGCGACGGTGATCGTCGGCGGAGGCGGCGGCGCCTATTTCAACGTCGACCAGCCCTATCCCACCACGATTCAGGGCCTGTCGGTTGAAGGCAAGACCATGGAGATGGTCCGCGTCCCCTATACGGCCTCGCGCCGCATGGAGAAGCGGGTGGTCATCCAGGCCGTCTGCATCGACGACCGCGCCGTGCCGCACCCGGCCTCCCAGGTCCGTCCTGGCAAGGAGGTCGCGACGGATTATGACGGCGAGTTGTATCGCTGCATCGCCGGAACACGGCTCCAATGGACCATCGCCGACGAGGCCGGCGGTCCGGGCGAAACCTTCAACTGCAACAAGCGCGAGGCCCTGTGGTACGGCCGCGGCGGTCAGCTGGAATGCCGTCCCGAGAAGCAGGAGCGCGACTGCAACGAACGGTCGCTGCTGCGCCGCTATGGCGCGGGCGTGAAGGTGCTGACGATGATCCGTGAGGAATCCTACACCGAATATCGTGAGGAGATGGTCGAGACCGCAGGGGCTGTCGCCACGGGCGCGGTCATCATGCTGGACGGCGGTGTCGGCGGCCGGGTCTTCTGAATGCGGCGTTCACCCTGGCGTCAGGCGGGCTGAACTAGATTGCAGCCATCGACTCTCCGTCGATTAGGTCAAAAGACTTGGGGCCCCGATCCGCTGGATCGGGGCCCCTTTTTTCGTCGGTCGGGGGGCGGGGCCTACTGGGCCGTTGCCTTGTCCGAGACGACCTCGGCCTTCCACGCGGTGTCCAGCTTGAGATACTGGCGCGCCGCCGCCTGGATGTCGGCGACGGTGAAGGATTCCAGGTCGCTGATGTGGGTCTGGATCTGCTCGACCGACGAAGGCTTGGCCGCGAGGTCTTCCAACTGACCCAGCCAGTATTCGTTGCCGGCCTGGCTGCGACGCAGGCTTTCGATCGTGGGCAGGCGAGCGCGGTTCAACTCGTCCTCGGTGATCGGCGTATCGCGCAGCGAGGCGGTGATGGCGTCCACGGCGGCGTAGAAGGCAGGGATCTTGTCCGCTGCGGTTTCGGCCATGACGAAGATGGAGCCATAGCCCTTGAACACGTCAGAGGCCGAAGACCCGACGCGCGGCGAATAGGCCAGGGCCTGCTTCTCGCGGATTTCGTCCAGGACGCGCAGCTTGAAGACCTCGGACAGGATGGCGACCTTGCGCGCTTCGGTGCGGTCCTCAACGGCGTCGGTGGTGGGCCAGGCCACATAGGCCAGCGCCTGTTCCGCCGGGCCCGTGTGGGGCAGGCGCACAGGCTGGGTCGTCGGCGCCGGGAAGCGACGCTGATCTGAACCCGGCAGGGGCTGGGCGGCCGGCGCGCGGGTAGGCAGGGCGGCGAAGGTCGAGGCCACAGCGGCGATCGCGTCATCCACCTTCACATCGCCGACCATGACGATGTCGATGGGGCCGGACGCCATGCCCTGGGTCAGGCCCTGCTTCAGGTCGTCGAGCGTGAAGGCGGCGATCTCAGCGGCGGACGGCACGGCTTCACGCTTGTCGCCGCTGGCCAGCAGACCCGAGGCCTGAATGCCGAAGGCGCCGCCCGGGGTGGCCATCTGTTGAGCGATGATCTGCGGGAAGAAGGCCTTGATCTGTTCGAACGGCGCGGCGCGCAGGCCGGGATCGGTCAGATAGGCGGCGAGCACCTGCATCTGCAGTTGCAAGTCGGCGGGGCGGGTCGCGCCGGACAACTGATAGGCGTCGCCGTCGATCGCGAAGCCCGCGCTATAGATCTTGCCCGTGAGGACGCGGCTCAGCTCGTCGGCGGTCAGCTTGCCGAGACCGCCCTGCGTGAAGACCATGGGGGCGAGCATTTGCGGGGTGAAGCGGTCGGCAGGCAGGCCTTCTTCGCCGATGCCGGTGCGAACCGAAATCAGAATCTGCTGGTCCTTGAACGCCGTGGGCTTGACGATCAGGCGCACCCCGTTGGCGAAGCCGATGACCGTGGCGCCGACGGCGTCGACCTCGGTGCGGCTGGCGGGCGTCGCGGCGGCGCCGAAGTCGGCGTAGGGCCACTGGAGTTCGGCCTGCGCGGCGCGGGCTGTGACCGGCACGGCGCGACTGGCCTGCAGGGCGGCGGTGACGCCGACCTCGCCGCCTTCGACGGCTTCGGGCGTGATCACCAGGGCGAGCGGGCCTTGACCCTCGAACACCGTCTTGACGGCGGCGTCGACCTGGGCGGCCTTCAGATCCTTCACCCCGGCTTCAAACAGGGCCAGGTTGGTGGCGGGGGCCGAGAAGACCCGATCGTCGTTAGCCGCGCCGAGCAGAGCATTGGCCAGGCCCGGCGTGCTGCGGGTCGCGGCGGCCTGAACGGCGTTTTCCAGCGCCGTGCGGTTGTTGGCGATTTCGCGATCCAGTTCGGCCTGGGTGACCCCGAACTGCACCAGGCGGCGCTGCTCCTGATCGATGGTTTCCAGCGCGCGCGTCAGGCCGCCCGGATTGAAGTTGGCCGAGATGGAGCCGATGTCGACGCTGTCGAACAGGCTGCCGCTGCCGGCGCTGGCGGAGATGAAGGGCGGGTTGTCGGCGCGGGCCATCTCGCCCAGCCGGCGGTTCAGGACGGCCAGACCCAGGTTTTGCAACAGGCTGTCGCGACGTTCGGCGGCGGTGTCTGGGTCGAGATCGGGGTTGCGGACCCAGTTCAGCTGGATTGACGACTGGATGCCCGGCTCGACCAGAATGCGGGTTTCGGGCAAGCGCGGAGCCACAGTTCCCAGATCGGGATTCGGACCGTCGGCGGCCTTGGGCTTCCAGTCCGCGAAGGTGGCGCGGATCTTGGCCTCCATCTGGTCGACGTCAAAGTCGCCGACAGCGATCATGGTCGCGCGTTCGGGGCGGTAATAGGCCTCGTAGAATTCGACGAAACGCTCACGCGGGGCGGCGCGGATGATGCTGAGGTCGCCGATGGGCAGGCGGTTCGCCAGGCGCTGACCCGGCGCCAGCAGGGCGATCTGAGCCTTGAGCGAGCGCAGAGCCGGGGTGTTGCGCAGACGCTCTTCGCCCTCGATCACGCCGCGCTCGGCGTCGATGTCCTCGGCCTTCATCAGGGCTTCGGAGACCTGTTCGCGCATGATGCGCAACGAGGTGTCGACGGTCTCGTCGTTGGTGCGCGGCAGTTCCAGGGTATAGGCGGTCTGGTCGAAGCTGGTGAAGGCGTTGGTGTCCGCGCCGAAGGCCAGGCCCAGACGTTCCAGAATGCGCAGCAACTCGTTCTCGGGCACATTGGTGGTGCCGTTGAAGGCCATATGCTCCATGAAGTGGGCCAGGCCTAGCTGGTCCTCATTCTCCATCAGCGAGCCGGCGGCGATGCGCAGGCGCAGCGAGGCCTGACCCGGAGGCGTGGCGTTGTGCATGATGGCGTAACGCATGCCGTTGGGCAGGACGCCGAAGCGGACATTGGCGTCAGCGGGAATATCGCTGGCGGCCTGGGCCCAGGCCTGGGACGGGGGCGTGTCCTGAACGGCGATGGCCGCAGGCGCCGCAAAGGCGAGGGCGGGCAGGGCGGCCCCGCCCAAGAGGGCGAGGCTGGAGGCGGCGAGCAGCAGCAGATGGCGAGGCGATCGCATTCAGTAGGACTCCGGATCGTGCGATCAGGCTGCCCCCCGAGACTGAACTGCGGCCCTGCACGTCGTCAGAGTGACAAACGTGCTTGACTACCTCAAGTTACCGAAAGTTAATCCTCAACCGCCGCCGCCGTTTCCGGTGACATAGAAGGTCGCGGCATTGCCCACCGCGTTTGATCCGGCGATGACGTTCCGGCCCTGGCCGTTGATGGTGGTGGAGGTCATGGCGCGGACGTTGCCGGCATTGGTCTGGATGTTGGTGGCGTTCAGGTCGCCGCCGCATTCAGCGCAGGCGTAGCCGGTGATCGAGTTGCCGGCCGCATTGGCGCCGACATAGGCGTCATAGCCCTTTTGACCGACGAAGGACGCACTGGCTTCCACGCCGCCCGTATTGTTCTGGAGGTTGTCGATATCAACGTAGATGTCGTTATTGCCGACGACGACATTGTTGCCGATGGCGTCCGCCGCAGCCGTGGCTGCCCCAAAATCATACGAACTCAGCTCGACCGCGCTTCGAACCTGGGCGCTGTTGTCCTGATCCGTGGTCGTCACCAGAGAGCCCCCCTGATTGTAGAAGGTCGCCTGGTTGGCTGTGGCGCGGCTGCGCCCGGTCAGATCCCAGGCGTTGCCGGCCCAGATGCTGGTGTCGGCTTCGACGACGGCGCCGGACGAAGCCTGCCGCACCGCCAGGTCCTGATTGGACGAGGGACCGGTCGAGGCCTGGACCGCATTGGCGACGGCTTCGCTCGAGAAATCGGCCGGTGCGGGGATGTACTGCGGCGAACCCCTGGTGATCGCGCGCACGTCGCCGTGCATGGTCTGGTCGATCTTGCCGGTGATCGCGGTGCGGTTGGCGCCTGAGGCGGCCCCGGCGAGCGCGACCGTATTGCCAAAGGCGCCCGAAGCGACCTGACCGCCGGTGATCAGGCGAGCGTCCGTGCCGGTAAGCCGCGTCGAAGCGGTGACGTCGCCATGTCCGACCTGTTCGGTCTCGACCGCCATCGGCGCATTGATCGCTGTGCCCGCCAGATAGTTGGCGCGCGCCTGGGTGACGCTGGTCACACGACCGCGGGTGTCGCCGCTCAGGGTCAGGGTCGTCGAACCGGCCGCGTCGCCGCGCATGGTCTGGGACGAGCGCAGACGAAGGGCTTCGCCCTCCGTGCCTCCGATAAGGCTGTTGCCGCTGGCCGCGGCGGACGAGGTGACCTGAGCGCTGACATCGACGACGTTCAGCGTCTGTCCGGCCACGACGTCGCCGAGCTGCAACTGATTGTTCAGGACCAGACCGCGATCCTGGGCGACGGCCGCGTTAGCGGCTGCCGCGCACAGCGCTGTCGCGGCGATCGTGCCAGCGAGACGGGTCCGCGCGAGTTTGGCCATTGTTCGTGTCCGTGTTGGCGTAGGCGGGATAGAAGCCGCCGGTCGGGCCGACGGGGGTGTCGGCGAGGGGATCGTTAGCGGGGTTCAGGCAAACTTCCGGGCCGGGGGCGCCGTACAGGTTGGCCATGAATTCGACGGTCGCACGCTCCACCAGGGCGCGGACGGCCAGTTGCACCGGCTCCATGCCGCTGGTGCCGGCCGAGATGTCGAAGACGTTGCCGTTCAGGAAATCGAACACGCCAGCCGAGATTTCGCGACCGACGATCTGCTTCTGATAGGAGACGACGTCGACGACTTCCAAAGTGGTGGTCTGGACGAGGCGCAGGTCGATGGCGACGTTCATCACGAAGACCTTGCCGGTCAGCAGGCCGGAGCCGCCCCCCTGTTCGACCTCGCCGCCGGCGATGTCGAAGCCGCCCGAGCGGATGTTGTAGTTCACTTCGGTGATGCCGCCGACGACATAGAAGTCCGAGCCCGGCACCTGACCGGCCAGAATGCGACGGTAGGCGGCGTCCTGGGGCGCGCCGTTCGGCTGGTCGTCGCCGATCAGCTTGTTGTTGGCGTAGCGCAGCTCCAGCTCGGACACCGAGGTGTCGTAACGTTCGACGATCCGCGCGCCGGCCTTGGCCAGGGCGGTATTCGCCATCAGCGAGGCGCCTTGCGTGATCTGGCGTCCGCCGTCGGCCGAGACCGTGCCGGTGTAGTCGCTGATCCGACCGACGGCC
>Ga0308157_10006737_pt1 | contig 13610 bp, 14 predicted proteins | sample PhyBR1_FD_201035 | JGI IMG/M metagenome (GOLD analysis project Ga0308157, IMG submission 201035) | Phyllosphere microbial communities from UC Gill Tract Community Farm, Albany, California, United States - DLSLB.R1 | ecosystem: Host-associated > Plants > Phyllosphere > Unclassified | place: USA...
GTAGCGCGGGCTCAGCGCGTTCATCAGGCCATCGGTCGGCAGCGTAAACGTCACCGGCTTCCCCAGCAGGGCGTGGCGGTCGATGCGCGCGTCGGTGGCCAGCAGTTCAGCGGTGAGCACAAAAGGGCGGGACAGCGTCTCGGTGCCCTTAAGCGTATGGAACAGCAGGCCGTCCGCCGGCAGCTGTGCAGTAATGCGTGAGAACATAATCAGATTCCGTGCTTATATTAGAGAATGGGTACCAGTACGTCATGGCGCAGTCATCCAGAGTATCGATGTGCAACAGTGGCTCCCAGCCACCCGCGGTCGACAGGTAATGCGTGTCGCGCTGCTGCTTTCACCTACCGTTTGTAACTCTCTACACAGGCAGCGCACCGTCCCGGTTTAGTTCCCGTGGTGTTGCAAGACTTTTAGCCCGTAATGGCAGGCTTTTTAAACAGCCAGTCAGACGCATTTATCTTACACTGGCAACCTTCATACGCGGCCCAAACTCCCGGACAGGATGAGTCATACGTGGTTAAGTAGTGTCCGATATGGGTTAAACAGATATCTGGAAAGGCAACCGGTATCAGTTCCGCTAGCTTGGGGTTTTTGATAACACAACTTAGTAATGCAGCATTTTTTTCTGGCCGGAGTATAGAGGCATTTCCAGAAGCGCTGTTCGATCGCTTCTCTGGAGAAACCCGGCTTAAGGGGAAAACCAAAGCCCGTATCAAAATTTAAAGCCTGTTTCCCTTCTTAATTTAATTAGCCAGCCAGATACCGTAATAAATCACTATTGAACCAAGAGAAAGAATGACCTTTGAAAAAACGAACAGCCCTGGCGCCAGTTTATTGATAGCTGGTGAAAACCTCCTGTAATTATCAGCATTATATTTCTTGTGAAAATCCATAATATTGCCAAACATATTGCACAACCCAACAAGTATAAACCTCATACCCCATATAAAAAATAATGACGCACCTAACGCCTCCATTAAATCCCCTGCGGCGTCCCTGGTAAAACCCGGTATTATCGCTGCCAGTCCTTTAAGCACGAACCCAATAGCAATAATGGCGATAAAAACACCAACAAAAGCTTTCCCTATACCAGCCAGCGTTTTTTTCCCATAGGAAATCTTACTGCTCCAGATAAAATAGAGTGTCACAAATAAAAAAAATAAAAATGCTAAAATTTTCATGCTGTTGTCATCTCTTTTGAAGATCTATTAACAACCAGGCTCGTTTTAGGAGCGCTAATGTTAGCGACCACGTTTCATCAGTCACAGGTCAGGCTCTGCCGTCAGTTAATAGACCGCATATTGTGTGTCGCTCAGCTCCTGGCTGCGCACCGCTATCCGGGTGATTTTTGCTGGTAAGGTGGCGCGGACTCAGTGCGTTCATAAGGCCATGGGTCGTTAGCGTAAAAGTCACCTGCTTGCCCACCAAAGCGTGATGATCGATACGCGCGTCAGTGAACAGCAGTTCGACGGTGAGCACAAACGGACAACCAGCATTTCGGTGCCCGTAAGCGTATCGAACAGCAGGCAAGCTGCGGTGAAGTAATACGCGGGAACATGGTTCATCCGTACAGCCAGTGAAGCGAGCCAGTTAAAGTTGAAGGGAAATGATTTTTACTAAAAGCATCTTATGATTAGAAGTAACAGGTGTCAGGATGAAATTATCTTTCTACACAGACTCCTGCCTAAAAAAGCAAAATCTATGGACATAGTTAATAGAGTAACTTTTTCAGTTAATATGTGATTTGGATATCAACCAATAAAGACTGAGTAAAATAGGCCAATACCCATTTACTTATTAGATTTTAAATATCTTTTTTTACGCTTTTCATATTCAGGATCGGTTTGATGAGGAAGAATAACCTTGAGTCCCGCACCTATTTGAGATGCAATATAATTTGCGTTTGAAAGATGTATAGCAAGCTCTGGATCAGTTGTATCAAACTCTTTGGAGGCCAGAGTCCCCAGACTCATGCTATGCAGGACACTTTTATCTTTCTCTTCACCAGTTAGTATTTTTTTTACATAAATAAGCTGCTTCAGAGCAACCTGAAAAACTGTAAACTCCGGCTTTTCCATGGCTCTTTGATTAGTTATATCAATAGCATCATTAATGTAGTCAAGAGCGTTATATTCGTCTTTATTTATTATAACCAAAATGCATCATTCTCGTTTGAGAGCAAAGGCTGATCTAAATCAGAACTTATTGGACCCACCTTATTTATATATAGAGACCAACCAAAAATGCACTCTATAGTAACTTTAATAGAAAACACATGAGAATTAACTCTCTAAAGAGGTGATTAGTCGCAACGAAGTTAATAACAACCTCAAGATTTTACTTTTTTAAATATCAACAAAAAAATTAACCCTTAATACCAAAGTCAAGATAACCCTCTGCAGTAATAGCAAAACACCAACTCACTTCCTCATCAAAAAAATAATGATGCTGAGTGGTGTTATTTATTACATAAATTACAAAAGACAAGAATATTTTCGAATCAAGCGAAACTGCAAAATCAAGCGACGAATCATTAACATAATAAACTATCTCACCCTCATTTATAAATCCATATAACCCACTTTCCTTAATGAACCCTTCAACTTCTTTTTCAATTTGTGTAGATTTGAAATCAATCGGCTTTTCAATATGTAATCCCAAACACTTCCAGTCTATTTTTTAGCCTTTCCAATTAAATGACTCAGAGAGCACATCAGCAATTTGCTCCCATTCATTAATTATTCTTGGCTTGGGATGAAACTTATCCATATTCAATGAGAACTCTTGATCTAAATTCATTCTTATCTCCACGGATTTGATAGTAAGTTAAACAATTCCTGTAATCTGTTCACTGATGATTCACGACATCCTTATTTTAAATCTTCTGCACCACATCATCTTCGTTAAGGAAAACTTCAAAATCCATATCTTTCGAACAATAACTAAGGAAAGACTTGCTTGTGTTCGTATCAGAATTGAGAGCAATACATCCGAACCCAACATCATCATGAGGATAAATAGCCACATTTTTTGATAAATTAATATAAAAACAGACCTGGCCAATTACTCCCGCGTGACACATTAACAATCGAGAAAGATCTTTGAAGTCATTAGCATCAAAACTCAACTTTAAAGAACTTGCAGGTAAACAGGAGTCCCCATATAGATAGCTTTCAAAATCATCATTCATAGGAAATACTAACCCTTTATCTTTTACATCCTCGTATAACTTCCCATATTTTTTTATAGTATCAACGTCATCCTCTCTTTCATCATTGAATGAAAGTGCAACCAGAATAATACCCTCATCACCACTAGCCCCGAAAAACCCCTCAAATAAATTGATTGCCTTATCAATTAAGTCATATGAAAAAGCACCTTTTTTTTCAAAATAACCAACCCAATTTTCTGACTGACTAAAACCAGAAAAATTGATATCACTTAGTGAAAAACTACTTGTCAACTTTGATAATTTTACCATCACTCATACCTATAGTTATTTTATGCCTTGGTTTTGGTGCTGACTTAGCTATACCAACTTTCCATTCACCTTGCTTGTCACTATGCGAAGTATTACTTTTACTCCAAATTTCGTTAGTGTGGTTGTTCTTATAATCTCCTCCTTTAACTTTAATAAAGTCTTCCGGATGCGATGTTGGGGTTCTGACAATATCTCCTATTTCAGCGCTATTTACTTTTTTCTTAGGGTTATCCAGATGGCATTTGGAGAGCCCCAGCGGATCCACCCAACTCAACGGATCCGGCGCATACTGATAAAGGTTAACCCCACCAGCAAGCCCTTTCGGATCCTGGCTCACAAACCTGCCCGCATCCGGATCATAATAGCGAAAACGGTTATAGTGCAAACCCGTTTCCGCATCGAAATACTGACCCTGATAGCGCAGTGGCTGATAAACCGGCTCTGCATTCTCTCCGGTTGCCTGCTCTATGCGCAGCGTATTGCCCCAGGCACGATAGACAGCACGCCAGACCACACTGCCATCCATACCTGTCAGCTCTCGTGGAAGACCTGACACGTTGTTATGATACCAGTTAACCTGCGCGTCATGCTCAGTATCACCCTGCTGCAGACTTAGCTGCGCCAGCGGAGCAAAGCTGTCATCTTCGTAAATACAGAGCTGCTAGCGCGAGCCTCTCACCTCACTAATTATTATATTTATACATAATAACCAAGTTATGTCATTCCTATTGAAAGCCAAATCAATCCCATCTTATATCAGTATACGGGCTAATATTTTCGATTGTTAGAAACTCCGATTCACAAAAGATAGAGCCCATCTCGCTTTTTACGCTAATTGTAGATTTACCTTGAGAGCTATGAATATCCGGATTGCATATAAAGTTAACCTTGCAGCAATTAGCATTAAAGTTCTTTACTCCATCAAAACCCAGAACAATGTTCATCGCATTATATCCATTATCATCCCATTTCTTAGGGTGTTTTTGAGGGATACCTTTAATGCTGAACAAGAATCTAATGGATGATGTTTCGTGAAAGTAGAATCCATTTAATTGAGCGTCTTTTAATTCAAAAACATCACCAAACATATGAGTTATTTTTTCTTTGTGTAAAGCACATTCAAACCACATATCAACTCCTTATGGAAAATTATAATGACCGTGAGTTCCAGGAACACTACCGGTATCTAAAATTTTCCCAGTCACTGGTTCGACTGGCCTTACGTTAAAATGTGGTTAAGCACCATGTAAAGGTGTTGCTTTAGCATGTCCTAAACTATGCTCCTGAATTACCACAGTCGAACCATTCCCGTCTTTGAAATGGTATTGTCGAGTTTCAATAGGGATCCCATTTTTATTTCTCATGTAAACACCATATCCGTCACCTAACTTAGTCCTACTAACTTCATAAGGCTGCTGATTCTTAGGTATTCCTGCATCACGTTTAGACTGCCTCAATGCATCCCTTCGACTAACACCTTCATAAGTCGTTTACTAATTTGGTGCACATTTAGTTAACCCCAGCGGATCCACCCAACTCAGCGGATTCGGCGCATACTGATAAAGGTTAACCCCACCAGCAAGCCCTATCGGATCCTGGCTCACAAACCTGCCCGCATCCGGATCATAATAGCGAAAGCGGTTATAGTGCAAACCTGTTTCCGCATCGAAATACTGCCCCTGATAGCGCAGTGGCTGATAAACCGGCTCTGCATTCTCCGCAGCTGCCTGCTCTGTGCGCAGTGTATTGCCCCAGGCACGATAGACGGCACGCCAGACCACACTGCCATCAGCACAGGTCAGCTCGCGTGGCAGACCTGACACGTCGTTATGAAAGTCTCAACGTCAGAAATACGTTGTCTCAGCGTATACATCCACTCAGGTTTCACTGGCTTTTCATCAGGCATTGGCTGATGTTCGTAAGCCATCCTGTTGATGAGTTGAGGCGATAGCTCAGAAAGTAGATGCCCATATTCCCTGCCGTAAATATTAAGATAAAACTCCGGCAATCTGTGATCTATCATATAAATTCCTTTTCAATTACGTGGGGGAAACAAACTCAACCTCAATTTATAGATTATCTAGGGGAAGCCCAGGATCACCTAAACCTCTCCCTTAATTTTCATTTAGTTATAACAATATCTGGAGAGACCCGATGCTTTAAAAAATCAGAAAAATGTTCATGACCAAAACTCTCGCCATATTTCTCCATAATGCAAATAGTATTCAAAATAAAACCGGATAACTCTTTCAATTCCTCAATACTTATTTGCAATGTCATTTCATGAAGAGAAACCAATTCGCTGCCTTCATTTTCGTAACCGTAAATTTTCATAATGCCCTTATATATTTACTCTGGTGGTGTCCAGCCATGACTGATTAGCCATTTGCGTGCTTTCTTTGTCGGTTTGGGCACACCTCGATGCGCATCATGTATACCTCCACTTAAATTAGATGAAGTGCCATCAGAGTAATGAACATGTGCCTCCTGCCCAGGAATGTGACCTCTATCAACTCGTTCTATTTCTCGTGGAGCTTGTCCGCGTTCAACTTCCTTTTGCATTGAACCCGGTGATGAAGGCTCACATTTTCTTGCCAACCCCAACGGGTCAATCCAACTCAACGGATTCGGCGCATACTGATAAAGGTTAACACCCCCAGCAAGCCCTATTGGATCCTGGCTCACAAATCTGCCCGCGTCCGGATCAGAATAGCGAAAGCGGTTATAGTGCAAACCTGTTTCCGCATCGAAATACTGCCCCTGATAGCGCAGTGGCTGATAAACCGGCTCTGCATTCTTCGCAGCTACCTGCTCTGTGCGCAGTGTATTGCCCCAGGCACGATAGACGGCACGCCAGACTACACTGCCATTAGCACCGGTCAGCTCGCGTGGCAGACCTGACACGTCGTTGTGATACCAGTTAACCTGAGCGTCATGCTCCGTTTCGCCCTGCTGCAGACTGATCTGAGCCAGGGGAGCAAAGCTGTCATCCTCGTAAATCCAGAGGTGCTGGCGCGAGCCTCTCACCTCACTCAGCAGGCGATTGCCTTCCCAGATAAAGCGCGTGATACCAAAAGCATCGCGTTTCCAGCTTCGACGTCCAAACGCATCATAGCCGTAGGTGGTTCGCTGCTCGCTTCCGTTTCGGATGCTCACCGATTCGGTCAGCTGATGTTCAGCGTTCCAGATAAACTGCTGGTCTGTGTGGCGGCCACTCTGTTTGCGCGTCACATTACCAAAGCCGTCATAGGTCCAGCGTTTATCTTCATAAACCCTGAGACGGTTATCCTGGTGTCACGATGCTGCTGATCCTCAACGATCGCAGCATGGCCTCGTTGCATGAGGAAGTGGCCCGCTACGTTCAGAAGAAACGGGACATATTACCGGGATGTCGCTGACTGAGATGAGATTTGAGGTCGGTCAAAAGAAAACCATGAAGGTTGAATAGGGGTGACTGATTCTGACAGCAGACAGCTAAAATTAAAAAGACAGAAGGATGGTTAAGATCGCTTCCGTTTTATTATTCATTCTCAATTTCGTTTATCCAGTGGCGAAGATCATCATCCGTATATAAAAAATCCCGATCTGAAGAAGGTAAATCCACAGCTCCTAGCAATTTCAAGTATTTTAAAATAATGGGATCTTTTAATCTTAATGAGTCATCATCAAAAATATTAAATGCCCATTCAGACACATCATCTCTCTTAGCATTACCTGCCAATATATCTGATATTTTATCAATTATATCAATGCGTTGAATTTTAATATCCAAAGAATCACCTACCTCCTTTATAATTACCATCAATATCAAGTATATGATGGTTCTTCTCATGAGTAACAGGTTTTGGAGCCACACTTCTTATATTTTCAGCATGGTCTACCGTTTCATACCATGTACGTTTATTACCTGTAGAAGGATCCCATTCTCTGACTAACCTGGCACCTTTCATCTTACTTATATTTCGAGATGGATTTACACTCTTTTAATAGCAGGCTAAAACCAACATAATTATTCCTTTTTAAAATTTACTTATATTTATCAATGAATAAAATTATTGAAATATCACTGCTCACGAAAGGATAAAACCGCGAAAATACTGTTATCAGATGCCTTACCGACAAGACGTGGATGCAGAATTTTTCATCCACTATGGCAAGCTTTATAATTAGCTAATCAGACGCATTCATCTCCCACTGGCAGCGATCATATGCGGACCTGAATTCTATAGTTAACTCCCATACCAATTAACAATTTTCTCTTTAATAGAATTCAAAAAAGAAATATTAGCAACTATGACATGGATTTGAGTACCATCCACCTCTTTATCAATCTCGCTTAATGAATCAGCATCTTCGTCTAAAATAACCTTTATAATAGCGCCATTACTTTTTTTTCGCGCTGAAAATATTGGATTACCATCCATAAACGGCTTTCCATTTGAAAAAGTAGTATTGTAATATGGGCAATCTACAGGTTTTTCAGAATTTATAAAACTTAAAAAAAAATCTTTTAAAAAAGATTCTAGCGCTAAATACACATTCTCATCATCAAGATAACTATTAAACATATTTACTCCAAAAATGCTTTTCCAGAAATAATCTCAATATCTACGCGTTCGTGCTTAGTGTCTTTCACCATAAATGTTTTACTCAAAGGAGCATCAGCACCTCCGCATTTACTGGCAGTAGTTATAAATTTCTCTGCCTTTTGAAATGCATCTTTTCTAGTCCCGCACCTATTTGAGATGCAATATAATTTGCGTTTGAAAGATGTTTAGCAAGTTCTGGGTCAGTTGTATCAAACTCTTTGGAGGCCAGAGTCCCCAGATTCATGCCATGCAGGACACTTTTATCTTTCTCTTCACCAGTTAGTATTTTTTTACATAAATAAGCTGCTTCAGAGCAACCTGAAAAACTGTAAACTCCGGCTTTTCCATGGCTCTTTGATTAGTTATATCAATAGCATCATTAATGCAGTCAAGAGCAGTATATTCTTCTTTATTCATCATAACCCTTAAATGCACCTTTTTCGTTTGAGAGCAATTGAATCGCTCCGCCTTCTGTTTGATAGGGTTGATTTTTCACCGACCAAGCATCAAGCGATTGCAGCGATGTACTCCGTAGCATCTCAACTTATTGATAAATTAAAGTTGCTGATTCTGCAAATTCACCTGACTTATTCCATATTTAAATACAGAAACTATCCAAAACCCTACTCTAGGGTAACTTAATATAAAAACTCATAAGAATTAGCTCTCTAAAAAGGCGATTTTTTGGGGTGAGCAAGTCATTTTTAATTTATTTAAAATAAATCACTTCACGACCTTAATATTATTAACCTCTCTATCAGAGAACCTGGTCCAATCATTACGAATAGACTCGGCTAACCTGATTAAATAGTCAAGATCACCTTTATGAAGAAGATCATTTTCATCTAATATAAATATCTTACTAATATCAAAATGTGAATTTGGATAGAAATTTGGGATAAGAACGCCTATAAACCATTCACTACCCGAACGCAGTAAATTAAAGTCACCTTGGCGTGATTTAACAACCTTAGCTTCAATCATAAATCTCTTCTGTCTTTAAGTCATAAATCTGATAGTCTATCCCTTTATCTAATTTTTCATGGAAATAACCGCCTCACAATCACCATTAGGCAATTTACCACCAGGCAACAATAAGGGATGAACATCTCAAAATAGTGCATTAACGTATCCTACCATGCTGTCTGAACCATCCGCAGCGAGTTGTTAGATTAACCTGAAGCAGTCCTCCATACTATGCAACTAGCAGCATCGATCATTTCGCATTACTAACCTGTGACATGTTTATGATAACAGAACATCTAAGGCTAACATTCCATATTACTCAATTACAGGTTGTTTTCTTTCCTACGGAAATAATAGCCACGTCGTAAAGATAGATGCTAATAAAATCCAGATCAAGTTAAACCAACTTATTAATAATAAGCAAACACGCCCTCGATCAATATTTGCCCACCTAAATTTAAAAATTTCACCAATGATAAATCACCATGCTTTCAAACTATCAATAGAAGGAAGATCGTCAAATTTAATATCCATATTTTTTGCAGCCAATTGTATTTTATCTAAATGAGATGCATCTATGAAAATAAGGCACTTCCCACCTTGTGGCATATAGTTATTAACAATAAAAAACCCACAATCTAGGCTAATCAGCTCATCCACGACGTTGGATGATAACTTGCCATTCTCATAAACCTCAAACAATCTGGGCTTTTCATTACAATTTTTTATAGCCATTCCTTTCCTTGCTAAAATCTCATTTTTTTTAATCGTCAACTTATAACTATCTAACTCAGCCTTTATTTTTTCCCAATTCTCAAAAAAGTAAAGACCTTGTGAATCGAGTGATTTTTTCTTTACTAGTGTTTTAATCTTATCGTCGTAGCAATAAAGATCAGGAAATAGATTCTTGAGTAAATCCTTAGCTTTTTCTGTATCAAAACCATATCGCCCATATCCACTGTCGTCGATATTAAATTGATAGCACAAACAAAAAGATTCCGAAGTTATTTCATTGTCAATAACTTCGTTAAAGTCAGGAACGGGGATCTTAATTAACCTTTCATGAGCTACCATGTAAATATTACCTCTTCGCCTTTAGGATTTACTGAATGGATGTGACCTGATTCATGATGTTTTGGCACGCCTGGTTGCCCAGCATCAGGATGTCCATCTGGATGCTCAAACCATTTATTTTTTCCATAGCGATTTTCTCTTCCTAATGATTTTCCACCGTCAGATTTCATTTCCGACCATGCTCTGCCACGACTCGTAGGATTAAGTTCGTCAATACCAATATTGCGCCCCCCTCTGGAAACCCTGGGAACCTGAGCATGCGCCTGAGCCTGTTTCAAAGCATCATTTCTGCTTTTTGCTTTAACTAAAGAACATTTACTGAGGCCCAACGGATCCACCCAACTCAGCGGATTCGGCGCATACTGATAAAGGTTAACACCCCCAGCAAGCCCTATTGGATCCTGGCTTACAAACCTGCCTGCGTCCGGATCATAATAGCGAAAGCGGTTATAGTGCAAACCTGTTTCCGCATCGAAATACTGACCCTGATAGCGCAGTGGCTGATAAACCGGCTCTGCATTCTCCGCAGCTGCCTGCTCTGTGCGCAGCGTATTACCCCAGGCACGATAGACGGCACGCCATACCACACTGCCATCAGTTCCGGTCAGCTCGCGTGGCAGACCCGACACGTCGTTGTGATACCAGTTAACCTGCGCGTCGTGCTCCGTCTCACCCTGCTGCAGACTGATCTGCGCCAGGGGAGCAAAGCTGTCATCCTCGTAAATCCAGATGTGCTGACGCGAGCCTCTCTCTTCACTCAGCAGTCGGTTACCTTCCCAGATAAAGCGCGTGATTCCAAATACATCGCGTTTCCAGCTTCGACGGCCAAACGCATCATAGCCGTAGGTGGTCCGCTGTTCAGTCTCATTGCGAGTGCTCAACGATTCGATCAGTTGATGTTCAGCGTTCCAGATAAACTGCTGGTCTGTGTGGCGGCCACTCTGTTTGCGCGTCACATTACCGAAGCCGTCATAGGTCCAGCGCTTGTCTTCATAAACCCTGAGTCGGTTATCCTGTAAGGGCTGCGTCTGAGCCTCACTCAGCAGATTATGCGCCGGGTCAAAGGCGAAATACTCATCACGCGCCCGCGTCATCCGTCCCAGCGCGTCATATTCGTAACGATAATCGCCCGTGTATTTATCTGTCATCTGCGTCAGTTGGCCATCGCGCCGCCATACGTATTCGCGTGCCACCGCTGACTGCGCGCCACGACCCGCCCGCTGGCTTATCAGCCGGCCCATCTCGTCGTGAAGATATTCACTGCTGATTGCACCCTGAGTGCGGCGCACTTCACGGTGCAGGACGTCACGTTCGCTTTCGCTGATGATACGGTTACCAAAGTTAACCTGCACCCGATGCCCGCTGCCGTAGTAAAACTGCTTCAGTTCACGACCGTCTGGTAAGGTGGTGTGCGTCCGGTTACCCAGCTCGTCATAGCTGTGACGCAGCTCATAATGGTGCCCCCGAACCAGCGTCCGCTCTGCGAGCAGTTGTCCGGCATCATCCCATTCGAGTTCAGAGCGTCCGCCGTGATTGACACCGGCCGTGAGGCGCCCCAGCGCATCGTAACGATAGCGGGTACGTTGCCATGTGGCATCTCCACCGCGCGACACCAGCTTTTCCAGCAATCGTCCGGCCGGATCCCGTTGATAGTGCGAGTGAATTACTGACACGCTGCCATCGCCTTCTTCAGTGCGAGCCAGCAGCCAGCCACTGTCATCATATTCATAACGCGTTTTACAACCATCAAAGCCACGCTCCTCCACCCGGTTATCCCGGGCGTCGTAGCGGAATTTATATCGCGCACCGTTCTCATTAATCAGTGCGGTCAGGCGTCGGGCCAGATCGTATTCGTAGCCAATGCTGTGGCCGAGTGCATCAGTGCGTAATAACGGCAAGCCATCAGCGGCAAGTCTCCAGCGCGTAACCTGCCCCTGAGGATCCTGCCAGGCAATCAGACGTTTCCAGCGGTCAAACTCAAAGCTTTCCGTTCCACCATCGGCATGCACAATACGCTGGGGCAGGCCATTCCATCGGTTATAGAACAGCGTCTGATTACCTGCTGCATCCGTCTGCTGCTTCATCCAGCCATATTTATCATAATCAAAGGTGGTGGTGCGGCCGGAGCAGTCGGTATGACTGATAAGGAAGTTGGCCTGGTTCCAGCATAACCTTTGTACGCCCGCCGCAGCGTCACGCACCCTGACCAGATTGCCACGGTCGTCATGGTTGTATTCCGTGATGCGTCCGATCTCATCAGTAAAGCGGATTAAGTTTCCTGCTGTGTCGTAAATAAATTCCCGGGTGCAGCCCAGCATATTGGTCACACGAACCGGCGTGTTCCAGCGTGCGTGATAGTCAAAACGTGTAGTCTGACCGTCCGGCTCAATGACTGCCGTACAGTTGCCGCGTTCATCATAGCGATAGCGCGTTATCCGGCCGCTCTGGTCGGTAAGTTGTGTCATCTGACCGCGGGCATTACGTCTGATACGAATATGCCCTTCCATCGCATCCTGATAGCCAATCAGTTCCTTATTGTCGTCAAAGTCATAGCGTGTCACGCGTCCCAGTGCATCAGTGACCGTTGTAGTCTGACTGCCATATTCAAAACGCCATTCCCCGCCGAGGCTGTCGCGATGTGCCAGTACCTTTCCTTCAGGAGCATAGGTGTCATAGTGATAAAAACACTCCATTTCCCCCGCGCGGCGATGCGCCACCATAATATGGTTACGGTACCGGAATTCACGCAGCACCTCGTTGAGCTCATTACGCACGGTAATCAGGTCACCCTGAGGTGAATAATCGTAGCGGCACAGAATTTCGGCATTCAGAGGATCAGACGGATAACAGACGCTGACGCTGGTGATGCGGAAAAAAGCGATGTCCGTGTCCGATTCAAACCGTGAGAAGTTGATATTGAATCGACGCCCGGCGCTATCTTCAATCTGCACCGGCAGATGCAGGATGTTGTAACGAATAATAAGGCGGTTACCGTGACGGTCACTGATAGCGGATAGCAGCCAGCGGTCAGATTCAGCTTTATGTGTAAAGTGCCAGTGCTGACTTTCATCTGCTTCTGAAATGCAGAATTCTTCTGCCTGTGGCTGCGAAATATAGAGTTGTTCATAGCGATGAAGTTGTGGCCTGCGTCCTGCATCAGGATAAGGAAACTCTATTTCGCGCCCCTGCTCATCGATCAATATCAGAAGATGATTTTTCTTACGCACTTCCTGTGAGATGGGCAGTGACCAGCCCTGTCCCAGCCAGCCACTGCCGATTTCATCGGAAAAATAGTAGCGTTGCCAGTTAAGGGGGACCGAGGCTGGAAAAGAGAAATCATTATCTTCAGGGCCGAACAGCAGTTTGATCCCCAGTACAGGGTTAACCGGACTACCAATCGCCATATCGACCTGCGGCAGAGGCCTTGCCGGAATTTTGCATGGCTCAGTCTTTTTCTGCGCATGTCCTTTGTCACTGCCTCCCTTTTCACTGCCCGCTTT
>Ga0308157_10006738_pt1 | contig 13610 bp, 13 predicted proteins | sample PhyBR1_FD_201035 | JGI IMG/M metagenome (GOLD analysis project Ga0308157, IMG submission 201035) | Phyllosphere microbial communities from UC Gill Tract Community Farm, Albany, California, United States - DLSLB.R1 | ecosystem: Host-associated > Plants > Phyllosphere > Unclassified | place: USA...
TTGGTGTCGCGTCGGGCGATGCCCTGAACCTGGACGTCGCCCAGATCCAGCCCGCTGACCGCGCCGCGCAGCTTGTCCAGCTCCAGCACCTGACCGGCGGGCTTGGCGACTTCCATCGAGGCGCCGCCCCGGAAGTCGATGCCCAGGTTCAGGCCAGGATAGAAGCAGCCGATGATCGCCGCCACCGTCAGGATCGCCGACAGAACGGCGAAACCCTTGGCGTATTTGACGAAGTGGAAATTCGTCTTGTGCGGCAGCAGTTTGATAATGGGCCAACCGTTCATCGACATCACTCCGCGATCGGCAGTTTCTTCGGCTTGGCGATCTTGAGCCAGTAGCCGAGCAGGACTTGGGCCGTCAGCACCGAAGAGAAGACGGAGGTGAAGACGCCGATGGTCAGGGTCCAGGCGAAGCCGCGCACGGGGCCGGCGCCGAACATGAACATGATGATCGCCGCCACCAGGGTGGTCAGGTTGGCGTCGATGATGGTGCCCATGGCGCGGTTGAAGCCCGCGTCCATCGACGCCACCACGGAACGCCCCTGACGCGCCTCGTCGCGCATCCGCTCATAGATCAGCACGTTGGCGTCGACGGCCACGGCGAAGGTCAGGATCAGACCGGCGATGCCCGGCAGGGTCAGCGTAGCCTGGGTCAGCGACATGGCCGCGACGATCAGGATGCCGTTCAGGACCAGGCCGATCACCGAAATGCCGCCGAAGAGGAAGCCGTAGGCCAGGATCATGAAGACCACGATGACCACGAACCCCAGGGCGGTCGACAGGGCGCCTGCGGCCACGGCGTCGGCGCCCAGTTCGGCGGTGACGACGCGGCGTTCCTCGACCTTCAGTGGAGCCGGCAGGGCGCCGCCGTTCAGCAGGTTCACCAATTCGGACGCCGAAGCGATGGTGAAGCTGCCTGTGATCTGACCCCGGCCCCCGGTGATGGCCGACTGGATGGTCGGCGCCGAGATGACCTTGCCGTCCAGGATGATGGCGAAGGGTTTGCCGAGGTTCTGGGCCGTCGCCTCGCCGAAGCGACGCGAGCCCTGACTGTCGAACTGGAAGTCGATGGCCGGACGGTTGTTCTGGTCGGAACCCACGCTGGCGCGCGTCAGGTTCTCGCCCGAGACCAGGATACGGCGCTTGACGAGGTAGGGCGTGCCGGCGTCATCGACCAGCAGCTCGGCGTCCGGCGGCACACGACCGGCCAGGGCATCGTTCAGGCCGGTCGGCGAGGTGTCGACCATCTGGAAGGTCAGCTGAGCCGTACGGCCCACCAGACGCTCCAGCTCGGCCGGATCGCTCTGACCCGGCGCCTGGATGACGATCCGGTCGGCGCCCTGGCGGGTGATGGCGATTTCCTTGGTGCCCGAGCTGTCCAGACGGCGACGGACCACCTCGATCGACTGGTCGACGGCGGTTGCGCCCATGCTGGCCAGAGCCGCGTCGGTAAAGGCGTAGCGGATACGGCCGCCGCCCAGCTTGGTCGCCACCCGGTCCGGCTGGCCGGTCGGGCCGACGCCCTGCTGGGCCATGGTGCGCAGGGTGTTGAAGGCCGTGTCATAGGCCGCGCCTTCGGCGACCGTCACGACGACGCCGCCTGCCTCGCGCTGCATGCCCGTGATGTTGACCTGGTCTTCCCGCAGGGAAACCCGGACGTCTTCCATCAGGTTCGAAATGCGCTTCTCGCGCATTTCCGGCACGTCGACCTCAAGTAGGAGGTAGGAGCCCCCCTGCAGGTCCAGGCCCAGGTTCAGGCCGTTGCTCGGCAGCCAGCTCGGCAGAGCCTCGCGCTGCGCCGGCGACAGCACGCTCGGGTAGGCCAGGAACAACCCGAGGACGAGCGACAGCGCGACCAGGGTGATTTTCCAGCGTGAAAGCTGAATCATGTCTCGGTTCTCTTCAGGGCCGGCGCGCGCCGCGCCGAGGCGAGGCTATCAGCCCTTGTCGTTTGCGGCGATGGCGGTGCGGTTACGCACCTCGGCGATCATCGCCTTGACCACGCGGACGTTCACGCCCTGCGAGATCTCGACCATGGCCTCGGCGTCCTCGACGCGGGTGACCTTGCCGACCATGCCGTTCGACAGGACGACTTCGTCGCCGCGCTTGACGCCGGCGATCAGGGCCTGGTGCGCCTTCATCCGCTTCTGCTGCGGACGGATCATCAGGAAGTAGAACAGGATGAAGATCGCGACGATCGGCGCGATCTGGATGACAAGGGCCATCAGGCCGCCGTCTTGGGTTGCAGTCATGAAAAACTCCCCGAGGCGGGCCGCGCCTTCATCGGGGGCCCTTCGAAAAACAAGGCGCGGAACCTAGGGCGCGCCGGGCCGATTTGCAACGCGACGCGATGACAAGTCCGGGACAAGAGCATCCGGGCGTCGCCGCCCGGACACGCCGCTTCACCGGATCAGCGCGGCAGGACCGTCAGCGGGTCCAGAGCGACCGGATCGTCGCCGCGCATCTGACGCACTTCATAATGGATCGACGGGCGGCCGTCTCCGGCGGTCAGCCCCACCGTACCGATGACCTGACCCGCCCGCACCTGGGCTCCGTCGCGCACGGTGGCCGAGCCCAGATGACCGTAGACCGTGCGCCATCCGTCGCGGTGAACCACCAGGACCGTTAGCCCCTGCCCAACGATGTCGTCCCCGACATAGGCCACCGTGCCGTCGGCCGAAGCCTTCACCTCGGTTCCGGCCGAAGCGCCGATGTTGACGCCGTTGTTGCGCTCGCCCATGCCCACGGGGCCGAAACGACGCAGGATGTCGCCTCGCACAGGCCATTGGAGAGCCAGCGGACGCCCAATCTCGGCCAGCGGCGCGGCAGACGTATCTGCAGCCGGCGCCCGAGTCGGCGGCGGCAAGGGCGTGTTGCCGCTGGGCGGCGGCGGAGGCGGCGGGGCCACCCCGTTGTTCGGCGTCCGCACGCCCACCGGCGACGGCCCCGTGGCGTAGGGATCGGCGCCGCCGTCGACCGCGCTATCCGGCAGGATGATCCGCTGACCGGAGCTGATGGCGCCCCGCGGCCCCAGTCCGTTCAGGTCGATCAGAATCTGGACCGGGGTGCGGAAACGTCGTCCCACGCCCGAAATGGTGTCGCCCGGCTGAATCACATAGGTCGCGCCAGGCATGGCCGGATTGCCGGCGGCAGGCGGCGGCGTCACCGTGATCGGCGCGCCGGTCGAGGGATAGGCCGGGCCGCCCGCCGGCGGCAGGCCGCCCCCCTGGATGTCGCCGGCCGGAGCGCGAGGCCCTTCCTGCACGGGCGGCTGGGCGGGCTGCTGCGGCTGCGTCGCCGGGCCCTGATAGTAGGGATTGTTCGGATAGGCGCTGGGCTGCTGCCCCTGCTGTTGGCTCTGCCCCGGCTGCGGATAGCCGCCCGCGCCCATCGGCCGGGTCGAATAGCGCGGCTCGCTCGGATAGGTCGAACACGCCGTGACCGCCAGCGCCCCGCCGACGACCGCCGCCGCCCTGATCCAGCCTGTGAAGCCGCTCATGCGTCTCTCCGTATTAACCTTGTTCAGCATCTCGAAGCCGGTTTGCCCCGGTCCGCCGCCGAAGCCAACCCGGCAACCCGCGCAAAAGTGGGGCGGAAAGGTTAATGGAGCGGTGAGATTTCGCCCCTCACCCCTCTTTAGCCGTGCCTTCGACCAGGGGAACGAAGCGGACCTCGCACAGGCTTTCGCGCTGAAAGCTGCCGTCCGGCTGGCCGGTGTAGCGATTCAGCATCTGCACCGAGGTGCGGCCGACCGGCGCGACCAGGACGCCGCCCGGCTTGAGCTGTTTCAACAGTTCCGTCGGCTCATGCGGTGAAGCGGCCGTGACCATGATGCGGTCGAACGGCGCCTGTTCCGGCCAGCCCTGCCCGCCGTCGCCGTGGCGAGTGAAGACATTGTCGATCCCTAGGATTTTCAACCGGTTCTCGGCCTCGGTTAAGAGGCTCTTGTAACGCTCGACCGAATAGACGAAGCGCGCCATGCGGCTCAGCACCGCGCACTGATAGCCGCTGCCGGTGCCGATCTCGAGCACGCGGTGGCGCGGCTGGACGTCCAGCGCTTGGGTCATCAGGCCGACGATGAAGGGCTGGCTGATCGTCTGGGCGCAGTCGATCGGCAGGGCCTGATCCTCCCACGCCTGATCAAGGAATTTCTCATGGACGAAGACGGCGCGGTCGATGGACTCCATCGCCTTCAGAACCCGCGCGTCCGTCACCCCCTGACGCCGCAGCGACAGGATCAATCGGCCCGCGCGGTCGTCCTTGAGACTCATTTTTCCTGCGGCCCCTTGGGCGGCGCTCCGCCCAGCACCTTCTTCAGGTCATTGACCGACTGCATGTGCGTCAGATCGATGTGCAGCGGCGTGACCGAGATGCGGCCCTCGTCCATCGCCCGCAGGTCGGTGCCGTCGGCGTGCTCCTGCGGCGCGCCGCGGAAGGCCATCCAGTAGTAGTCGCGGCCGCGCAGGTCGGTGCGGCGGATGGCGTGCATCTCGCCGATGTCACGGAAGCCCTGACGCGTCACCTCGACCGTCTTGACCAGTTCGGGCGGCAGGCGCGGGAAGTTGACGTTCATGACCACGCCCTCCCCCCACTTCTGCTCCAGCAGGCGGGCGACGATGCCGGGACCGAAGGCCTCGGCCGTTTCCCAATGGGCGACCGCCTCGTCGTGGAAACGCTCCAGCGACTGCGACAGGGCGATGGAGCGGATGCCGAAGGCCATGCCCTGAAGCGCGCCCGCCACCGTGCCGGAATAGCTGACGTCCTCGCCCACGTTGTGGCCGCGATTGACGCCCGACAGCACCAGATCGGGCTTCTCGGGCATGATGTCGTTGACGGCCAGGATGACGCAGTCCGTCGGGGTGCCGGTCACGGCGAACCGCTTGTCGCCCAGTTGGTTGACGCGCAGCGGCTCGGTCAGGGTGATGCCCCGCCCCTTGGCCGACTGCTCGGTCTGAGGCGCCACGACCCAGACGTCGTCCGACAGGGCGCGGGCGATCTTCTCCAGGCACGCCAGGCCCTCGGCCTCGATGCCGTCGTCGTTGGTGAGGAGGATACGCATCAGTTGGACGCCACGCCTACAGTCTTGAGTCCGCCCATATAGGGCTGCAGAGCGGCCGGAACCGCGATGGTCCCGTCCTCCTGCTGATAGTTTTCCATCACCGCGACCAGGGTGCGGCCGACCGCCAGACCCGAGCCGTTCAGGGTGTGCAGGAACTCGGTCTTCTTCTCGCCCGCGCGCTTGAACCGGGCGTCCATGCGCCGAGCCTGGAAGTCGCCGCAGTTCGAGCAGGAGCTGATCTCGCGATAGGTGTTCTGCGAAGGCAGCCAGACCTCGAGGTCATAGGTCTTCTGCGCCGAGAAGCCCATGTCGCCCTTGCACAGCAGCACCTTGCGATAGGGCAACTCCAGCGCCTGCAGCACCGCCTCGGCGCAGCCGGTCATGCGCTCATGCTCGGCCTCGGAATCCTCCGGGCGGCAGATGGAGACCATCTCGACCTTGGAGAACTGGTGCTGGCGGATCAGGCCGCGCGTATCGCGCCCCGCCGACCCAGCCTCGGCCCGGAAACAGGGCGTCAGCGCGGTCATGCGCATGGGCTGGGCGACCTCGTCCTCAGACAGGATCTGCTCGCGCACGAGGTTGGTCAGGGAAACTTCGGCGGTCGGGATCAACAGATGCTCGCCCGAGCGGAACAGGTCTTCCTCGAACTTCGGCAACTGGCCTGTCCCGAACATGGCGTCGTCCTTGACCATGTAGGGCGGCGCGACTTCCTGATACCCGTGCTTATCCGTCTGCATATCCAGCATGAACTGGCCGATGGCGCGCTCCAGGCGCGCCAGTTGCCCCTTCAGCACGGCAAAGCGCGAACCCGACATCTTGGCGGCGGCCTCGAAGTCCAGCAGACCCAGGGCCTCGCCCAGGTCGGCGTGATCCTTGGCCGGGCCGGTCGTGCGCGGCTCGCCCCACTTCAGGACTTCGACGTTGTCGTTCTCGTCCTCGCCATTCGGCACGTCGGCGGCGGCCAGGTTCTTCAGCCCGGCCAGCAGGTCGCGCAGTTCGGCGCCCTTGGCGGCTTCGACGTCGCCCGCGTCGGCGATTTCGCCCTTGAGGGCTTCGACCTCGGCCTTCAGGCGGTCGGCCTCGGCCGTGTCCTTCTTGCCCATGGCGGCGCCGATGGCCTTGGAGGCGGCGTTGCGCTTGGCCAGGGCGTCCTGGCCGCGCGTCTGGGCGGCGCGCAGGTCGACGTCCAGCGCCAGAATGCGCGCGACGACATCGGCGGCGTCATCCACGCCGCGCGACGACCAGCCTGCGACGAAGGCTTCGGGATTGTCGCGAATGACTCGGATATCGTGCATGGCGTCGCTCTTTCGGCGCTCAGGGAAGGAGAGCCGAAGGCTGTAGCGCCCCGCGCGGAGTCGGGCAAACCCAGCGCCCGATTTCTTAACCCTGACGCGTCGCCTTGACCTTGATCTCGACGCCGATGGCCTTGGACACCCAGTCGCCGCCCGCGTCCGACGCCATGCCCATGTTCAGCGCCGTGCGATCCAGTTCCAGCTTGCCCGCGACCGTGGCCGTCCCGTTCGCCTCGTCGAAGGTGAAGGGCAGGACGACCGGGACCGTCGTCGTCTTGATGCGCAGGGTTCCGGTCGCCTCATAGCGGTTGCCGCCCAGCGCCTTGAACGCCGTCGCCTCGAAGCGGGCGGTCGGATAGGTCGACGTGTCGAACCATTCAGCGCCCGGCAGGCTGCCTTCCTGGGTGGCGTCGCCGGTCTTGGCCGTGCCGGTCTGGACCGTCACCACGGCTTTCGATCCAGCCAGATCGGCCGGGTCGAACCAAACTTGCGCGTCCCACTGTTCGAACCGGCCGGTGAAAGCCTTGCCGGTGTGGGTTCCCGTGAACTGGATCGTCGAGGCGGCCTTGTCCACGGTCCAGGCGGCGGCCGTGCCCGGGGTCACCGCCGCGTCAGCCGCAGGCGCGGCGACAGGGGCCGACGCGACCGCCTGCCCTTCCGCCCTCGGCGCAGGCTTGGCGGCTAGACCGAAGGCGGCGCCGATCACGACCACGAAGGCCACGCCCGCCAGCCGCTCGGCCCAGCGCAGGGCCGGGGTTGGCTCGGGCGCAACGCCATGCGCGTCATCGCCATGCGGCAAAACGGGGATCATGTGCGAGAGTACGCCGTCGCGGTCGAAGAACTGGTGCTTCAGCGCCGCGCCGACGTGCAGGGCGACCAGGACGATCGCGCCCCAGGCCAGCTTGCTGTGCGCGCCCATGGCCATCCACGCCGTTGCGCGACGGGCGTTTTCCGAAGCGTGCTCGATGAAGGGCAGATGCGGAATGGTGAACAGGCCGAACCAGCTGGTCGCCACGGCCAGCGGCGTGTCCGTGACCACGGCCCAGCCGGTCGAGACATAGATCCACCCCGTCAGCGGCAGGGCCAGCATCAGGGCGTAGAAGGCGGCGTGCGTCGCCCGCGCGGCGAACTGCTCCCACCCTTTCATGGTCCCCGGCAGAGCCGGAACCGGGTGCGTCAACCGCCACACGATCCGCAGCGCCGTCAGCGCCAGGATCAGGAAGCCGATCGACTTGTGAATCTGGAAGACGCGATAGGCCAGCGCCTGGCTGCCCGGCTCGACGATGGCGTCACTCATCCACCAGCCCATCGGGATCATCGACAGGATGGCGACCGCAATCAGCCAGTGCAGGGTGATGGCGACGGCGCTGTAGCGGCTGGGGCGGCGGCGGATCATGAAGGGTCTCGCATCAGTCTGAACATGAAGAAGGCGGGACCGACGGCCCCGCCCCTTCGTCGTGCGCTTGCGGATCAGGCGGCCGGAGCGGCCGGGGCGACTTCCTTGATGAACTCGGCGTCGAAGCGGATCGTCACCTCATCGCCGACCGGGCCCAGCGGCATGCCGAAATCGGTCCGCTTGATCTTGCCTTCAGCCGCGAAGCCGATGGCCGGCGCCGGCACGAAGGGGTGCTGCTCCAGGTCGCCGTTGAAGGTCGCATCCAGGGTCACCGGCTTGGTGACGCCCAGGAAGGTCAGGTCGCCCGTCACCTTGGCGGTGCGCGCGCCGGTCAGCTCGACCTTGGTCGACTTGAAGGTGATCTGCGGGAAGGCCGTGGCGTTCAGGAAGGCCTTGTTCTTGGCGATGTCCTCGCTGAAGCTCTTGAATCCTGTGGCGGCGTGAGTGCCGAGGTAGTCGCCCGGATAATTGGTGTCGACCGAGGCCGGGTCGATCGTCGCCTCGACCGTGCTGTTAGCCAGGTTGGCCGTATCGAGCGTGATCTTGGCGTCGAACTTGTTGAAGCGCGCCGTGTAGTTCGAGATCGAGTTATGCGGCAGCGACCACTGCAGCGAGGCGTGGGTCGGGTCCATCACATAGACGCCCGAGGTCGCCTTCAGCGCGACCGGAGCGGTCGAGGCGGCGTCGGTCGTCGGGGCGCCGGCGGTGTCGGCGGTGTCGGCGGGCTGGCTGCAGGCGGCCAGCAGGGCGGCGGCCGAAACAGCGATCAGGGCGGCTTTGATCTTCATGGGAAGGAAACCTCGGTCAGACGGGTGAAACGAAAACTGGACAGACAGTCCGGAAACAGGTCGATTGTCCGTCCGGCCTCGCCGTCGGACTGCAACAGTATATGTTGCCATTCACGCGCTTCAAGCCCTCGATCACGAAATTCGCCTCGAGCCTCACGAAAAAAGGATTGAGGTGCGCCGGGCGGCGACGGCGCCTATCCTCGCGACTCACATGACCATCCGCCGCCTCCCCCCCGAAACCGTCAACCGCATCGCCGCCGGCGAAGTGGTCGAACGCCCGGCCAGCGCCATCAAGGAACTGGTCGAGAACGCCATCGACGCCGACGCCCGCAGCATCGAGATTCAGGCGGACGGCGGCGGCCTGACCCGCATCCTCATCGCCGACGACGGCAAGGGCATCCCGCGCGACGAACTGCCCGTCGCCATCGAGCGCCACGCCACCTCGAAGCTGGAGCCGGACGACGCGGGCGACGTGGACCTGCTGCGCATCTTCACCCTGGGCTTCCGGGGCGAGGCCCTGCCCTCCATCGGCTCGGTCGCCCGGCTGAACATCACCACCCGCGCCAGAGCCGAGGCGGGCGAGCCGCAGAACGACGCCTGGGCCGTGTCCGTCGAGGGCGGCGCCCAGCGGCCCTTGTCGCCCGCGGCCTTCCCCGGCCCGCACGGCGCGCGGGTCGAGGTGCGCGACCTGTTCTACGCCACCCCTGCCCGGCTGAAGTTCATGAAGTCCGAGCGGGCCGAGGCCATGGCCATCTCCGAAGAGATCAAGCGCCAGGCCATGGCGCACGAGGCCGTCGCCTTCACCCTGACGCTGGACGGCAAGACGACCCTGCGCCTGCCCGCCGAACATCCCGGCGACGAAGGGCGGCTGAAACGCCTCGGCGCCCTGCTGGGCCGCGACTTCGAGGCCAACGCCCTCCTGATCGATCAGGAGCGCGACGGCGTGCGCCTGTCCGGCTATGCGGGCCTGCCGACCTATTCGCGCGGCAATGCGGCGCACCAGTTCCTGTTCGTCAACGGCCGCCCAGTGCGCGATCGCCTGCTGCAGGGCGCCCTGCGGGGGGCCTACGCCGACTTCCTGGCGCGCGACCGGCACCCGGCGGCGGCCCTCTTCATCGACATCGACCCGCTTTATGTCGATGTGAACGTCCACCCGGCCAAGGCAGAGGTGCGCTTTCGCGACCCGGCGCTGGTGCGCGGCCTGATCGTCGGGGCCCTGCGCCACGCCCTACACGCCGCGGGACACCGCGCCTCGACCACAGTCGCCGCCGACGCCCTGTCAGGGTTCCGCCCGCATACGGGCGAGGCGCTCTACAACCCCGCCGCGCCGCAGACGTTCAACAACGCCGCGCCGGGCTGGAGCGGCTGGCAGGGCTGGTCGCAACCGGCCGCCGCCGCCCAGAACCTGCCGGGCCTGAACGAACGCTCCGGGCGCGTCGAGCATACATGGAGCGGTGAAGCCAGCGCTCCCAGCTTCCGTACGCTGGGCGAGATTCAGGCCGACCACGCCGGACAGATCACGCCGGGCGCTCCGGCTCCGGTCGACCTGATCGACTATCCGCTGGGCGCCGCGCGGGCGCAGCTTCACGCCAACTACATCGTGGCCCAGACCCGCGACGGCCTCGTCATCGTCGATCAGCACGCCGCCCACGAACGGCTGGTCTATGAGCAGATGAAGGCCCAGATGGCCGACGGCGCCGTCACCCGCCAGGCCCTGCTGACGCCCGAAGTGGTCGAACTGGACCCCGCCGAGGCCGAGCGCGTCGCCGCCAAGTCCGAGGAACTGGCCGAGATGGGTCTGATCGTCGAGGCGTTCGGCGCGGGCGCGGTTCTGGTGCGCGAAACGCCTGCCCTGCTGGGCGACACGGACGTTCAGGGCCTGATCCGCGACATCGCCGACGACCTGTCCGAACATGGCGCCGCCCTGTCGCTCAAGGAACGGATGGCCGAGGTCTGCGGCACCATGGCCTGTCACGGCTCGGTCCGTTCCGGCCGCGTCCTGTCGGCGCCCGAGATGAACGCCCTGCTGCGCCAGATGGAGGCCACGCCTCACTCCGGTCAATGCAACCACGGTCGACCGACCTATGTGGAGCTGAAGCTGCACGACCTCGAGAAGCTGTTCGGGCGGCGCTGATCTTTTCGTCGCCCTACCGCTTCGCTACTTGAGGGCATGCCCCCTTCCGTCCTCTTCGTTTGTCTCGGCAACATCTGTCGCTCGCCGCTGGCCGAGGCGGCCTTCCGCGAAGAGGCGCTTCGCCTGAAGCTGGATGTCATCGCCGATTCTGCAGGCACCGGCGGCTGGCACATCGGCGCTCCGCCTGACCCGCGCGCCCAGGCGGTCGCCCTGAAGAACGGCGTCGATATCTCGGCCCTGCGCGGTCGCCAGGTGAAGCCCGCCGACTTCCGCCGCTTCACCCATCTGGTGGCGATGGATCACGAGAATCTGGCGAACCTGCGCCGCCTCGCCCCGCCCGACGCCACGGTGGAACTGAGCCTGCTGCTGGACCACGTCGAGGGCCGCGCCGGTCAGGCCGTGGCCGACCCCTATTTCGGCGAGGACGACGGCTTCGACGTCACCTGGGCCGACGTCACGGCCGGCACCCGCGCCCTGGCCGCCGAGCTACAACGTCTTAGAGGCTGAGCGTCTCGACCAGGCCGCTGGCCTTGCCGCCCGACGCCGCCTCTCCGCCGCCGATGGCGTAGATCACGCCGTCCACGCTGGCCGCCGCCAGGCCATGGCGCGGCGTTCGCATGGCCGGGCCGGCCGTCCAGGCGTCGCGCGCCGGGTCATAGATCCAGGTCTCGGCGAAGACCCCGCCCCCGCGACCCTCGAACCATTCGCCGCCGAAAGCGATCAGCCTGCCGCCCGCCTCGGCCATGGCCAGGCCGCCGCCGACCTGCCGTCCCGTGGCGGGCGAGGCCGGAATCGGCGCCAGCGTGTCCCAGCGGTCGCGGGCGGGATCATAGCGGTCCAGCCGCCCTGTTCCGCCGCCGTCCACCGTGCGGCCGCCCGCCACGAACAGCTTGCCGTCGAGCACCGCCCCGGCTGCACTGTTGCGAGCCATCGGCGCCGGACGCGCCGTTTCCCAGCGATTGGCGGCGGCGTCGAAGACCAGATGGGTCGCCACATCGGCCTGGTCGTTCCACTGACCGTTCGCCTCGCCCTTGGGCGAACGGCCGGTGACCAAATGCACCCGATCGCCCACGGACAGGCCGACCGTTTCGCACAAACGCTGCGGCATCTGGCCGACCTGGGCCCAGACGCCCCGGTCGATGGCCCAGATGTCCGTCATGGCCGTCCATTCGCCGCCGTCGCGCCGGTCGTAGCCGCCGAAGGCCCAGGTTCGCCCGGCCGCCGACGCCAGCATCGGGTGATGGCGCGGCTGCGGCAGTCGCGGCCCTTCGCTCCAGCGGTCCGCCTTCACGTCATAGATCGCCGTCCGGTCATTGATGTGCAGCCCGCCCGCCGCCGACCGCACCAGGCCGCCCGCCACCGTGATCGAACCGTCCTGGGCGGCGCAATAGATCTCCTGCGTCGGCCAGGGCATGGAGGCGCGGGGCGTCCAGCCTGTCTCGGCGCAGGATACGACGGGCGCTGCGGCGACGGCGGCGCCGACGGCGAGGAAGGTGCGGCGGTGCAGGGTCATGCCGACAACCCTAGCCGTTCGCCTCGTCCTGCGCTAGAAACCCGCCTCTTCCCCAACGGGATCGAACCATGTTTGAGATTGTAGCCACGGCATAGGCCCGGACGCTGATCGTCCCAGGCCTCCTGAACCCGCCCCGCGCCGCCTTGCGCCGGGCGCGTGTCTTCTCATGCCTTGGAAATCTCAATCCCATGAACCTGTCACGTGCGGAGCAACGCACGCTCCACGCCCTCGCCCAGGGCGGTCGCATCCTGCTGGAACGCGACGAACAGGGCTGCATCCTGGCCGCCCGCTGCTTCACCCGCGAAGGCTGGGTGCTGGACGGCTGCAATCTGGATCAATGGCGCAGCCTGAAGCGCAAGGGCGTCATCAAGTCGCGCAACGGCGGCCCTTATGTCGTCAACCGCGAGGGCCTCGGCCGCCTGCGCAGCCGGGCCGACAACCGGACCTCAGGCCGAGGCTTCTGACGCCCTGAGGAACAGGACGCGCGCGGCGCCGTAGTCGCGCGCGTCCAACCGCTCATAGCCGGGCGTGTCGATCTCGGGCTCGTCCGAGCCGCGCTCGAACACCACAATGGCGCCCGGCGCCAGCCAGCCGCCCTCCAGCAACCGCGCCAGCGTCTGTTCCCCCAACCCCTTGGCGTAGGGCGGGTCCAGGAACGCCAGGGTGAAGGCCTCGCCCGCCGAACCGGGACGCGGCCCCAGGTCGGTCGCGCTGCGCCGATGCACCCGGCACCGGCCGAACAGGCCATAGGCGTCCATGTTCTCGCGGATCGCGCCGCGCGCGCCGTCGTCCGTGTCCACGAACAGGCAGAAGGCCGCCCCGCGCGACAGGGCTTCGAACCCCAGCGCGCCAGAGCCGGCGTACAAGTCGATCACCCGCGCCTCATGCAGACCATCAGCCCAGGGGGCGTGCTCCAGCACGTTGAAGATCGCCTGACGCGCCCGATCCGAGGTCGGGCGCGTGTTCTGCCCTTCGGGCGTGACGATGGCGCGTCCCTTCAGACTGCCCGCTACGATGCGCATGGATCAACCGCGCCCGCGCGGCCCGCCGCGACCGCCGCCGCCTGAAGGCTTGCCTCCGAAGGGTTTGCCGCCGCGCGGACCGCCGGGCCGGTCGCCCGAGCGCTCGCCAAAGCGATCATTGGGACGCGCATCGGAACGCCCGCCGGCGCCGCTCGGGCGGCCGAAAGGCTTATTGCCAGGCTTCCCGCTCGGACGACCGCCCTTGGCCGGGCCGCGACGGTCGTCGATGAACTGGTCCGCGCGCGGTTCGCGCGGCTTGAACGGGCGGCGCGAACGCTCGCCGCCTTCCGTTCCTTCACCCTCGCCCGGACGAGCGCGCGGTTTGAAGGTCTTGGAATGCTCGAATTTCGGCTTGGCCTTGGCCCAGCCCTCCTTGCGGGCGGGCTTGCCGAACTCGGCGCCTTCTT
>Ga0308157_10006741_pt1 | contig 13606 bp, 13 predicted proteins | sample PhyBR1_FD_201035 | JGI IMG/M metagenome (GOLD analysis project Ga0308157, IMG submission 201035) | Phyllosphere microbial communities from UC Gill Tract Community Farm, Albany, California, United States - DLSLB.R1 | ecosystem: Host-associated > Plants > Phyllosphere > Unclassified | place: USA...
AGCGGTCATCCTGCTGACATTTTACGCCCTCTGCCCTGCAAAGACAGCTTTTGGATGGTTTTCTGACGCCAAGCTGTCCCCGCCGCGGCTCAGGACAGCAGAAACTGGCGCACGGCCTGTACCTGTGGCTGCGGCAATAATGAAGGCGCATGGCCGGTTTCGGGGATTTCGATCAATTGCAGGTGCTTATTGCGCGCCTGCATTTGCTCCGCTGTCGTTTTGCTTAACAAATCGGAACGCTCGCCTCGTATCAACAGAATCGGGCATTGCAATGCCTCAAAAGCCCGCCACAGCATGGCTTCGCCGGCTTTGAGCATTTTTTCGTCTTTCAGGCTCGCAAAGGCCTGGGCGATCGCCAGGTCATAGTGCTGAGTCCAGACCTGCCCTTTTTGCACCATGGCCGCCTTGGTAAACGCCACCCACTGCTCATCGCTTAGTGGACCGAAAGAGGCCGCATTGGTCTTCATATGGTTGACCGCAGCCTCGAATGAGTCAAATTGCAGAGGAAGGCCGACATAGCCAGCGATCCGCTCGATAGAGGCCAGCTCGATCGCCGGCCCGACATCATTCAGGATCAGCTTGCCCAGGGACAGGCCGGTGGTCTTGGGCAATGCGCTATTGCCCGTCGCTGCTATGGCCGCGTGCTTGGCGCCGACCACGGCGGAAAAAGCCAATGCGATCAGGCCGCCCATGGACGTGCCCAGCCAGTCGAGCGATTGCGGCTGCAACCTTGCCAGCAACGTGGTGATGTCCGAGACATACTGAGGCACGACGTAGCTGGCAGGATTGACCAGGAAATCGGATGCGCCACGTCCGGCGATATCCGGGCAGACCACACGATACTCGTCGGACATGGCCTTGGCCACTTCATCGAAGTCATTGCCATTGCGCGACAGCCCGTGCACGCATAACAGCACCCGCCCGTTGGCCGGATCGCCCCATTCCCGATAGGCCATGCGATGAATACCGGCAGGACTCATGCAGTTGACGAAATTCAAACGGGGCGATTGCATAAAAACTCCTTGAATGGCATAGCGTTAATCGGGATGCAAGACAACGTATCCTGAGGTGTGGGCGCATAAACTCAAGCGCATTGCTACAGAAATATCTGTCGCCGGCATAGGCGTGCCTGGGCCTGTTTATCATAAGCTAAAAGCCATCCCAATAACGTTGCCGCGATGCCCTTGCGCAATTTACCCATAAACCAGTAGCGCCGGATCGGATCTGAATCGCGCCGGCGTCGATGGTATCCAGATACAGCTGCGCGGTAGCGCGCCAACGTGCCGCCACATTGCTGGCCGGATGCCCATAACGATTCAAATACCCTGCCTGGGCAAACGCGAGGGTCGGCCGCATGGCCTGAACCAGCGCCATCGACGATGAACTTGCAGAGCCGTGGTGCGGCGCCATGATCACATCACTCGCGGGAATGGGCGATGGCGCCTGCAGCAACCGGGCTTCAACAGCAGCGCCGATATCGCCGGTCAATAACGCTGAATGATGCCTGCCCTGTATCCGCAAGACACAACTGTGATCGTTATCCGCCTTGGCGGGCATCCCCTTGATTTCGAAAGGATGATAGAAACGAAATTGAACACCATCGTATTCAAAGCTCACATCTCGCCGGCAAAAATCAAAGGTCGCTTGCGGGTTTTTCACAAGAAGATTTCGCTGCAGGGCATCCTGTTCGTGTTCCAGGTAGCGATTAAGTGCAAACGAGGCATAGGCGTGTTTCACATTCATTTGCTGCAACACACTGCCCGCTCCGCCGACATGGTCAAGATCGGAATGGGAAATGATCAACTCGTCCAGCACATGAACGCCCGCTGCCCGCAGATAAGGAACGATAACCAGGTTGCCGCTATCGTTAACGACACTGCCGCGCAGGCCAGTATCAAACAGCAGGTGATGCTGCTGCGTACTGACCAGCACCGCAGCGCCCTGCCCGACATCCAGCACGGTCATAAACCAGTCTCCCGCCAATGGCCGGGGTGGTCGAAAAAACAATACAGGGATCAGCAAGATCAAACCGAGCCCACGCCCAGGAACGCCCTTGGGCAGAACGAACACCAACAGCCCCAGCATACCCAGACCAATCCAGTGGCCAGGTACCGCAGGAAAATCGAGCGTCGCCCATTCGATGCCAGCTAACACACGCGCCCCAGCTAGCACAGTCTCAAGTAGCCGATGCACGCCATCGGCCAGCCAGCCGGCCGCTGATGGCCACAAGCCGGTAGCGCAGAACACGGCCAGCAGCAGCGCCAGCGGCGTAACCAATCCACCGATAACCGGAATAGCAAAGGCATTGACCAGCGGCGACACAAAAGCATACTGTTGAAATAGGCCTATGAGCAAAGGCGCCAAGGCAACACTCATGAATAGCTGCATTTTTGCGACGTCCCACAAGCGCTGCAAACCCCTGCTCACCAGACCTGGCGTTGCCGACACGTGTTGTTTGCTACGGTATCCCCACAACATCAGACTGGCAATAGCAGCGAAGGACAGGCAGAATCCGATAGACAGCACTGCCCACGGATCCAGCAACAGTATGCACAAGGCTGCGAGGGAAAGCAGGGTTGTACTTTTTATACGGGCCCGCCAAATGACAGACAGCCACAATAGTGCAAGCATCATGAAGGTACGCTGCGCCGGGACGCCCCACCCTGCCAGTACTGAATAGGTGGCAGCCACCAGCAGCCCCCCACTGGCGGCCACGATCTGGGCCGGTCTGCGTTCAGCCAGTTGCTTGCCTTGAAGACGCAGCCGTCGCCACAGCCGAAACACCCCCAGGCTGCCCAGAGCAGCCAGCATGGTAATATGCGAGCCGCTGATAGACACCAGATGTGTAATGCCAGTGAGATTGAAAACCTGCCAATCCTCGTTGCTTATGCCGTTCTGGTCTCCCATGACAAGTGCGATAATCACCGCACCGTAGCGCTTATCCTGCAGGACCTGGTTCAATGCGCGGCGCAGAACGAACCGAGCCCGTTCAATACAGGGTCGCCATGCGCTGCAGATTTCATCACGCAGCAGGCGTGCGGAACCGATGACCGTGCCGCTGGCGCGCACACCTGCAGCAAATAGAAAGGCATCGTAATCGAATCCATGAAAATTGCGTACTGCATGATTGCGTTTGAGCTTTACCGTCATTTGCCATATTTGTCCCGGACGCAGGTCGGGCAAACCTGCTGCCGGCCGTTGCGGTGGTGTAAATGGTCCGCTGCGCGCGCCCGTATACCAGCGCAGCAGCACCCGTTCAGGCACGCGCTGCGCAAGCGCACCCGCGACAATACGCGCCTCGAATGCCCATCCGTTGATCAGATCACGCGGCAACCCGGTCACTTGAACCTGCACCGACAACGGACGATTTTCCAGTCGCGGATCAAGGCTATCTGCCAGGCGCCATTGCGCCCGCCAGACTGAATACAGCATACCGCTGACCAGGCACAGGCCCAGCACACTGAGTAGCAATGCGACCCGGATGAGGATTGGCATGAACCGCCAAGCGCGTGTATCTGTGTGGCTAATTGCGCTGCTATCTGTGTGGCTAGCTGTACGATGCGGGGCGTTGCCTCGTGCTGCCCGGGTCGCTGCCCACACCCGCTTCAATAGCCAAGTTTGTTGTGTTCGGCCCCCATTTGATGATGCCTGCACTGACTCCTTCGACAGCCACCAGAGACACAGGCAGGCCAGCCATAGCGGAATCAACAGGCGTAACGCAGGCAGCACTGGGCACCATTGCACAATAGCAATGCCCAACGCAACGCTGCAAATCCATACAAATGCGGGTATATGCAAGGGCTGCGCAACCGGATCCGGAGCGCTTGCCGGTAACCCGTCACGCGCAGGAGAAAACTCAGTAGCGCACTCAGGAAGTGAACGATGAAAAACGGGAAGCGTCGCGCGCGCATGCATAAGGCCGGGTCAGGATCAACAATCTTGCTACTGACATTGTTCACCTGCCCGCCCTGCACTGCAAGATGGCCGTGACCGATTTATCAATCAGGCAATACAACAAGCGCCAACTAGAATAGGTTGTGTGCCATGCGTACCGCCAGGAAGCAGTCCGGCCTTTGCCATTGTGGCAAACGGCGGCGTACGGCGGCAGCCCGACATTGGCCAGGCCCGCCTTTTTTTGAATATCAGGCTGTGGCCAATCGCGGCAGAACCTGCAATGAAGTTGCACCAGTTGCCTGGGCAATCTCATCGACTGACAGGTTACGCAAGTGAGCCAGCACCTGGGCGATGGCAGGAATCTGCTCCGGCGTATTGCGAGGCCGATCCTCGTGCAGCCAGGCCGGGGGAATATCCGGAGCGTCGGTTTCCAGCACGATATTGGCCAGCGGTACGCGGCAGGCCAGCCGACGGATCTGATGCGCGCGGGTAAACGTCATAGCGCCACCAAAGCCCAAGGCAAACCCCAGGCCAACAAAATGATCAGCCTGCTGATCACTGCCATTGAAGGCATGGGCAATACCGCCGATGCCCGGGTAGCGACGCAGGTACTTCAAAATAATATCCTGAGAGCGACGCACATGCAGCAGCACGGGCAAATCGTACTCGCGCGCCAGTCTGAGCTGTTGCTGGTAGAAATACTCCTGGCGTTCACGCGGCGGCCCCTGAGCAATCTCCTTGACGAAAAAATCCAGGCCGATTTCACCGATGGCGACAAATCGCGGATCAGACAGGGACCGCTCTATTTCCTGCGCCAGGACATCCAGATCTTCGTTCGCCGCCTGCGCAACGAATAAAGGATGAATGCCAAGCGCGTAATAGCCACCGGCAAAAGAGTGAGCCAATTGCCGAACCGTGGAAAAATTGCTGCGCCCGATGGCGGGGATAACGATCCGCTTGACACCGGCGTGTTCTGCACGCGCTATAACCGCATTGCGATCGTCATTAAATTCGGATGCGTCGAGATGACAATGTGTATCTATGAACATGCTCTCTCCTTCGCGCTGCAGGGCATGGCAGTGCGCTGCGCGCGATTAGGCTGCCTGCAATACGCCCCGTTCCATCAATAGTTGCCGGTCGGCCAGTGACGCCAGTTTGGCGTCGTGAGTCACAATGACAAACGCCGTTCTGAATTCTGAGTTCATCTGCTTGAGCAAGGCAAACATGCTGGCAGCCGTTTCACGATCCAAATTCCCTGTCGGCTCATCGGCCAGCACACACACCGGTCGCGTCACCAGGGCTCGCGCCAATGCCACACGCTGACGTTCACCGCCCGACAATTGTCCTGGCGTATGATGGATCCGCTCTTTGAGACCTACACGTTCAAGTACGGCCTCAGCCTGGGACCGTGCCTGCTTGCGATCCATTCGTCGCACGATCAATGGCATGGCCACATTATCCAGCGCATTGAATTCATTGAGCAGATGATGAAACTGATAGACAAAGCCCAGGCTTTCATTGCGAATACGGCTGATGGCCTTTTCAGGCAGCGCATGGGTCTGCTGTCCATTGATCAGAATCTGGCCTGAGGTCGGTTTGTCCAACAACCCCAGCATATGCAGCAAGGTGCTTTTTCCCGAGCCTGATGCGCCGATGATGGCAACCATTTCGCCCGCAGACACCTGCAACGATACACCCTTTAGAATATCCAGGCGCGCATTGGCATCTTCATAGTATTTGACCACATCGCGCGATTCCAGGGCATAGGAACCCTGCTGCATGGGGACATTTTCCGGCTTAATCATGACGCAGCACCTCTGCAGGTTGCAAGCGGGAAGCCCGCCAGCTTGGGTAAATAGTAGCCAGCAACGACAGCACCAGCGAGGTGATGCCGATCAGACCGATGTCGTCCACTTCGGGGTGCGATGGCAACGTACTGACAAAGTAAATGCTGGGATCCAGGAAATGGATACCGAACAATCGCTCAATAAAAGGAATCACTACATCGATATTGTAGGCAACCAGACAGCCGCACAACACGCCCAGGAAGGTTCCGATAAAGCCGATCAGCGAGCCCTGTACCAGAAAGATTTTGCCGATCTGAAAGGGGCTGACGCCCAGCGTGCGCAAAATCGCAATGTCCGACTGCTTGTCCTTGACCGCCATTACCAGGGACGATAAGAGGTTGAATGCAGCGACCGCGACTATCAGAACCAGGATCAGGAACATCATGCGTTTTTCGGTTTTGACCGCAGCAAACCAGGTTCGGTTATCCATGGTCCAGTCACGCGCCACGACGCCTGGCGGCAGTGAATTGGTCAATTGCGTGGCCACTTCGGGGGCATTGATCATGTCTTGTATTTTCAGCCGAACCCCGGCAGATCCGACATCGCGAAACAACACGGCCGCATCCTTGACGGCAATAAAGGCCATATTCGAATCATATTCGTAATGGCCGGACGAGAAAATACCGGATACGGTGAATTGACGCATGCGGGGCGAAAAGCCCGAGGGATTGATTGAACCCTGTGGCGTCATGAGCAACAGCGTATCGCCAACCGTCACGCCCATATACTGGGCCAGGTTGCTGCCGATCACCAATCTGAAACTGCCCGGTTCAAGGCTGTCGAGCGAGCCATTGATCATTTGCTGCGGTAATTCCGAAACGTTGCCTTCGTTTTTCGGATCGATGCCGCGAATCTCTACTCCTTTGAGTACATCGCCGCGCGCCAGCATGCCGCCCGCTGCGACAAAGGCCGAGGCGCCCTCTACTTGCGGATTCTGCTTGGCCTGCTCGGCCAGCTTCTGCCAGTTATCCGTAACCGCGACCGGATCTTCATTGGGAACGACCAGCTGGATATGCGGCAGCACCGATAACATGCGATCGCGCACATCAACCTGGAAACCGTTCATGACCGAAAGCACGATAATCAGCGCGGCAACGCCCAATGCAATCCCGACCATGGAGGTGCCTGCGATAAAAGAAACAAACCGGTCGCCTTTTCTGCCCCGCCCACGCGTGCGTGTCAGGCCGGCGTACCGGGCACCAATCCATAATTCAAAAGGTATTTTCACGTATATTGTTCTTTACAAAGAGTAGCATTCCAGCATGGAACAACCGAATTAAAAGAAAATTTCGTTTATCTATCATGCGCTTACTGCATAAGCAGCAGATCCGGCCTTCAACGGCGGGCGCAACTGAAAGAGATCAAGCCCCCGATGATATCTGAAAACCCCTATGGCTGACAGGCAAGCCCAGACTCCTCCATAAGATTGTATTTCAGTGTATTTTGTTCCGTGCAATTTGCAATCCCCATACCGATACCCGTTACCCTGTAATACGAACTGCGCCCCTGGCAGCCCCGATCGCAGCTCCGGCCAGCGCACTCAGGACCGCTACTTCGGGCTGCTACAGCCCTTCTGTATATCAGGTAATGTCGGATAATCGGCGATCGCCGTTATGCTGGCCGAGCGGCGCTTTGTCCGCGGCCCTGCTCTTGTTCGGCGTCAGCAACATGCAAAAAATGCGCCAAACGCTGCGCTCAACAAAAAATGACTAATGAAATATTGTGCAGAAAAAATCCGCCATCCGTAATCGCTGTCATGTCGACGCAGCGGCACAAATGGCGAACATGGCGTGGTGCCTGAACGAAAAACCCACAGGATGCTCAGCGTGATTCGTATAAAAACAAATGAACATCCTGGGGTAGATCGCAACAAAAGAATAGATATCACAGGCGCAGCGGCTCAGGACGGAATACACCTACTTGGGCAGAACGAATTCAACCCGCCGGTTTTTCGCACGTCCTGGCGGATTATCCTTACCGTTGAGTTCATTTTCGGCCACGGGTTCGGCTTCTCCACGCCCCTGCGACCTGATCCGCGATTGCGCCACTCCCTCCTGTACAAGGAACGCTGCTACCGATTGCGCTCGGGCCCTGGACAGTTTCTGATTGTAGGCGTCTGTACCCCTGGCATCCGTATGACCGATCACTTTGACCTCCTTCACCTGGCTGTCATTGATGATGGCGCTGATATCCTTCAGTGTTGCCTGAGCCTTGGGTGACAAGTTTGCGCTATCGAATGCAAACAGAATATCACTGGCAACAGACAGAATGGTGCCGCCATTGGCTTTGCGCACGGTGATGCGGCCATTTGCTTCAATAAGCTTTTTCGCGTTCTCGGACAAGTCGCTGGTTGCCGCGTTCAAATCAGATGAAGCTATCTGTAAATCAGAGGAAGTGGCCTGCAAATCGAGTACCTGAGGCACCAGATCCAGAACGTACTGGTCACGATCAATAGCGGTTTGCGCGATCGCCAGGCCTGGCAGCCCTAGCGCCAGCAGCATCCAGGATAACCGTGCCACACGGGTAAGATAACCGCGCTGCATTGGTTCATTCATCCGCGATGGAGAACGGGCCAAGCGGCTCGATATTCGGCAGGAATAACATCAGGCTTTCGCCTGCTGGCGGTGCGGGAAAAGTGCCGTACCAAATGCCGCGTAATTTCCCCTTTCCAGCCAACACCAGTTTTTCGGGAGCCAATGGCTTGCCTGCGGAATCCTTCAACAATAGATACTTTTTATCTCCAGCCAGAAGGTAAAAATCATTTTCATACGCTGATTTATCCAGCCGCGAATACACCACACTGATCTTGTTTGCTTCCGGGTCCGTTTCCATGAAGCGCACTTTGACCGTCACGCGATTACCCGTTTTTACTACCGAAGTCAGCTCTGCCGATACGCCGCCATCGGACACCAGACCGCTTGCCAGAGAACTTTGCTTGGCGTCCGGCGCTGCGGTCTGTGAAAAAGAAGACAAAGGAAATGCGGCTGCCATAAGCACAGACAGCGTAGTGATGGTAGTGCGAAGTTTCATCTGATTTTAGTCCTCGTTGGTCAGTCTGGTGGATCAGGATATCGGGAAATTTCCAGCATGAAAGGTAGGCGGCAAGACATCGCCATTACCAATAGGCCGATTATATTGATCAGACTATTTCCATATACCAATATGGCAACAGGGTGACAATTATTACATTTGTATACAACCCACTTTGGCGGACCACCAAAGCGCATTCACCTTGATCTCGACGCCTATTTCACTTGTGATTAATTTTTTCGCAAACAATTTTTTTAATATCACTACCCAGCCCGATGCCCAGTCAAGTGGCACAACGCTCTGGCAATCAAATCAAATTGCTGATGAGTAAATGACATATGGGGTACCGTTGACCAACCGGAAACGAAATTGCCCCCCGCCCGCGCTGCTCTTGATTATTCCGGCAGTGACCTCATATGAATACTATAGGTCTATGGGTGATCCCATATAAGTGACGGCGACCAAAATCTACAATGTACCGCCGCGCTTATATCAGTTCATCTGGAGGTCTCTATGAACCACATTCAGTCTGTAAGCGTACTTTATGAATACGGCCATCCCGGCGTTAAGTTTCATTATCAAAATGGTGACAGTCGTACGTTGCGCGACAACGAAGCCGAACAATTTATTGCACTGGTAGAAAGGCAACGGCATCGACAGGACATTGATTTTATGAATATATCGCGGATGCGGCGTTACGTTGCCAATCAGCATTTCCATTAGAAGCCGCCCACGGGTTTTATAAGAGTACGGCGCTTTTGAGCAGACCCATGGGGCGTGCCCGTTTGACAGCCTGGCTCTGCCAGCTATGACTCTGAAGCCGGCAGCTGTCCGAACGCAGCAATAAGATGGCGCCATTGACCGTCTTGTCATGGAAGCCATCCTGGTCACTTTTGTTTGATAAAAAATGCAATGGCCGGGCTATAATTGCAGGCATACAACTCTTTTCGCGCAAAGGTTTACTTTGAAGATACCTGCCCTGGCCTTTACCGTTACCGATTGGGAAAAATTACCAGCTACCGAACATCCGGGCGAGCAAGGCAAGGCATTATGGCGCACGCTCAATATTGGCGACATTCGCGTGCGTATGGTCGAATATACCCCCGGGTATCTGGCAGACCATTGGTGCGACCGCGGGCATATCCTGTATGTACTTGAAGGCGAACTGGAATCACAATTGAAAGATGGACGCACATTCATGCTCACGGCGGGCATGAGCTATCAGGTCTCGGATTTTGGCGATGCAGCCCATCGCTCGTTCACGCGTACCGGCGTCAAACTGTTTATTGTGGACTAACAGTATAAAAATACCATCTTCCATTGCGCGCCGGATCGGCGCCCCTACCCGCTTTTTTGTAGTCTGATCACAAAAGGCACTGGACACAAAGAACGGATAAGCGCTTTTGATGACCACTTAAATTTCCTGGCAACATCACCGTACCACAATGGGCTGCAATGGTATGATTTGACTGCCCACCATCATGATGCAACAACACAGAATACTCTGCTCGCCTTGTCCAGGGTGATAAAGCCGGGGGCGCACAGATAGCGTGACTTGCTCGCTGTCACCCTTCTTTGAGCGCTTCGTCATAGTCCCCTTGAGGCAGATCCGGCAGCTTGGTCCATTCTGACCATTTATCACTTAATGACGAAGTGTTTTGCCTGTTCGATTGCCAGATGGAACCGTCATTGGCCACAGTGATTAACACGACGCCACCTGCATTTAACGGTGATGTTGAGATTTGTATGGCTTTTCTGTTCATGTCGAATCCATTATGATGATTGGACTAACCATTATGCCCCCATGAGGCCGGATCAATGCCATAAACCTTGTAAAAGCAAAAACGGTTCTTCATAAAAGGCCAATACCTTACCTAAGTGAGCAAATGATAGGTAAGATCCTACCCTTACCCAAATGAGGACAACCAATGAGTATTGATAGCGTATTAATTATTGCAGGCATAGCTGCATTCCTCATTTTTAATTATTTTTTCCGCCCGAAACACAACACTGAAGAACAGATCTGGAAACTGATTTCCCGGGAACGTATCTGTCGCGATGCCCAGGTTGACCAGAAAGACCTCAAGATATCGGTCACCAGCTACTACGAGGTAGGTGAGAGCAAGAGCCGCCTTCCGGCGCAAAGCCAGTACAATTTCAAGGTATCTTGCAAAATGGCGGGACCAGGCAGCAAGCGCAGCAAATGGGTGAAGATTGGCGACGGATACAGCGTTAACATCACTTCAGACGCCGAGTTGATCGAAGAGAGCATCATTCAGGATATCAAGCACGCACAGAATGCGTTAATACAGCCCGGAAAATGACCATGCAAGTCAGACTGACCCATCTGACCGCCCTTATCTTACCGGCCCGACGGTCCTTTACTGTTAAGCCGTCTTTCCCTCAGGTGTCCGGAGCCTGGCAGCATTTTTTGTGACTGCGCTCCCCCACGTTGACCGTACACCACTCTGTTGTTTACAGCCAAAACACAACACCGGCTATAACCTGCATTCAGGAACCAGCCCATCCCCGTCCTGGCCCAGATACGCTTACTGCCGTAACTTAGCCGTTATAATCCCCTGATTGGTCATTTAAATTGAAGCCCTCTGAGCGCCCTGCAAACAAACCCCGAACCGGGATGCGATGCACTGGCCACGAATGGCGCCTCATGCAAATCCATGTCCGAAGCTATTTCATTCTCACCATTTTTCAAAAAGCCAGAATTCCTGGCGCTGCATAGAATCAGGATTGTCATTATGTGCGCATGTCCAGCATGGAACTGATCATTTCCGGGGCGCTTCCCCCGCATTCGGTGGCAGGCGAAACCGCCGTCCATTTGGAAAAAGCCGCAACGCTGCTGCGACGCCTGTTCGAATATGCCACCCCGCATATTCACCTGGCCGATCCAGACCTGACCGGCTGCACACCATACGAAGCATGGCTGGTGCAGCATTATCAATTTGCGCCCGCGCCTGGTCAGGCGCCCTGCGCGGCCCTGGCGCCCATTTTGGTGCCAGAAGCACAAGGCACTGATCCCGTCTGGCTGTTTCAACTGGCGCACTTTGGCCTGAGCAACAGCGGCGCACACATGCTGACCGCGAGCGACATTGCTGTGACAGAGCAGGAAAGCCTGGCACTTTATGAAAGTGCGGTTGATATATTTACCGATACCCCGTTCTCCCTGACAGGTCACACCCGGCAAGGCTGGACAGTGGCGGTACCGGAAGGTTTCAACTTACCCTCACGCAGTCCGACGCTGATTGCCAGCGCCGATCTGGCACACGTCTGGCCTCAGGAGGATGCTTTCAAACCCTTGCGTCGCCTGCTTAGCGAACTTCAGATTGCGTGGCATCATCACCCCGTGAATGAGGCGCGACGCGACAGGCAAATGCCGCTGATCAATGGCGGCTGGTTGTTTGGCGGCGCTGCAGCGGCACAATTGACTGCACCATCAACGGCAATGCCGATCGTAATACGCGACCTGGAAGCGGCCCATCGCCAGCGCCAATGGGGCCACTGGCTGGCGCTGTTGCCCGCAGTGGAGCAGGCACTTACACTTGAACTGGCGGCAGCCCTCAAAACCCAATCTGGGGGCAACCCTGTTACCATGCCAGTCAGCCTGATCCTGACCGGCGATGACCGCTGGATCACGCTTACCCTAGAACCTACACCGGCGCTGCTCAAGTGGCTGCCCGGTAAACGCAAGCAATGGAAGCAATGGTGGTCTCAGTAAAAATCACAGCCCGTCCGGTGAATCCGGACCATGAAAAACAATTGCAGGAAAGTGGCATTCACGCGCTGCTGGCCCGCCTGTGGGCCGCCCGCGGCGTGGCCTCGTCCGAGCAGACGCGCCTGTCCTGGAGCGACTTGATCAACCCGTCGGAACTCAATCAGGCCGACAAGGCTGCGGCCATTCTTGCCGATGCCATCGCCGCCAGGAAAAAACTGCTGATTATTGCCGATTACGACTGTGATGGCGCCACCGCCTGCGCTGTCGCTCTGCGTGGTTTGCGCGCCTTTGGCGCCGATGTGGATTTTCTGGTGCCCAACCGATTCGAAACCGGCTATGGCCTGTCGCCTGCGGTGGTGGAACTGGCCAGCCGACACCATGCCGGCAAGCCGGATATGCTGATTACGGTGGACAACGGCATTGCCAGCATCGATGGAGTACAAGCGGCCAACGACCTTGGCATGCAGGTACTGGTCACCGACCATCACCTGCCAGGGGACGCGCTGCCCGATGCCATCGCCATTGTGAACCCCAACCATCCCGAGTGCCAATTTCCATCCAAAAACCTGGCCGGCGTAGGCGTGATTTTTTACGTCCTGTTGGCGCTGCGCGCGGAGTTCCGCCGCCGTGGCTGGGTTGATGCCAAAGCAGGTCCCAGGCTTGACGCGCTGGCCGATCTGGTCGCACTGGGAACCGTGGCCGATGTGGTGCGGCTGGACCCCAACAATCGCCTGCTGGTATCGCAAGGATTGAAAAAGATCCGGAATAATCAGTTGCAGCCGGGTCTGAAGGCCCTGTTCCTGGTCGCCAGTTGCGACAACCGTGAAGCAACCGCACTGGACCTGGGTTTTCGCATCGGCCCGCGCATCAATGCCGCTGGTCGTCTGGCCGACATGAGCATCGGGATCCGCTGCCTGACGACGGATGACGAGGCTGAAGCATTGGCGCTGGCCCGCGAACTGGATACGATGAACCATCGGCGTCGCACCATCGAACAGGATATGAGCGAACAAGCCTTGGTCAGCCTGGAAGCGCCTGAAAAGGCCCGCAATGCCACTGTCTGCGTTTTTCATCCTGACTGGCATCAGGGCGTGGTCGGGATCGT
>Ga0308157_10006743_pt1 | contig 13603 bp, 10 predicted proteins | sample PhyBR1_FD_201035 | JGI IMG/M metagenome (GOLD analysis project Ga0308157, IMG submission 201035) | Phyllosphere microbial communities from UC Gill Tract Community Farm, Albany, California, United States - DLSLB.R1 | ecosystem: Host-associated > Plants > Phyllosphere > Unclassified | place: USA...
GCTGAAGGTTTGCTTTGACACTGGCAAACCAGCCAGTAGCCACTACGAGGTACTGGACCGGCAGGCAGATACGACGCGTGTGTTGTTCACGCCGCTTACAGGACGTACCCATCAACTGCGTATCCATAGTGCCGGAGTGGGACATCCAATACTTGGATGCGATCTGTATGGCACGCCCGAGAGCGAGCAGATGGCGAGCAGGTTGTTGCTACATGCGATGACGCTGGAGTTTGATCATCCACTTAGTGGAGAGCGGATGCACGGCATCAGTCCATGTCCGTTTTAAGCACGCTGTTGCAGCGGGCTTGCTATCGCGTAAATCTCGGCAAATTCAATGGCCGGTAGCGGCCTTGAAAACAGATAGCCTTGTCCTTCCGCACACCCTATTGCGAGCAAGGCCGAACATTGTTCTTCGGTCTCTACGCCCTCGGCTATCGTTTCCAGTTTAAATGCATCAGCCATATCGAGCACTGCGCCGATCACGGTTTTATCCTGCGGTGAAGCGATCATGCCTTGCACGAATGAGCGGTCGATCTTGATGCGACTTAGCGGATATCGCTTAAGCAAACTTAGGGAGGCGTATCCGGTACCGAAATCATCAAATGCCACGCCCACGCCTTTACTGCGTAACCACTGCAGCGATTCAAGTACCAGGTCATCATGATCGAGCACGATGTCTTCGGTGATTTCCAGCTCCAGTGCCGCTGGCGGCAGGCCATGTCTTTCCAGCGCCGAGGTCACTCGACTGGCCAGATCATCCATCCGGAATTGCGCACCAAACAAATTGACGCCCATGCGGAAATCACGCACGCCATGACGCATCCATTCTGCTGCCTGAGCGCAGGCTTCATCCAGTACCCAGTTACCGACCGTCGCAGCCAAGGGGCCATTTTGCAATGCTGGCAGGAAAGCGGCCGGTGACAGCATGCCGCGCTCGGGATGCCGCCAGCGCAGCAATGCTTCAGCGCCAGCCAGTGAGTTGTCCGCCAGGCGAATTTGTGGCTGGTAAAACAATACGAATTCACCCTGATGCAGGGCGCGTTGCAGTTCCAGACCGTATAGATGACGCGCTACTGCTTCCATGCGTAACTGGTTCACATACATGAAGGCCTGCGCACCACCCATCCGCTTGGCCTGGAACAAAGCTAAATCAGCATTGCTGATTAACTCGAGCGCTTCTTCTGCATGCTCGGGGGCTGTAGCAAAACCGCAGCTGGCTGTTACGCGTATTGAATGGTCTTCTACGACAAGGGCACTGCTAATGTGATCTATGATCGCTTGCGCCATGCACTGTACCCACGTCGGATCGCTGGTGTCTTTTAATAGCACCGCGAATTCGTCGCATCCTATGCGTGCTGCCAGACCAGTTTCACCGATGACAGACTCAAGCCTGCGCGCGACTTCGCACAGAATGGCATCGCCTAGCGCATGACCCAGTGTGTCATTCAAATCCTTGAAACCGTCGAGATCGATCATCAGGACAGACGCGGGCCTGCTATGTGCAAGCAGTCGTTCAACTTCGCGATACAAGAAAGCGCGATTGGCAAGTCCGGTCAGTGGATCGGTATTGGCCAGACGATATAGTTCGGCTTCTTCGCGTTTCTTTGCCGAGATATCCTGCAAGTGGGCATTGAAAATGAGTTGACCGTTGTCTTGCCAGCAAAAGAGCGATAAACCTAACTGAAACTCCGTACCATCTTTGCGCAGCCCGCAAATCGTATCTGGTATGACCAAGCCATCAAATGTACTTTTGAGGACAGCTTCATGTACCAGTTCCTGAAACAAAGGACGCGCGCGTTCTGGTATCAGTACATCAGCCAACATGCCGTTGCCTTCTTGCAGTGCGTAGCCATGCAATGTCGCTGCGGCCTGATTCCAGTTAACTATTCTGCGCTGTTCATCAAACCAGACGACAGCTGTGGGAGAGTTGCGTGCGAATTCTTCGAATGAAGGGCGTGCTTTCTCCAGTGATAATTCGATGCGTCGTAGTTCCAGACGATCGACTGCCATCTTCGCCAATTCGCGCAAGCGTTCGCAATCCTCAACTGTAAACTCCCGCGGCTGACCATCAATGACGCATAAGGCACCGAGCGCGTAGCCATCCGGTGACAGTAAGGGCACGCCAGCATAAAAGCGTAAATTAGCCGAGCCCGTAACCAGTGGATTGTCATGAAAGCGATCGTCCAGATGTGAGTCAGGTATGACCATCACATCGTTCTGCAAAATGGCATGCGCGCAGAATGAAACATCCCTGGACATATCGACTTCACCAGCACCGGAGCTTGCTGCAAAAAATACGTGATCATTGCCTATCATGTTGACGGCGGCCACTGGCATGCCAAACATGCGCGATGCAATCTGAACGACAGGATCAAGGGAAGGGAGCGGCCGGTCGGTGCTCAAACCATAAGCAGCTAATGCTTGCAGACGTTGAATTTCATCCGGCGGAATGGGAGGACATTTCATAGGAAATTTCCGTTCAAAGACGCTTACAGATGCAAACTTATTTCTACTATAACGTTTTTTGGAACATGCTTAAAGGAAAGTGTTGATGTTAGGCACTAAGTAATGCGGAGATCTGACTCTTTCTTTCGCTATTTCACTATTAACGTCTTATTACGATTAATTTTTATCCCATGAATATGGGAATTTGGCTGTTGAGGTGCAGAATTTCGAGCGAGAGTTATATGGCGGTGAATACGTTTCTCAACATTGGCTTCTATTCTGAGGCGCAACATCATGGAAATTCGTGATGCCGTTATGCCGCGAATTCGATTATCAGATTGCCGCAGCAATCGCCTTGCCGACATCGGTCGTGTTACCGCTGCCACCAAGGTCGGGAGTATTCGGGCCTTGTACTAATACGGTTTCTATCGCCTTCATAATGGCATCGTGCGCTGCTTTGTAGTTTGCATCACCATTGCCGAGGAAGTCGAGCATCATCGCGCCGGACCAGATCATGCCGATCGGGTTGGCGATGTTCTTGCCAAAGATATCCGGTGCTGAACCATGTACCGGTTCGAACAGGGAAGGGAACTTGCGTTCGGGATTCAGGTTGGCTGATGGTGCAATGCCGATAGTTCCAGTGCAGGCTGGTCCTAAATCAGACAGGATATCGCCAAACAGATTCGACGCCACTACTACATCGAAGCGCTCGGGTGACAACACAAAACGCGCACACAAAATATCGATGTGATACTTGTCCCAGCGTACATCCGGATACGCTGGCGCCATTGCTTCGACGCGACTATCCCAATAGGGCATGCTGATTGAAATGCCGTTTGATTTGGTGGCCGAGGTTAGATGTTTCTTGGGTCTGCTTTGCGCCAATTCAAATGCGTACTTCAGGATGCGATCAGTACCACGGCGCGAGAAGATCGCATTCTGCGATACGAACTCATGCTCGGTACCGTCAAAACTCTTGCCGCCGACTGCCGAATACTCACCTTCGGTATTCTCCCGCACCACGTAGAAATCGATATCGCCGGGCTTACGATTCGCCAGCGGACAGGGCACGCCAGGCATCAGGCGCACCGGACGCAAATTGACGTACTGATCAAAGTCGCGACGAAACTTGATAAGGGAGCCCCACAAGGAAATGTGATCCGGAACCAGCGCGGGCATGCCCGCCGCACCAAAGTAAATGGCCTCAAAACCTTCCAGCTGTTGGCGCCAGTCATCCGGCATCATCTGCCCATGCTTCAGGTAATGCTCGCAGTTAGCCCATTCCATCGTCGTGAACTCAAGCGCAATATTGAATTTGCGCGCTGCTGTCTGCAGCACACGCAAACCTTCCGGCATCACTTCATTACCTATGCCGTCGCCGGCGATGACTGCGATTTTATGAGTTTTCATGATACTTACCTTTACGCTTTATATTGGTGGAGGCAGTGCTTACGGTTTACAAAAAATGAAGCCGGATTCATGAAAGATCGAAGTCGAACAGAATGTTCGATTTTCTGATCAGTGCGACGCTGAAGAATGGTTTTTGCTTAGCATTTGGCTGCAGTGCTTTGTCCAAAATGATCGAATTCAAATACTTTATTTTGCTGGAAGCGCGCTCGTAACCACTTCTCAACATCTGTCGGATGCCTGCGCTTTTGCCAGAGCAGATCCACACCTACCAGCCAGTCCGTGTGAGGGTAGGCGTCCAGCTGTAGTTCGACCAGATCGCCTTGCTCCAGCTCACGGCGTATCAATTGTCGTGGCAATGTGGCCCAGCCTAAACCGGCACGTACCATTTCGATCAGTGCCAGATAGCTTTCGGCTTGCCACACTTTGGTGGACCTCAGATATTCGGTCGTCGGTAGTTTATTGGCGTGCGCGCTGAAGGCGAGATGCCGGTGCGTGTGCAGGTCGCTAAAGCTCACTTTTTCCTGCTTGGCCAGCGGGTGATCTGGGTGGGTGATATGTACCATGACGAGTCTGCCTAGCTGGGTGAAGTTCAACTCACTGGGATAGCCCGGTTGGGCGAAAGCAATACCCAGTTCCGCCTCTCCCTTTAGCACCAATTCGCTGACATCACCATATACAGGGTTGCGTATAGTCAGGTCGATAAAGGGAAACTCAGCTTCAAAAGCGCTGAGTACCGGCATGACCGTGCTGTAAGGGATTTCGATTGCCAGCGTGAGTTCGGCCGGGTTGCTGTCACTCAGGCTATTCGCATGCGCCTCCAACGCGATGCAGCGCTCCATCACGGCTTCTGCTTCAATCAATAATTTCTGACCGGCCGCCGTAAGCGTGGGCTTGCGCGTCGTGCGATCAAACAGCGACAGGTTCATATCTATCTCGATATTGGCAATGGCAGCGCTGACTGTTGATTGTGTTTTACCCAGCTTCCTTGCCGTAGCGGAGAAGGAGCCGGTTTCTGCCACCAGTAAAAACGTCTCTAGTTGTTCTAACGAGAATCGCATCATCCCCCCTGATTTACCTATCGATCAAAGCGATAGTAACTGATTTTATTGTCGATTCCTTTCGATGGATGATGGCGTGCCACCGGATACAGACGTCAGATCACCGGGGCCTATCGGCTAATTGTTCCCGCCAGAAGGAATGAATAGCCAAGCGTTACCCGCGTTGCAAACGTTGCAGCCAGGGTTACGCATCCATGAGACAAAAGGAGATGCAAATGAGCAGAGACAAAAGCGTTCATGCAGTTGATGAGGTATTGCCATTGGGGCAGCTATGTACCTATGGTTTGCAACATGTACTCGTAATGTATTCGGCATGCATCATCGTGCCGCTAATCCTTGGTGCGGCGTTGCACCTTCCGAAGGAGCAGTTAACCCTGATCATTAATGCGGACTTGTTTGCCGCAGGTCTGGCGACGTTGGTGCAGTGCGCCGGGAATCGCTTCTTTGGTATTCGATTACCCATCATGATGGGCGTGACCTTCGCATCAGTCACACCGATGATCGCGATAGGTGTAAATCCCGGTTTGGGGCTGCCGGGTGTCTATGGTGCGATTATCGTATCCGGCTTGTTCGGCATACTGTTCGCTCCGGTCATGGGGCGTTTATTGCGGTTTTTTCCTCCGCTGGTGACCGGCACGGTGCTTTTGGTCATCGGCATTAGCTTGATGCGCGTCGGTATCGACTGGTCGGCCGGAGGCCAGCCGCAACTTGCAAATGGTAGTCCCAATCCGGATTACGGTAATCCGGTTTACCTGGCAATTTCTCTTTTCCAGCTGATCCTGATTCTGGGTATTAACCGCTACGCAAAAGGATTCATAGCCAATATCGCGGTATTGCTGGGTGTCCTGGTCGGCTTTTTCATTGCATTTTTTCGCGGCGATATCGTGCTCGATGGCATACATCAGACCCCTTGGTTCTCGATGATTACACCGTTCGCTTTTGGCCTGCCGAAATTTGATTTCGTCGCTATTGTTTCTATGTGCCTGGTGATGCTGGTCACCATGGTCGAATCTACCGGGATGTTCCTTGCACTGGGCAAGATGGTGGATCGGCCCACTACACGTACCAGCCTGGTACGCGGCTTGCGTTCGGACGGGCTGGGTGCCGTCCTTGGCGGTGTGTTCAATGCTTTTCCTTATACCTCGTTCTCGCAAAACATTGGCCTGGTCACTATGACCGGCGTCAAAAGCCGCTATGTGTGTATTGCTGGCGCGCTGATATTGATCGCTCTGGGACTATTTCCCAAGCTGGCTTACATCGTTGCTTCCACACCGCAGTACGTGCTCGGTGCGGCCGGTATGGTGATGTTTGGCATGGTCATGTTGATGGGGGTACGCATTCTGTCTACCGTCGACTTTGAACAATCGCGTTACAACCTGCTGATCGTCGCCACGAGTGTCGGCATCGGCATGATCCCTATGGTCGCGCCGCGTTACTTTCATCACCTGCCTGACTGGACCCGGATTTTCACCGAAAGCGGCATCGTTCTCAGCGTCTGCAGCGCATTGATACTCAACATCCTATTCAACGGACTCGGCGATGTTGATGAGGCCGAAGTATCCGCAGCGCGTGCTGCCGCCCTGAGCGACGGTTAATCAGCAAAACAAGCAAAAAATTATCAAGAAAAGGATTTGAAAAAATGACTAGTGAACTCATCAGAGCAGACATCGTCCTCACCATGGATGCCGATAATACGGTGATCGAAGATGGCGCGGTATTGGTCAGGGATGGCCTCATCGCTGATGTAGGTGCGGCGTCCGAGCTAATCGCATGCCACCCATCAGCTCCGGTAAGGAACTTGCCTAACCGTTTGTTAATGCCAGGGCTGATTAATACCCATTGCCACTCAGGCATGCTGCGCGGTACTGCGGAGGGCTTGCCGGTATGGGATTGGTTACAGCAATTCATCGATCCCATGCACCGTGTGCTGCAACCCCACGAGGCACGCTTGTCTTCCATGCTTTGCTACAGCGAGGCATTGCTGTCCGGCACCACCACGGTAGTCGATATGTGGCGCTACATGCACGGGAGTGCGGAGGCTGCCAATGAATTAGGCATACGTGCAGTGTTGGTGCCGTACGTTGCCGAGCATCCCGACCATGACTATTTCGAGACGCTCGACGACAATGAATCCCTGATCCAGCAATGGCATGGTGGAGCCAACGGGCGTATCAGCGTATGGGTGGGGCTGGAGCATATGTTCTACGCATTGCCGGACGCGTACCGACGTATTGTAGATATCTGCAATGCCAATCAGGTCGGATTTCATACCCACAGCAATGAAAGTCGCTTTGACGTCGAAGAAACAATCCGGCGTTACGGCATGCGCCCGGTGCAGGCACTGGAAAAATTCGGCCTGCTCGATGTCAGCAAGGTTCTTCTCGCGCATTGCGTATGGGTCGATGATGACGAAATCAAGTTGATGGCACAGCGCAAGATTGGAGTGGCACACAATCCGGTCAGCAATATGAAGCTCGCTTCCGGTGCCGCCCCGATTGAAAAATTGCTGGCGGCAGGCGTTGCCGTAGGCCTAGGCACAGATGGTGAAAAAGAGAATAACAACCTGGACATGTTCGAGGAGATGAAGGTGTCTTCCTTACTCGCCAAATTCGCTCATCTAAATGCAGCAGCGCTCGATGCATGGTCGGTATGCCGGATGGCGACAGTCGATGGGGCGCGTGCGCTCGGCATGGACAAGCAAATCGGTTCGCTCGAGATTGGTAAAGCCGCGGACATGATTGCGGTGCGCACCAATACTCCACGAATGACGCCGCTCATCACCAGCGGCCCTTTGGCGAATCTTCATCACAACCTGGTGCATGCGGTGCAAGGCGGTGACGTGGATATGACTATGGTCGCTGGCCGGATATTGGTCGAGAACGGACAACTCAAAAACACCGATCTTGGCGCGCTGATCACCGACGTCAACGATGCCGCGCCTGATTTATTTTCGCGTCGCAAGAAATGGCTGGATCAATCCGGCGTTTCCGTCAACGAGCTTACCCGGGTGGGCGATGCCTGATCTGGAATACATCCCCGCATCACACTCGCACTTAACACTCGCACTTAATACTGCGGGGCCATCATTTTTAACGAGGAGCATGTAATGAATAGTGGCAGCAAAGCGGAAACCTCAAGCCTCTCTACCCGTGACCTGGAGCTCTTGCGTCTATCTATTGAGCTATCAAAGGAATCGCGGCAACGCGGTCGTCACCCGTTTGCGGCACTGGTTGCCGATGAATATGGCAATGTCATCGTCACCGCCGGGAATAACTCGATGCCGCCGGAAGGTGATCCAACGCAGCACGCCGAATTGGTCGCTGCCGCGCAGGCAGCACAGAAACTGAGTCCCGAACAGCTTGCTAAATGTACGCTCTACACGAGTGCTGAGCCGTGTTGTATGTGCTCTGGTGCGATCTACTGGGTAGGCATCGGCCGTGTGGTGTATGCCTTGTCCGAGCATAGTTTGCTCGGGCTGACTGGTGACCACCCGGAAAACCCAACATTTTCGTTACCGTGCCGTGAAGTATTCGTGCGCGGTCAGCGCCAAGTAGAGGTGGTGGGGCCGTTGTTGGAGGATGAGGCTGCGCAGCCGCATGTGGGCTTCTGGAACAGATCGTAAAGTAAAAGAGCTGATCTTCCTTGCGTACACGTAAGTGGCATGTGCGAATTTACAGATGTCTACGCTTTTGGAAACAGGACAGTTGGCTTGGGCTGGAATTCCTTGTACACATCACGATAGCAGTCGCGGATGAATTGCATGTCTGTATCGCCGACTGCCTGCAGATCGTAACCAAATGGCTTTTGCACTAGCTCAACGGCATAGTCAGGGTTGCTGCCTGGGCGCTGCGGATCAACTGCCAGCGCATTAATTTTATCGGTGAATTCTTGAGGCGTGATTTCCATGAGGGCTTTCGTTTGTTGGCTGGAGCACTGAGCGTGGCCGTAAAGGGCTGGATTCTACAGCATGCTCATTGCTTGCTAAAGGTGGCAGCTGATTCGTCGCAGCATGTTCATGCTATGAGAGAACCAGTATGGCTCACCTGTTATTCGTCCATTTCAAATCGCAGGCTGGACGGAAACACTTGCTCGAAGCGGTCACTGATGGACACTTGTGTTTCATCCCATACAAATGATGAATACAGGCCTATCCATCCCCTGAATCGTTCTACCTGCCGCTTCTCGCCCAAGTATGCTGCCAGGACCATGGCTTCATGTATCGCAACATTGTAAATTTCGGGATCCCTGTTGGCGCCATAGTCATAGGCTAATTTATAACGTTCGAGGCCTTCCTTGTACTCGCCGCAGAGGACGTGCAGGCGGCCCCATAACCAATGGATCAGATATTGCGTCTGATCCGCTATCGGCTTCCAGGTATTTTCCTGTCTAGTTAGCATGTCGACTATATGCGGCCGGGATCTGGGCTGGCTGGAGTCCGGCTCGTATAGCGCGCTTCTAATTTTTGCATAAGGCCGATCCGGCCCTATGTTCAAGCCGCTACCAATTTCCCACGCCAACTGTCGTGCCAAATGATGGGCTTTTGCAATAGGATCAAGCGCTTGCTCGCTTTTAAAACTATCTAAAATATGAACGCGGTATTGCTTTGGTGTTTTCTGCAGCAGGCGCGCGACCATCATCCAGATTCTGGCTTTCAGTTCCATTTCCAGATTCAGCGCAAATAGAATTTCTTCGCATCGCTCTAGATTGGGAGTACTTGCTCCAGATAACCATTCATCCAGTGTTTTCCGACAATTTTGCACATCGATCAGGCGCTCGGGGTCGTGCGTCGCTCGGTACTCACAGATGGTTTTAAAATCTGCGCTTCCGTTTTTGCATAAGAATTTTAAATAGAAAGCGAGTGGATGTTCGGCGGTGATCAGTTGTTCGACATTAACGAAGGGTTTCCACTCGTTGTAAATTTTGAGGAAGACGGCTGCTCCTGACGAAAAGATCGACGGCCACAGCACTTCATCGACCATACGATCCCTATCGATGAGCGTTGCATCCCGGGATGCCACCAGGCCGGAATAAAGATCAAACCATTTGCGTACGATGCTGAACGTCATCAAGGCATTTATCCCCGGGGAGTCACCTTCCTCGACGTTCCAGTAGCTGGCGAGCCGGTCTTCCAGGTCGACCAGTACGCTTCTCGGGAATTCGATAGGCGCCAGGCCAGGTCGCTTGCGGTCATCCTTGAATGCCTTTAACGCATTGTACAAAGGGCACTTATCGTTAGTCGTTTGCACCAGACCGCTGCGTGTCGCTATTTCATATGCGATTTCACCTATGGTTGGATAGGGCGGGGTGGGCAGATGTGATTTGGAATTTTTTACTACTGTCATCACTTATTCTTTAATTTGAAAACCAGCAAAAGCGTAGCACCCGGAATGATACGGCAGCATCATTCCGGATCAGGTTCAGAGTTTGTGTCGGTTAGTCGTCCATGTCATCGTCTGTTGACGCGCTGCCCTGATAGTTATCATTGTTCGGATTGAGCTGATTGGCATGGTTGTCCAGGCTATCCCAATACGCATCGTTATTCGGATTCATACTGTCACTGCGATCATCGTTGGCGGTACGTCCCATCGTTTTCTCCAAATTAGTTTCGTAAATATGACGTGTATCCACAGTTTGTGCGGATATTGATCAAGTTCAGTTCGCCTGTTCTTGATGGGAGAAAGTTTAGGGCAGTCTTTTCCAGGAGGCAGCGGGGGAAAGTCGGAAAATCTGATTTTGTGCGTGTCGGGTGATGGCGATGCGACGGAGGTTTGATGAGTATTAGACAGTGTCTAATATCGGACTGCATCGGCCAAAAGAAAAGGGCCTAGTTTTTCAACTAGGCCCTTCATATTCTGTGGCTCCCCGACCTGGACTCGAACCAGGGACCTGCGGATTAACAGTCCGTCGCTCTACCGACTGAGCTATCAGGGAACAGAAGCGAGATTATGTATCAAGAACTCTCACTTGTCAAAGCTTATCGCGATAAATTTCTTTGTTTTTTGCAAAAATATTTATCGCGCTTTTAATACTACCTATTAAATGACTTTTGCGATTGCGCCAACGACGTAATCGATGTTGCGTGTGTTCAAAGCTGCGACGCAGATACGGCCAGTGTCGATAGCGTAGATCGAGTATTCATCACGCAGGCGATTGACTTGTTCTTTGGTCAGGCCGGAGTACGAGAACATGCCGCGTTGTTGAATAACGAAGTCGAAGTTGTGCGCTGGTGCTTGCTCTTTCAATTTCTGTACGAATGCTTGACGCATGTCACGGATACGTACGCGCATGTCAGCCAGCTCTTGTTCCCACAGTGCACGCAGTTCTGGTGTTGCCAGTGCTGTTGCAACAACTTGGCCGCCGTGGATCGGTGGGTTGGAGTAGTTGGTGCGGATGACGCGTTTCAGTTGCGACAGGACGCGTGCTGCTTCTTCTGCGCTGACTGCGACGATGCTCAATGCGCCTACGCGTTCGCCGTACAGCGAGAACGATTTGGAGAAGGAGTTCGAAACGAATACCGGGCCGCCTGCTTCTGCGAATTGACGAACCACTTTGCCGTCGGATTCGATGCCGTCGCCAAAGCCCTGGTAAGCCATGTCGAGGAATGGAATCAGGCCGCGTTTCAATACGACTTCAATGACTTGCGCCCATTGTGCGTCGCTCAGGTCGGCGCCGGTTGGGTTGTGGCAGCAAGCGTGCAGCAGGACGATCGAGCCGCTAGGGATCGAGTTCAGGGTGTCCAGCATGCCGCTGAAGTTCACGCCGCGGGTTGCCGCGTCGTAGTACGGGTAGTTGTTAACAACGAAACCAGCCGACTCAAACAGTGCGCGGTGGTTTTCCCAGCTTGGATCGCTGATCCAGACTTGTGCGTTTGGTGCAAAGCGTTTCAGGAAGTCAGCGCCCAGTTTCAATGCGCCGGTGCCACCGATTGCTTGCGCGGTCACTGCACGTTTTTCCTTGACTACTGCGCTATCGGCACCAAATACGAGTTCTTGTACTGCTTTATCGTAAGCAGCCAGGCCGTCGATAGGCAGGTAACCGCGTGGCGACAGTTTTTCTGCCAGCAGTACTTCGGCTTTACGTACGCATTCCAGCAATGGCAACTTGCCGTTGTCGTCGTTGTATACGCCGACACCAAGATTGATTTTATTCGGATTCTTGTCAGCATTGAATGCTTCGGTAATACCAAGAATCGGGTCACGGGGCGCCATTTCGATGGCGTTGAGGAGCGAAGCAGGAAGAGGTGCGTTCATCGTGATAACATCAAAAGTTAGCTGCAAACGGTGGTGTTGCAGACGGGTTGTATGAAGCGCAAGGCCAAAAGTCTTGCGGGAAATGCGACTCACTATTTTACCAAAGGTCGGATTTAAATGGCTGATTTATCCCAGGTTTCCAATCCAGTTGACGAAGCGAAAATCGTTACCTTCCCGAATTCCCCGTTTCGCCTGCATCAGCCCTTCCCGCCAGCAGGGGATCAGCCGACCGCAATCGCGAAACTGGTCGAAGGTATCGAGGACGGGCTGTTTTACCAGACGCTGCTGGGCGTAACCGGCTCCGGCAAGACTTATACAGTTGCTAACGTGATCGCCCGCATGGGGCGTCCGGCCATCGTTTTTGCGCCGAATAAGACGCTGGCGGCACAGTTATATAGTGAATTCCGCGAGTTTTTCCCGGAAAACGCGGTCGAGTACTTCGTCAGTTACTACGATTATTACCAGCCGGAAGCTTATGTACCGCAGCGCGACTTGTTCATCGAGAAAGATTCATCGATTAACGAGCATATCGAGCAGATGCGCCTGTCCTGCACCAAATCACTGATGGAACGGCGCGATGTGGTGATTATTGCGACGGTTTCGGCAATTTACGGTATCGGTAACCCGAGCGAATACCACCAGATGATCCTGACCCTGCGGGCCAGGGATAAGGTCAGCCAGCGCGATGTGATTGCGCGCCTGATCGCGATGCAATATACGCGCAATGAGGTGGATTTTGGCCGCGGTACCTTCCGCGTGCGCGGCGACACAATTGATATTTTTCCGGCTGAGCATGCTGAACTGGCGATCCGGGTCGAGATGTTCGATGACGAGATTGAAAGTTTGCAACTGTTTGACCCGCTGACGGGTCGCGTGAAGCAAAAGATCCCGCGCTTTACCGTGTATCCGGGTTCGCACTACGTGACGCCGCGCGCCACCGTGCTGCGGGCTATCGAAACCATCAAGGATGAGTTGCGTGAGCGCCTGGAGTTCTTCCGCAAGGAAAGCAAGCTGGTCGAAGAGCAACGCCTTGAGCAGCGCACCCGTTTCGACCTGGAAATGATGCAGGAAATTGGGTTTACCAAGGGTATCGAAAACTATTCGCGTCATCTGAGTGGTGCCAAGGCCGGTGAGCCGCCGCCAACCTTGGTCGATTACCTGCCGCCGGATGCCTTAATGTTCATGGATGAGTCGCACGTCTTGATGGGGCAGCTCAATGGTATGTATAACGGCGATAGGGCGCGTAAAACCAATCTGGTTGATTATGGCTTCCGTTTGCCGTCAGCATTGGATAACCGGCCACTGCGATTTGACGAGTTCGAAGGCAAGATGCGGCAGATGGTGTTTGTCTCGGCGACGCCGGCAGATTATGAAAATACGCATGCCGATCAGGTGGTCGAGCAAGTCGTACGTCCGACTGGCCTGGTGGATCCGGTGATT
>Ga0308157_10006746_pt1 | contig 13601 bp, 10 predicted proteins | sample PhyBR1_FD_201035 | JGI IMG/M metagenome (GOLD analysis project Ga0308157, IMG submission 201035) | Phyllosphere microbial communities from UC Gill Tract Community Farm, Albany, California, United States - DLSLB.R1 | ecosystem: Host-associated > Plants > Phyllosphere > Unclassified | place: USA...
GTGGGAAGGTCTGAGCCAGGACCTCAACTACAATGTCATGTTCTCGCAGCGCGGTGTGATGATGCTGGCGCATACTGTGCATGATGTGCAGAGCTTCAAACGTCACATCCATGCCAATCGCCTCAATGGCATCGACAATGAATGGCTAACGAAAGAGCAGGCGAAGGAATATTGCCCGCCGCTCGATATTTCCCCCACTGCCCGCTATCCAGTTGTTGGCGCTACGTTGCAGCGGCGCGGTGGCGTGGCTCGTCACGATGCAGTTGCGTGGGGTTATGCGCGTGGCGCGACGGAGCGTGGCGTGGATATTATTCAGAACTGCCCGGTGACGGGTATTCGTCGCGATGCATCGGGGCGCGTAACGGGTGTCGAAACACCACGCGGCTTTATCAAAGCCAAGAAAGTGGCAGTCTCGGCTGCAGGCAGCACGTCGATTGTTATGGATATGGCCGGTGTGCGTATGCCATTGGAAAGCTTCCCGCTTCAGGCGCTGGTGTCTGAGCCGGTGAAGCCGATTGTTCCATGCGTTATTATGTCGAACAGCGTTCATGCCTATATCAGCCAGTCAGACAAGGGCGAGCTGGTCATTGGGTCGGGTACTGATCAGTACACGTCTTACAGCCAGCGCGGTGGTCTGCCGCTGATCGAACACACACTGGCTGCGATTTGCGAAATCTTCCCGATTTTTACCCGTATGCGCATGTTGCGTAAATGGGGCGGTATTGTTGATGTCACGCCTGATCGTTCGCCGATCATCGGCAAGACGCCGGTGCCGGGCCTTTATGTCAATTGCGGCTGGGGCACAGGCGGCTTCAAGGCGACGCCGGGTTCGGCCAATGTGTTTGCGCATACCATCGCACGAGATGAGCCGCATTGGATCAACGCGCCGTTCACGTTGGAACGTTTTGCGACTGGTCGCCTGATCGACGAAGCGGCGGCTGCCGCAGTCGCGCACTAGGAATAGGGGAACACAAAATGCTTTTAATCCGTTGCCCTTATTGCGAGATGGAACGCCCGGAACTGGAATTTGCCTATGGAGGCGAAGCGCACATTGCGCGTCCTGCCGATCCGTCCCAGCTTTCTGATGAAGAATGGCGCGATTTCTTGTTCACGCGCTCCAATCCACGCGGCACGCATTTTGAACGCTGGCGGCATATTAATGGCTGCGGTCGCTTTTTCAATGCTGTGCGCGACACTGTGAGCGACAAGTTTGTCACCACCTACAAGGCCGGTGAAGCCCGTCCTGCTTTGGCAGAAACTCCGGCTGCGGAGACGAAATAATGACCGATATGCGTTTGAATAACAAAGGCCGTGTCAACAAGGCCAAGTCCGTGCGGTTCAGCTTCAACGGCAAAACCTATTCCGGTTTTGAAGGTGACACGCTGGCTTCCGCTTTGCTTGCCAATGGCGAACATCTGGCCGGTCGTTCGTTTAAATATCATCGTCCGCGGGGCATTCTCTCTGCCGGTTCCGAAGAGCCAAACGCGCTGATGGGCGTCTCCCGTGGACCCGGCCGCTATGAGCCGAACACCCGCGCAACGGTGCTGGAGCTCTATGACGGTCTCAAGGCTGAAACCCAGAACCATTGGCCATCCTTGAAGCACGATGTCGGTGCGATCAATGATGCGCTTTATATGTTCTTCTCGGCAGGCTTTTACTACAAGACCTTCATGTGGCCGAAAAGCTTCTGGAACAAGGTCTATGAGCCTTTCATCCGTGGTGCTGCCGGTCTTGGAAAATCGCCATCCGAGCCAGACCCGGACACCTACGCCAGCCGCTATGCTTTCTGCGACGTGCTGATCGCGGGTGGTGGACCCGCCGGTCTGGCAGCAGCGTTAGAGGCTGCAAACAGCGGCGCAAAAGTCATCCTCGTTGACGAGCAGGCTGAGTTCGGCGGCTCGCTTTTGTCGGAACCAGAACCGGTCATCAATGGCCGCGCAAGCTGGGATTGGCTGAATGAGATCATAGCGGCCCTTAAAGCCAATCCAAATGTCACGCTTTTGCCGCGCACAACGGCCATTGGCTATTACCATCAGAACATGGTCGGGCTTTGCGAACGTCTGACTGATCATCAGGCAAAGCCTGCATCTAACGCGCCGCGTGAACGCATGTGGCGCGTGCGTGCTAAGCAAGTGGTGCTGGCGCAGGGTGCGATTGAAAAGCCGCTGGTCTTTGCAGGCAATGACCGCCCCGGCGTAATGCTGGCATCGAGCGCCCGCACCTATCTCAACCGCTATGGTGTCAAGGTTGGCAACCAAGCTGTCGTCGTCACATCGCATGACAGTGCATGGCTTGCGGCCTTTGATCTCGCAGTCGCCGGCGTCAAAGTTCCAGCCATTATTGATGTGCGCTCAAACGTTGCCGATAGCCTCATCAACCGCGCCAAAATGCTTGGCATTGAAACGCTGACTGGCTGGACTGTGACGGACACAGGCGGGCGCCATCGCGTGTCGTCGGTTCGCGCTAATCCGGTTTCTAACGGCTCGGTCGGTGCCGCGCGCACGATTGCCTGCGATGTGCTGCTGATGTCTGGCGGCTGGAATCCAAGCGTGCATCTTTTCTCGCATACCAAAGGCTCGCTCGTCTGGGACGAGACCCGCCAGATTTATCTGCCGGGCGAACGCACTGAAGAAAGCCGCTGTGCTGGTGCAGGCAATGGCAATTTCGATTTGCAGGCTGCCTTGCGTGAGGGTGCGCAAGCGGGTGCCGCTGCGGCCTCTGATGCCGGTCATAAAGCCAAGGCATCTGAACATGCGGTTGCGGGTGATTTCATCTGCGATGGTGTCAGTATTCGCGAACTGCCAACGGATCGCGATCCGGGCAAAGCGAAAGCTTTTGTCGATTTCCAGAACGATGTGACTGCAAAAGATATTCGTCTCGCCGTGCGCGAGGGCTTTCATTCCATTGAGCACGTCAAGCGCTATACCACCAATGGCATGGCAACCGATCAGGGCAAGACGTCCAACATCAACGGTCTGGCGGTTGCAGCCGATGCTCTCAAGCGCCCAACGCCGCAAGTCGGTCTCACCACGTTCCGTCCGCCTTATACGCCGACGACCTTTGGTGCATTCTGCGGTTATAATCGCGGCAAACTGTTTGATGTCACGCGCAAGACGCCCATTGATAGCTGGGCCGAACAGCATGGCGCAGCTTTCGAGCCGGTCTCGCTGTGGCGTCGCGCATGGTACTTCCCGAAAACTGGCGAAGATATGCATCAGGCCGTGGCGCGTGAATGCAAGGCAACCCGCCAGTCGCTTGGCATGTTCGACGCTTCAACGCTTGGCAAGATCGAAGTGGTCGGCCCGGATGCAGCGGAATTCATGAACCGCATGTACACCAACCCATGGACGAAGCTTGGTGTTGGGCGCTGCCGTTATGGGCTGCTGCTTGGCGAAGATGGCTTCATTCGTGATGACGGTGTTGTCGGTCGTCTGACGCAGGATCGTTTCCATGTGACGACCACGACCGGCGGTGCCGCGCGCGTGTTGAACATGATGGAAGATTATCTCCAGACCGAATGGCCGGATTTGAAAGTCTCGCTCACCTCGACCACCGAACAGTGGGCCGTGGTCGCAATCAATGGCCCGAATGCGCGCAAGCTCATCGAGCCGATGGTGGAAGGTCTCGATATCTCCGATGAAGCCTTCCCACATATGTCGGTTGCGGAATGCACATTCCTTGGCGTGCCTTCGCGTCTGTTTCGCATGAGCTTCACCGGCGAGCTGGGCTATGAAATCAACGTGCCCGCCCGTTATGGTCTGTCGCTCTGGAAGGCGCTTTATGAGGCCGGTCAGCAATATGACATCACGCCTTACGGCACTGAAACCATGCACGTTCTGCGCGCGGAAAAAGGTTATATCATTGTCGGTCAGGATACTGACGGCACGATCACGCCCGATGATGCAAGCCTAGGCTGGGCCGTCGGCAAGCAGAAGCTGGATTTTGTCGGCAAGCGTTCGCTGATCCGCCCGGATATGCTCAAATCGGACCGCAAACATCTGGTTGGTCTTTTGACTGTCGATCCGAAGCTGGTGCTGGAAGAGGGCGCGCAGATCGTCGCTGATCCGAAACAGGCCGTGCCAATGACCATGCTTGGTCATGTCACTTCGTCCTATTGGAGCGAGGCGCTTGGCCGGTCTATCGCGATGGCCGTGGTGTCAGGCGGCAAAGATCGGATGGGTGAAACGCTTTATATGCCGATGCCCGATGGCAGTGTGCATGAAGCGGTTGTTTCGGGCATGGTCTTCTATGACCCTGAAGGTAAGAAACTGAACGGATAAGGATTGAACCATGCTTGTTGAGACAAAACCTTATTCGAACCGCAAGGTTGTCATTTCCGGTCGTGTGGAAATCCACGCGGCAGAAGATGCTGCTCGCTTTGTCCTGCGCATTGCACCTGCAAAGCTGGCGCAAGCTGAAAAGGCGCTGGGTGCAAAAATCCCGACGAAAATCGGTGATCTGATCCGCACGGATGATACTGCCGTTGCCTGCCTTGGTCCGGATGAATGGTATATCTGGGCTGATGAAAGCAAGGGCGAAGCGATCACGCAGGCTTTCGCCAAGCTCTATGAGACAGAGGTTCATAGCCTGACGGAAGTCAGTCATCGCGAAACCGGTATTGATATTTCTGGCCCAAAGGCGGAGTGGTTGCTTAATGCTGCGTCGCCGCTCAATCTTTCTGAGATGCAGCATCCGGGTGCTACGCGCACCATCTTTGATCATGCCCAGATCATATTGTTGAAATGGGACGCTGATCATTATCGCATTGAAGTTTGGAACTCGTTCGCTGACCACGTTTGGACATTGCTGGAGCAGGTCAGCAACGAAGTTTGATCGTCAGCTTATTTCATTAAAAAGCGCCGCCCCACCGGGCGGCGTTTTTGTATTAGAGCGCATCACGAAAAGTGTGAAACGGTTTTCGAAACAAGATGCGCGTCAAAATAAGAGATTAGAGCGCCGATCTGATTCAATCAGATCGAAATGCGCTCTAAGAGACCAATTTCAGTCTTGCCTTCCATAAATCCATATGTGAAGATTATATTCACATAAGAAATTCAAGAGGAGGGAATTTCCCGATGTCGGAAAGCGAACTGCCGCTGAGCGGGCTTGTCGTTGTCGATATGAGCCAGTTTTTGTCGGGCCCTTATTGCTCTTTGCGTTTGATGGATCTGGGCGCACGCGTCATCAAGATTGAACGGCCCGATGGGGGCGATCTCTCGCGCAGGCTTTATCTGAGCGATACGGAAATCGGTGGCGATTCCACGATTTTTCATGCCATCAATCGTGGCAAGGACAGCCTTGCGATTGACCTCAAAAATCCCGACGATCTGGCTGCATTGAAGAAACTTCTCACCCAAGCTGATGTGGTTATCCAGAATTTCCGCCCCGGTGTCATCAAGCGCCTTGGCCTTGATTACGAAGCCGTTCAGCAAATCAATCCGCGCCTCGTCTATGCATCGATCAGCGGTTATGGCGAAGAAGGGCCATGGGTCGGGCGTCCGGGACAGGATTTGCTGGCACAGGCGCGTTCGGGCCTGATGTGGTTGAATGGCGACGAGGGGCAGGGCCCTGTTCCGTTCGGTCTGGCGGTTGCCGATATGCTGGCAGGGGCTGCGGCAGCGCAGGGCATTCTCGCAGCACTGGTTCGCCGTGGCATCACCAACAAAGGTTCGCATGTCGAAACCAGCCTTCTTGAAGCGCTGGTCGATTTCCAGTTTGAAGTGCTGACTACCCATCTTAACGATGGTCGTCGTTTGCCAAAACGCTCCGATTTCCGCAGTGCTCACGCCTATCTCGCAGCACCTTACGGGGTCTATCCAGCAGCGGACGGTTACCTGGCTATCGCCATGATGCCGATTGCGAAGCTCGCGCCACTGCTTGAGACAGATACGCTTGCGCCTTTCATTGATGATGCCAAACTGGCTTTTGCCAAGCGCGATGAAATCAAGCGGCTGATCGCTGATTGTGTTGCTAAGAAAACGGTCGATGAATGGCTCGCCATTCTGGAGCCGGCTGATATCTGGTGTGCCCGCGTTCTCAATTGGGAAGAACTGCTCGCAAGCGAAGGTTTTTCAACCCTCGACATGCTCCAGACGGTAACGCGTGAAGATGATGTGTCCATCACCACCACACGTTCCCCACTGCGCATCAACGGACAGCGCCCGAAGGTGGCGCGCGCCGCACCGCGCATTGGCGAGAACAGCAAAGCAATCCGTGAGGAGTTCGGTCTATGAGCACGATCAAGCTTAAAGGTATGACCTGGAGCCATCCGCGCGGCTATGATCCGATGGTTGCGGGGGCCGAACAATGGCTTACGGACAAGGGCGTCGAGATCGAATGGGAAAAGCGGTCGCTCCAGGATTTCGAGACCTTTCCGGTTGAGGAATTGGCACGCAATTTCGATATGATCGTGATCGACCATCCGCATGTCGGTCAGATTACCAAGGAAGGCTGTCTGCTGCCGCTTGATGTGCCGGGTCGTGAAACGGAACTCCAAGCGCTTGCCAATGGCTCTGTGGGCCGGTCCTTCCCAAGCTATAACTGGCAGGGGCGGCAATGGGCGTTTCCGCTGGATGCAGCGACGCAGGTTCAAGCATGGCGTCCGGACCTGATGGACAAGCCAGCCACCTCATGGGGCGAGGTGCTGCGTCTGGCGCGCGCCGGGAAAGTTCTGCTGCCACTGCGTTCACCGCATTCGCTGATGTGTTTTTATACACTCGTTGCCAATGCCGGAACGCCTTGCGCGGTTGAAGGCGAGCTGATCTCGGTTGAAGATGGTGCCAAGGCTTTTGAGCAGTTGCGTGAGATTGCGTCGCTGGTGAAGCCGGAATGTTTCAGCATGGACCCGATCGCCGTGTTTGAGGAAATGGCAAAGCCTGATTCCGACATTGCGTGTTCCCCGCTTATCTATGGCTATGTGAATTATGCCATGCCGGGCTTCCGCGAACGTCTGATCCGCTTTGCCGATATTCCAGCTGGTGCGGCAGGCGTTGCGGGTTCTGCTCTGGGCGGTACAGGGATTGCAGTTTCTGCCTTCAGTAAGCATCCGGAAGCGGCAATCGACTTTGCCTATTGGATTGCAAGTGGTGAAGTGCAGAAAGGGCTTTATTCTGCTTCTAATGGCCAGCCCGGACATGCGGATGCATGGGAAGACAACGTTGTGAATAAAGCGACGTCCGATTTTTATCGCGATACGCGCGCGACGCTGGAAGGTGCATGGGTGCGTCCGCGTCACGACGGTTATATGCCGTTTCAGGAAGCGGCATCCGAACGGATCAACAAGGGCTTGCTGGACAAGGAGAAGGCGGAAGTCGTCGTCGCCGATCTCAATCGGCTTTTCCGAGAAAGCTTCTGATCAATAAAGTTCGGCTGGCGAGTTTCTCGCCAGCCTGATCAAATTTACAGTTTCCAGAGGCGCGTTGCATTCTCACAGAGAAGCAACGCTTTTTCGTCCTCGCTGCATCCTTCAAGAAGCGCATGGGTTGTCGCCACCCATGTCGAAAGCCCGGCATCGACATTGCTCGCAAGCGTGCAGACTGGCCAGTCGCTGCCCCACACAATTCGCTCCCAGCCAAATGAAGCGATCACATGCTCGACATAGGGGCGCAGTGTTTCAACTGTCCAGCTTTCAGCATCGGCATAGGCGACAACGCCAGAGATTTTAGCGACCACATTGTCGCGTTGCGCAATTTCAGTGATGCCCTTTTGCCAGACTTCCAGCGCACCTGATTTGATGTCGGGAACGCCGCAATGATCGAGCACGAATTGCAGGTCCGGAGCGAGGTCTGCAAGTGCCAGCACTTTGTCGATCTGGTGTGGGAGTGTGCAGAGATCAAAGGTCAGGCCAGTGCCTGCAAGTCGTTTGATATTTTCCCGGAACAAAGCGCCCTCAGACAGATCGTCCGGCACCACATGAAGCACGCGACGAAAGCCTTTGATGAAGGGATTGCTGCGGCTCTGTTCAAGATATTCGGCAAAGCCCGGTTCTTCCGGGCGGCATGATGCAATTGCACCTTTGATGAAGCCGCCATTGGCGATTGAAATATTCTGAACATGATCAGTTTCGGCCTGAATGCTATCCGCCGCAACGTCCACTTCCATATGCAATGCGGCTTTGATCCCGCAGCGTTCGGCCTGCTGTCTGTAGGTCTGAAAAAGGAAGTCGCGATTGAGCGCCGGAACGTCGCCAAGCCATGGATAATTGAGCGCACTTTTGTCGATCAGGTGCAGATGGGTATCGATAATCATAGAAAACTCTCCTCCGATGTTATTCTTTCAAAAACGAAGAGAGTTTTCAAATAAGAATTATCAATCTTGATTATTCTGTTGTTCCGATGTCTGAGCCAACGAGTTTGGACAGTTCTTTGACTGTCTTTTGCAACAGGTTTATCGTCTGTGTGATGTCAGGTGCGGATGCGGAGTTGACGAGCGTGACATAAGGACAGGTGAGGGCCGCAATGCATGTTCCGTCTGGCCCAAGAATCGGTGCCGATAAGTTATAAACGCCAGCCACCTGCGCACTTGGCATCATTTCATAGCCACGTTCGCGAATCTGATCGAGGCGCTCGTAGAAGCTTTCATCGAGCTGTGCGCTTTCGCTGCCTTTCACATATTCGGCAATCATCATCTTGCGTTCTTCCGGTGAGCGGAATGCCAGCAAAGTGTGACCCGATCCGGTGTCGAAAAGGCTAATATGAGAGCCCACACGGATCGAAATCCCCCAATAATCCGGGGCTTCCTGCTGTGCGATCACGACAACGGAGCCGCGATCAAATACGGCCAGTTGGTTGGCCTGTTTCGAGCGGTCGGCAAGCTCGCGCATAAAGGGCGTGGCGAACGACGCCAGCCTGCGCACGGGCGCATGCAGATGCGCAAGACCAAACAGCTTGAGCGTGAGCGAATAGCGGTCGCCTTCAAGCTTGGTCACATAACCACGCTTCACCAAGCGGTCGAGCATACGGTAAAATTCATTCGGGCTACGGTCGAGATATTTAGCAATCTCGGCCTGGCTCAATCCGCCATCGACGCTGGCCAGCAATTCGAGAATATCCAGCCCTTTGTCCAGTGCGGGTGCGCGGTAGCGATCGTCTGTTTCCAAGTCTTTTCCCCTCATGAATAACTTGCTTCATATACGAATATCTTGCGCGATGAAAGATAGGATTACGTCGAAAGCGCCTTGACCGGCTGTGAATATTATGTTTGCATATAAATACACAATTTACAATTGGGTGTGGACACGGGAGATGTCCGTCATGAGGAGGAAAGCATGAGGAATTTTACGACATCCGTGCTGGCAGGTTCTGTTCTGCTTGCGCTGGGTATGGTTTCTGCGGGGGCAGCTGACCTTCCGGGCAAATTTGAAGGCGTCACTATCAACGCCAAGCTGATCGGCGGTCAGCAATATGAAGCGCTTTATTCGCGCATTGCGGAATGGGAAAAGGCGACTGGTGCCAAGGTCAATATCCTGTCCAAGAAGAATCACTTCGAGCTGGATAAGGAAATCAAATCCGACATCGCTTCGCGCTCGATCAACTGGTGTGTTGGTTCCAATCACTCGTCTTTCGCGCCACAATATCCCGATCTTTATGCCGATCTGAATAGTTTGGTTCCGAAAGAAGAAATTGAAGGCTTCGTGCCATCGGTGATCAAGGCTTCGACGCTCAACGACAAGCTCATCATGCTGCCGCGCGCGCAGTATGACGTCTCGGCGCTCTACTATCAGAAGAGCCTGTACGAAGACGACGCGAAGAAAACCGCATTCAAGGAAAAATACGGCTACGATCTTGCGCCGCCTAAGACATGGAAAGAAGTTTCTGATCAGGCTGTGTTCTTTGCTGATCCGCCAAATTTCTACGGCACGCAGTTTGCGGGCAAGGAAGAAGCGATCAATGGCCGTTTCTATGAAATGCTGGTTGCTGAAGGCGGCGAATATCTCGACAAAGACGGCAAGCCAGCTTTCAATTCGGAAGCCGGTGCGCGTGCGCTTGATTGGTTCGTAAATGTCTATAAGGCGAAGGCCGTTCCTGCTGGCACCACCAACTATCTCTGGGATGAGCTCGGCGCAGGTTTTGCTTCCGGCACCATCGCGCTCAATCTGGATTGGCCGGGCTGGGCGACTTATTTCAACGATCCAAAGTCGTCAAAGGTCGCTGGTAATGTCGGTGTGACTGTTGCACCGGAAGGTTCTGCTGGCAAGCGCACTGGCTGGTCGGGTCATCACGGCTTCTCGGTAACTGAATCCTGCGATAACAAAGATGCAGCTGCATCGCTTGTGTGGTTCCTGACCAATGAAGATTCGCAGAAGCAGGAATCGTCGGCTGGCACATTGCCAACGCGCACTGCTGTCTGGGATTACGTGATCGAACAGGCTGCGTCCGATCCATATAAGAAGGAAGTTCTTTCGGTGTTCCAGGAAACGGCAAAGACCGCTTTCCCGGTTCCGCAGACGCCATCATGGATCGAGATTTCCAACGCTGTTTATCCTGAGCTTCAGGCTGCAATTCTTGGCGACAAGACCTCGCAGCAGGCTCTTGACGATGCAGCCAAGAAGGCAACGCAGATCCTTGAGGACGCTGGCGAACTCTGATTTCGCCTTGTGATTTTAAACCTGTGACTTCATGGCCCGCTCTTAACGGGCGGGCCATTTCAAGTGCATCCCAAAAAGCGCGTAGCGGTTTTCGGATAGGATGCGCGTGTGCCTTGATGCGCTTACAATCGCTTCGGAAGAACAATGTTTAAACGAATTTCCCCGCCGGTTCTGCTTTTGCTTCCGGCCTTCATCATTCTCGCAGCGGTGGTTCTGTTTCCCCTTGCGCTTTCGCTTTATTCAAGCTTCACGCCGTTCCGGCTGACGCGTCCCGACAGCTTGTTCACCTTTATCGGCTTGCGCAATTATGAGCGCATCATGACCGACTGGGTGTTCTGGGCTGCATTCATTCGCACGGTGATCTTCCTCACCATTGCGCTTAATCTGGAAATGCTGCTCGGCCTTGGGCTGGCGCTGCTCATCAACAAAGCCACGCATGGCCAGCGCGTTTTGCGCACGCTGATGATGTTCCCGATGATGTTTTCGCCGGTTCTGGTCGGCTTCCAGTTCAAGTTCATGTTCAACGACAATATTGGTCTAGTGAACAATGCGCTGCAATCGCTTGGCATTACCAGTCAGGCTATTCCGTGGCTGATCGACGGCAATCTGGCACTGTTTGCTATTCTGATGGCAGAAGTCTGGATGTCGACCTCGGTATTCGCGATTCTCATTCTGGGCGGTCTTCTGTCCATGCCGCAAGACCCGGTGGAAGCAGCCCGCGTTGACGGCTGCACGCCATGGCAGACATTCCGCTATGTGATCTGGCCTTATCTGATGCCTTTTGCCTTCATAGCGATGACTATTCGTTCGCTTGATGTGGCACGCGCTTATGACATCGTGAAAATCATGACCGATGGTGGACCGGCACGGCGAACCGAGCTGATCTGGACACTGGTTGGACGCACCGCCTATTCGGATGCGCAAATGGGACTGGCCAATGCCATGGCCTATGTCGCGATCCTGCTTTCGATCATCTTCACCGTAATGTTCTTCCGCAAGCTTGCTGCCGCACGCGCGCAAATCGGAGCGGAGTGGTAATCATGGCTCACAAGACACTCAGTAACCAACAGCATCGCCTGTTGCGTCGCGTCAAGAAAGTCGCCTATCTCGTCGGCCTGTTTCTCGCGATGACGATCATTTGTCTGCCCGGTCTGTGGATCGTGCTGTCCTCACTGCGACCGCCGGTCGAAATCATGGCAAAGCCGCCGGTGTGGATTCCGCAGGAAATCACGCTCGACGCTTATTATTCGATGTTTTCGGGTGCAGGCGGCGGCGGTATTCCGGTCTGGGATTATTTCCGAAATTCGCTGATTATCTCGGTCACATCCACGATCATCGCATTGGTTGTCGGCGTTTCGGGTGGCTATGCCTTTGCACGCTTCCGCTTTTGGGGCAAGTCGACGACATTTCTCGGCCTCATGCTGACACGTTCGGTGCCGGGCATTGCGTTGTCGCTACCGCTCTTCATGCTCTATTCGCGCATCGGCATCATCGACACGCATTTTGGTCTAATCGTCACCTATGTGGCGCTCAATGTGCCGTTTACGATCTGGCTGATCGATGGCTTTTTCCGTCAGGTGCCGAAGGATCTGGCGGAAGCAGCCCAGATTGACGGCTGCACGCGCTGGCAGGCTTTCTGGCAGGTGGAATTTCCACTGGCTGGTCCCGGCATTGCGACCGCTGGCATCTTCGCCTTCCTCACCTCGTGGAACGAATATGCGCTGGCTTCCCAGCTTACGCGTTCTGTCAATTCCAAGACCCTTCCTGTCGGTCTTCTCGATTACACCGCTGAATTCACCATCGACTGGCGTGGCATGTGCGCGCTGGCGGTCGTGATGATTATTCCGGCGCTGACCCTCACATTCATCGTTCAGAAGCATCTTGTTGCTGGTCTGACGTTCGGCGCGGTTAAAGGTTGATATTACAATGGCTCAGCTTTCCATTAAAAATCTCGTTAAGCGTTATGGCACTGTTGAAGTGGTGCATGGCATTAATCTCGAAATCGCCGACAAGGAATTTGTAGCGCTTGTTGGTCCTTCGGGCTGTGGTAAGTCCACGACGCTGCGCATGATTGCAGGTCTTGAGAGCATCTCGGATGGCGCGTTAGAAATCGGCGGCAAGGTGGTCAACGATCTGCCGCCGCGTGATCGCAACATCTCCATGGTATTCCAGTCCTATGCGCTCTATCCGCATATGTCGGTGCGTGAAAACATGGGCTTCTCGCTCAAAATCGCCAAGCAGCCACAGGCAGAAATTGACCGCCGTGTTAATGAAGCCTCCGCCATTCTTGGGCTTGAAGCGCTGATGGAACGCCGTCCGGCACAGCTTTCGGGCGGCCAACGCCAGCGTGTCGCCATGGGCCGCGCGATTGTGCGTAACCCGGAAGTGTTTTTGTTTGATGAACCGCTGTCGAACCTTGATGCGAAGCTGCGCACACAGATGCGCACCGAGATCAAAAAGCTTCATGCCAAGGTACAATCCACCGTCGTTTATGTGACGCATGATCAGGTTGAGGCCATGACGCTGGCTGACCGCATCGTCATCATGCGCGATGGTCATATTGAGCAGGTCGGCACACCGGATGAAGTGTTCAAGCGCCCCGATACGCAGTTTGTTGCGGGCTTTATCGGCTCACCACCGATGAATATGGCGGAAGCAACCGTGCAGGGTTCGGAACTGGTCTTTGCCAATGGTCAGCGTCTGCCGGTGCCTGCACAGTTCAAGGCAAAGGTTACCGAAGGCGCAAAGGTCACGTTTGGTTTGCGCCCTGATGATCTTTTCCCGAAAGGTCATGGCCTTTACTCCGGAGATGCCGTGCATGAAACGGATCTCACCGTTTCCATCACTGAGCCGCTCGGCAATGAAACGCTGGTCTTCGCCGAATTTGCTGGCAAGGAATGGGTGGCGCGCATGTTGAACCCGCGCAATCTGCACCCGGGCGAGGTTATTCCGATGCAGTTTGATCTGTCGCAGGCGCATCTGTTTGATGCGGCGAGCGGCAAGAGCTTGGCGGTTT
>Ga0308157_10006747_pt1 | contig 13599 bp, 9 predicted proteins | sample PhyBR1_FD_201035 | JGI IMG/M metagenome (GOLD analysis project Ga0308157, IMG submission 201035) | Phyllosphere microbial communities from UC Gill Tract Community Farm, Albany, California, United States - DLSLB.R1 | ecosystem: Host-associated > Plants > Phyllosphere > Unclassified | place: USA...
TACTGACCTACAACTTGCGGGCTGCAGTAGCGACTGGATCTAACGTTACAGCTGTAGCGCGGCCGACATCGGGGACAACCACACGGCGCTCGGGATCGCCGCCAATCGCGGTCCTTACGACATTGCCGACAACATCAGTTGCATCCCTGAGGGCTGAGTCGCACAGATGCGCGTAACGCATGGTCATCATCGGCGAGCTATGCCCCAGTGCCGACTGAATCACGAACAACGACACGCCGTTTTGCGCCATTACGGACGCGTAGGTATGGCGCAGGTCATGCACGCGCATACGTTCAATACCCGCCTTTTCCAGTAATCGCTGCAAGCACTTGTCGATGTTGTACACGGGTAAGTCATCAACAAGGCTCTTCCCTGGAAAAATCCACTGGCTCTGACTGTGGCTCGGCAGCCCCTCCAGAAGCAAGCGGGCCTGGGCACTGAGCACTATGTGGCGGGATTTCCCTGACTTGGTCTGCGGCAGGTGCATCAACCCACGCCCCAGATCTACCTGCCCCCACTTTGCGCGCAGAGCCTCGTTACGGCGCAGCCCGGTCAGCAGCAAGAACTTGATCCCGGCGACACCGTAGGTGTGACTGTCGTCCTCCATCGCTTGGAACAGCCGCGCGATTTCATCACTGGTCAGGAAGCGCTCGCGCGCCCGCTGCTCACGGAACTTGGCGATGCCGTAGCAAGGGTTCTTTTCGATGATGCCCCAGATGGTGGCCAGCTTGAGCATACGCGCGATCAACGACAGGATGCGGTTGGCCGTGGCCGGCGTGCGCGACTTCGCCACTTCGCCAATGAAGGCCTGGATCTCGCGTGTCGAAATCTCCGACAGCTTCTTGTGGCCGAAGCGCGGGATCAAATGGTTCCTCAGGCGGTGAGCATCGTCCTTATGCGAGCGCTTGGTCTGCCTCGCCATCGGCATGTACTCCCGTTCAGCGAACTCGGCGAAGCTGGGCATGGCCTTCAGCTCATCCTTATCACCCTGTGCGTCCTTGCCCATGTCGAGCATAGAACGCATTTCGCCGGCCCGCTTGCGGGCGGCGGCTAGGTCGGTGGCAGGGTACTCGCCGATTCGGGCAGCGCGCTTGCGCCCGTCAAACGTGTACCGCCAGAACCAGAATTTTCGGCCGCCCTTGGTAATCGATAAGCGCAGTCCAGTCACTTCGGTATCACTGACCTCGTATGCCTTGGACGCGGCATCGGCAGGACAAGGAGGTAAGCGATCCAGGTCGCGCTGGGTAAAGCGAAATTTTCGAGCGAGTGTAGCCATTGTCGGCCTCCATATTGATGACAAAAGAAAGCCCGCATTCGGCATAACCGAATGCGGGCAGGAAGTTGATGGATTTAGTTGGGGTGTGCGTTTTCAGAGTTCTTTGGCATCGCAGCAACGAGCACTAGCCACCACCATCACCCCCTTAAAAATCAAGTCACATTGAAGAACACGTCAACGTAATTGAGAGCCCCCCCTCCGCGTCCGGTTCATTTCTGTTTTTTCTGGATCCAGTTTTACAAGTATCGGATTTCACCGGAACGACGGCTCGATGGCAGTTAGCCGCAATACAGCCGAAGAGGCCACGTCTGATATCCTAAAGGCGTCAGAAATGCAAACTGCTCACAAGATTTTTTTTGGAAGGGAGCAACCTTAATCAAGAAAATTATATTGATATGACCTTGTACCATGCGTTCATATTCCTCAGCATTATGGGTACGACGGCCATTGCCCTACATAATCAAAGGTAGTATATTGATTAGCACTCGCCATATAAAATCGGCATCGACCAAAAAATTTTTCTTAGGTACGCAATGACAGTCCATATAGATACCGTAGTCATAAAGCGATTTAAGCAATTGCAGGATTTCGATTTTGACCTGAAGGATACAACGGTTTTAATCGGCGCGAATAATTCTGGGAAAAGTAGCGCCCTCCAAGCGCTTCACTTCTCTGTTGCAGTCGCCCAAACCGCCAAGCTTGTTGGTGATGGTGTGAACTGGGCAAAAGACAAATTCCAAGTCTCGTTTAATCCAACTCAGCTTTTATACTCCCCGGTGGCCGACGTACTCTCTCTCGCCAACGGCGGACAATTACAGGAAGCCGCAGACAGCCAAATCGAAATTGGCATTACCTGCTCTGATGGCAGTAAGTGTGTGGTAACTGTGCGACGTGGACGTAATCGGAATATTGCCGTCGTGCTTCAGGGGAAAGCATTGGGCGAACGATTAATGGATCTGGGGAAGCCATTCACTGTTTATGCACCGGGGCTTGCGGGAATCGCCAAAGAAGAGCGATATCAGTCACCGGGAGTGGTCCGGCGGATTGTGGCCCGAGGGGATGCAAATCTGGTGCTCCGTAACGTACTATTAATGCTCAATGAGGCCGAGGCTTCTGAGTTCAAGATAATGGCAGAGCGACAGTCGCTAGGGAAAATTTCGGCAGAAGATCTTCAACGCTGGAAGGGACCCTGGCATCAGTTTCAAGAAGGAATGAAAAAGCTATTCGATGGGATCGAGTTCGAGGTTAAGTTTGATAGAGCCCGCGATGAACACATTGAAGTTTTCTTCACAAGACCGGGTATGCCCCGTCTTCCCATAGATGCGGCAGGAACCTCGATCCTGCAAGCTAGCCAAATCCTCGCGTACATTATGCTCTTCCGTCCAAGCGTATTAATTCTAGACGAGCCAGACTCACATTTGCATCCAAATAATCAGCGTGCGCTATGCAATTTGATTTTAGACCTGGCTTCCGAATACGACTTCCGAGCACTTATCAGTACGCACTCTAGACATGTCCTCGATGCTATGCGAGAGCGCTCGACAGTGCTATGGGTGGACAAAGGCACCAAGGTCGCGTTCGACAACATATCGACGGCATCCAAACTTATGGATCTTGGAGCCTTAGACTCGATGGATTACTTCGTTGGAGGATCAATAAAATGCCTTTTCGCGACGGAGGATAGCGCACCCGATTCAATAAAAGCGTTGCGCTCCTTACTCAGTGTAAACGGGTTTCGGTTGCCCGAGACAGATATTCGACCATACTCCGGATGTTCTAAGATCGACTCCGCGAAGGTGCTTTGCGGCTTCCTAGCTGAGAAAGCCCCAAAAGTAGCATTCGTCCTGCACCGCGATCGCGACTACATGGAGGAAGAGGCCGCAACGAAGTTTGAGAGTGCGATCAAGTCAATTGGCGCACATCCTTTTCTTACACTGCACTCCGACGCCGAAGGCTACTTTATTATTGCAGACCATCTGGCACATCTAAATACGGGTCTAACAGTCGCTCGAGCACAAGAACTCATCGATCAAGCGACAAACGAAACAAAAGACAAAAGCCTCAAAGCGATGACCAACATAAAGGTAGAGTTAGCTCAGCGAGAACGGAAAGGCGGCAAGCCACCTGACATTTTTGAAATTACAAATCAGATCCGTATTGAGTATGAATCTGACCCCGTCAAATGGCGGCGAGGCAAGCCAGTCGTCAACTCGCTCAAGCAACTCATTCACAAAGAGCTCGGCCAAACTGCGGTAATAATTGAACCATCGCCATACCTTGTAGTCAACGAGCTTCAAGCAATCAGTCAATCTATCTGGTCAACCCCAGCTCCTACCGCCATTGCGTCCCAAGAAACGATTGAATGACCTAAACCGGGGTAGTAATTTGTCTAGTAAAACTAGTAAAAAAAAGCCAACCCGGAGGGTTGGCTTTTTCATTGTTTGGTGGGCCTCCCGTGAGTCGAACACGGCACCAACGGATTCTGGTTTGTGTGACTTTCGCCACTCCCTGGACTATGCCTTCACCATAGCTTGCGCCGTAGGTGGGTGCCGTCTAGTCTCTACACCTTCAACAGCACTTTCGCACTGAAGCTTGGCTCGGCATTGCCTTACGCATCGCTGCGCTTAGGTTTCACCGAATTTGACACCATCCCTTACGCGGTTTCCCATCGCAAGGCACATTTACATATGAGTCCGCTGCTCTAACCAAGCATGAGCTAGAGGCCCGAAACCTGTACTACTTCTACCGCCTCGCCGACAAGTCGAGGCTCTGGAACCCTGCTGTCCGGTGCGCGCCGGACCAGAAATGGACCAGACAACGTTTTGCGCACCTCAAAAACAACAAGAAACCAACCGTAAATCTTTGAATCTAAACAACTTCCCTTTATGCACCTTTTTGATACACAAGGTTTATGAGTCCGCTGCTCTAACCAAGCATGAGCTAGAGGCCCAGAAGTCTTGCTTTGCGCTGGGAGCCTTCCCGGCCCCTCCTACGCGCTGTCGTTTTTAAAACGAACTCGCGAGGATAAGGGCTAGCGCGGCCACTAGTCAAGTCTTAGTTGCCTTCCAAGAAGCTTTTCAGCTTGTCCGAACGCGATGGGTGGCGCAGCTTGCGCAGGGCCTTGGCTTCGATCTGGCGGATACGCTCGCGCGTGACGTCGAACTGCTTGCCCACCTCTTCCAAGGTGTGGTCGGTCGACATTTCGATACCGAAACGCATGCGCAGCACCTTGGCTTCGCGCGGGGTCAGCGAGTCCAGCACATCCTTGACCACGCCGCGCATCGAGGCGTGCAGCGCGGCATCCGACGGCGCCAGCGTGTTGTTGTCCTCGATGAAGTCGCCCAGGTGCGAATCGTCGTCGTCGCCGATCGGCGTCTCCATCGAAATCGGTTCCTTGGCGATCTTCATGATCTTGCGGATCTTGTCCTCGGGCATCTCCATCTTGATGGCCAGCGTCGCCGGGTCCGGCTCGGCGCCGGTTTCCTGCAGAATCTGGCGGGAAATCCGGTTCATCTTGTTGATGGTTTCGATCATGTGCACCGGAATACGGATGGTGCGCGCCTGGTCGGCGATCGAACGGGTGATGGCCTGGCGGATCCACCACGTCGCATACGTCGAGAACTTGTAGCCGCGGCGGTATTCGAACTTGTCCACGGCCTTCATCAGGCCAATGTTGCCCTCCTGGATCAGGTCGAGGAATTGCAAACCACGGTTGGTGTATTTCTTGGCGATCGAGATTACCAGGCGCAAGTTAGCCTCGGTCATTTCGCGCTTGGCCTTGCGCGCCTTCATTTCACCGGCCGCCATCTGGCGGTTGATGTTGCGCAGGTCCGGCAGCGGCAGCACGACGCGCGCTTGCAGGTCGATCAGGCGCTGCTGCAGTTCCTTGATGGTCGGAATGTTGCGGCCCAGGATGGCGCTGTACGCGTGCCCTGCGGCCACTTCGCCGTCCACCCATTCCAGATTGGTTTCGTTGCCCGGGAAGACTTTGATGAAGTGGGCGCGCGGCATGCCGCACTTGTTCACGGCCACGTCGAGGATCTGCTTCTCGATGTGGCGCACTTCGTCGACCTGGCCCCGCAGTGTGTCGCACAGCTTCTCGACCACCTTGGCGGTGAAGCGGATGCCCAGCAGCTCGAACGAGATCGCTTCCTGCGCCTTGACGTAGGCCTTGGAGTTGTAGCCTTCCTTCTCGAAGGCGCGGCGCATCTTGTCGAATTGCAGGGAGATGACGTCGAATTTTTCCAGCGCGGCGTTTTTCAACGCTTCCAGCTGTTCGGCCGAGAAACCGGCGGCGCCCGAAGCGCTCGCTTCTTCCTCTTCCTCTTCTTCCTCTTCTTCCTCTTCCTCTTCTTCCTCGTCCTCTTCGGCCGGGGCTGGCGGCGCTACCGGCGCGGCCACTTCCTCGTTCTCGTCGACCAGGCCGTCGACGATTTCGTCGATCTTGATTTCATCGGCGCGGATGCGGTCGGAGGCGGCGATGATCTCGGCGATCGTCACCGGGCAGGCGGAAATGGCCTGGATCATGTCCTTGAGGCCATCTTCGATGCGCTTGGCGATCTCGATTTCGCCTTCGCGGGTCAGCAGTTCGACCGAGCCCATCTCGCGCATGTACATGCGGACCGGGTCGGTGGTGCGGCCGAAATCGGAGTCGACCGTCGACAGCGCCGCTTCGGCGGCCGCTTCGGCTTCGTCGTCGCTGGTGACGGTGGCGACGTTGTCCGACAGCAGCAGGGTCTCGGCGTCCGGCGCGTGCTCGTAGACGGCGATGCCCATGTCGTTGAAGGTGCCGATAATGCCTTCGATCGCTTCAGGATCGACGATATTTTCCGGCAAGTGGTCGTTGATCTCGGCGTACGTGAGGAAACCACGTTCCTTGCCGAACTTGATCAGCGTCTTGAGTTTCTGGCGGCGGCGTTCGAGTTCTTCCTCGGTGGCTTCCGTGTCCGACGAGAAAGCGTCCTTCAGCAGCGCCTTTTCCTTGGCCTTGCGGTCCTTGGCCTTGGCCTTGTCGACCGCCTTCAGTTCGGCGCGCTCGACCGCGTTCAGCGCGGCGACTTCGTCGTTTTCAGGCTGAAATTCCTTCGGCTTGCGGCCGCGCCGGCCCGGCACTTTGACCGATGGCAGCACGTAGCCCGAAGTATCGATGGCAGCAAGCGTGGCCGCGTCGGTGGTCTGGCTGACCGCCGGCGGATTGCTGGCGACACGCGTTTCCGATTTGTCCGCCGTTTTAGCGGATTTTGCGGTCACTTTGCTCGGCTTTGCAGCCGCTTTGGATTCAGGTTTCTTGATTGGCACAGGCGCTTTCGATTACACAACGACTTGCTTATTTAGGATAAAGTTTCTTGCGGCCCTCGCGGGCCTACGTCTTCGAACATGCCGACTGCACAAGTCCGACAATACTACGACTTACTTACACCTGGTCGGGCCGATCGACCTCAACAGAACTCCACCCTCTCTTGGCGGAAATTCTACTGCATCGGACACGCGCGTGGGGGCGAGAAACCATGACCGGGTTGGATCAACCCAAGCTGGCCCCGGCCGCCGACACCCGTCATCCCATGTCGATCAAGAGCCTAACTGACTGAAAACAAACACACTCTGAACTGAAAAACGATGCCAAAACATACAACACTTAGCGTTTTATTATAGCACGTCACTTTTCATTTTCCAGAGGGCAGAACCCCACTTCGGCCCCTGCAAGCATGACAGAAACATTACTATACAAAACGACTTGCAACATTACCTGTTCGCCAACTCCGCCTGGGCTTCGCGCAGCAGTTGATCCTGCTGGGCGGTCAGTTCCCGGTAGCGTACGCCGATCTCGTCGGACGACAGGCCGGCCGCGAACAACTGACTCAATTCCTGCTTCAGCGCGTCGTTCTTCACCTGGCGGATCGCGCCGCGCAGGAACAGGCGCACCGCGTCGTAGTCCGATTCCGGCTCCTTGACGATCTCGCCGATGATGCCGTCATACTCGTCGCCCTGCGACTTCAGGTGCTGGGCGAAGGCGGCGAAGCTGCCGTTCGGACCCAGCGCCTGGGCCGACGCCACCAGCTGCGCCAGCCGTTCTGCCGGCTCGGCGCCGAAGTAATTGAACGCCGCCAACGCGGAGGCGTCGATGTCCAGCGCCAGCGGCGGATGCGCCACCAGCAGCCGCACGATCTGCAACTCCAGCCCGACCGGCACCGGCCGACCGGTGCGGGGCGGCGCCTGGCGCGCCACGGCCACCGGCTTGGCCAGTTCGAACAGCGCCTCGATCTCGGACGGCGTGGTCTGCGTCAGCTGCGCCAGGCCGCGCACGATCTGCAGGCGCAGCGCCGTTGGCGTCATCGACTGCAGCATCGGCTTGGCGTCGAACTGGGCGCGCGCGCGGCCTTCAGGGCTCTGCAAATCATGCTCGCCGACCGCTTCCTTGACCAGGAACTGCGACAGCGGCATGGCCTCGTGAATCTCCTGTTCGAACGCTTCCTTGCCGTGGGCGCGGACGTAGCTGTCCGGATCGTGCTCGGTGGGCAGGAACAGGAACTTGATGGTCTTGTTGTCCGTCACGTGCGGCAGACAGGCTTCCAGCGCGCGCCGCGCGGCGCGGCGGCCGGCCTTGTCGCCGTCGAAACTGAAGATCACCGTGTCGGTTTGACGCAACAATTTCTGTACGTGATGGGTGGTGCAGGCGGTGCCCAGCGTTGCCACGGCTTGCGGGAAACCCATCTGCGCCAATGCCACCACATCCATATACCCTTCCGTCACCAGCACATAACCCGCATCGCGGATCGCCTGGCGCGCTTCGAACAAGCCATACAGTTCGAATCCCTTTGAAAATAAAGGCGTTTCGGGAGAATTCAAGTACTTCGGTTCACCATGGTCCAGCACCCGGCCGCCAAAGGCGATGACCTGGCCTTTGGTGTTTTTAATCGGAAACATCACGCGCTCGCGGAAGCGGTCGTAGCGCTTGCGGTTGCCGCCGTCCTCGTCCACCTTGTCGATCACCAGGCCGGCCTCGGCCAGCGCCACCGCCTCGTAGTCGGGGAAGATGGAGCGCAGGTTGTCCCAGCCGGCCGGCGCGTAGCCCAGGCCGAAGCGGGCGGCGATTTCGCCGGTCAGGCCGCGGTTCTTCAGGTAGGCGATGGCCTCAGTGGCGCCGCGCAATTGTGCGCGGTAGAAATCGCTGGCGCGCGTCATCGCCTCGGTCAGGGCCAGGCTCTGCGCGGCCATTTGCGCGCGCTGGGCCGGCGGTATCTTGTCGTCCTGCTCGGGCACCACCATGCCGACGTTTTGCGCCAGCTCTTTGACGGCATCGACAAAGCCCATGCCGGAATATTCGATCAGGAAACCGATCGAGGTGCCGTGGGCGCCGCAGCCGAAGCAGTGGTAAAACTGCTTGGTCGGGCTGACCGTGAAACTGGGCGATTTTTCATTGTGAAACGGGCACAGGCCCATGAAATTCGCGCCGCCTTTTTTCAGCTGCACGTAACGTCCGACCACGTCGACGATGTCGACCCGGTTCAGCAAATCGGAAATAAAGGATTGTGGAATCACAGGGCTATACGGTCTTGTTATGGTTCAGGCTATACCGCCGCGCCGATCCTGCTTTGACGCGGATCAAGCGACGGCGGCGGGAACAACAGGCCTCAGGCCGGAGCCAGCGCCTTCTTGACCAGCGCGGACACCACGGTCATGTCGGCACGGCCAGCCAGCTTGGGCTTGACGATGGCCATGACCTTGCCCATGTCCTGGGGACCGGCGGCGCCCGAGGCGGCCACGGCGGCGGCCACTTCGGCGGCGATTTCCTCGTCGGACAGGCCGGCTGGCATGTAGGCGGTCAGCACCACCAGTTCGGCTTTTTCGATATCGGCCAGGTCGGCGCGGCCGCCGGCTTCGAACTGGGTGATCGAATCCTTGCGCTGCTTGATCATTTTTTCCACGATGGCCACGGTCTGGTCGTCGTTGACTTCGATGCGCTCGTCCACTTCCTTGCGCTTGATTTCCGCCAGGATCAGGCGGATGGTGGCCAGGCGACCGGCTTCCTTGGCGCGCATGGCGGTTTTCATGTCTTCGGTGATTTGTTCTCTCAAGCCCATGGAGTTTCTCTCAAAAAATTGTAGGAGTAAAAATGCGAAAACCCGCCGCGGCGAACCGGGGCGGGTATCTCTTAAGCAACCCGAGGCGTGAGCGCCATACTGCCGGGTTGAATCTGCAAGAGCAGTCTTAGAAGAGTTTTTTCGGCAGTTGCTGGCTGCGGATGCGCTTGTAGTGACGCTTCACTGCAGCTGCCAGCTTGCGCTTACGCTCAGCCGTTGGCTTTTCGTAGAACTCGCGTGCGCGCAGTTCGGTCAGCAGACCGGTTTTTTCGATGGTGCGTTTGAAGCGACGCATTGCGACTTCGAACGGCTCGTTTTCTTTAAGGCGAATAGTGGTCATGTAAAAATTCAAACCGTTTGAGGTTATAGGGAGAAAGAGACTATAGCAGCTTTTGCGAGAAAATGGAAGACGCCTGGCCATCTGAACGGCCAACCGTAAGGCTTTCACTGCAAAAACAACGCGGCGTATGGTGCAATCTTTCTACAACTTCAACGATTGCGGGACGCCACTAACTTCCAGGGACCGCCAGTATATCAGACCGCCTGCCCAGCCGCCACACCTGAAGCCCACGCCCACTGGAAGTTGTAGCCGCCCAGCCACCCGGTGACGTCCACTGCCTCGCCGATGAAGTACAGGCCCGGCACTTTATTGGCCATCATGCTCTGCTGCGACAGCTCGCGGGTGTCGACGCCGCCGCGCGTGACTTCGGCCTTCTTGTAGCCTTCGGAGCCGTTCGGGGTGATGGTCCACTGGTTGATGGCCGCGCCCAGCTTACGCAGCTGCGCGTCGGGCAGGTCGGCCAGGCGGGCGTCCGGCGCCAGGCCGTGCGCCAGCAGCAGGCCCTCGGCCAAGCGCGCCGGCAGCCATTGCGACAGCACATTGCCCAGCTGCTTCTTGATCGTGCCCTTGCCTTCGATCAGCGTGGCCGCCAGGTCCAGCTCGGGAATCAGGTTGATGACGATGGGCGTGCCCGGCGTCCAGTACGAGGAAATCTGCAGGATCGCCGGGCCGGACAGGCCGCGATGGGTGAACAGCAAGTCTTCGCGGAAGCGGCCGCCGGTCGGGTTGCGGCCCTTGAAGGAGCCGGTTTCCACGCCCACCTCCAGCGCGATGCCGGCCATTTCCACGAACGGCGCCCACTGCTGCGGGTCGAAGGTCAGCGGCACCAGCGCCGGGCGCGGCTCGACCATGCGCAGGCCGAACTGCTCGGCGATGCGGTAGCCGAAGTCGGTCGCGCCGATCTTGGCGATCGACAGGCCGCCGGTGGCGATCACCACGCTGTCGGCCTCGATGTCGCCGCTGTCGGTGTGTAGCACAAAGCCGCCCTCGTCCGCCTGCGCCAGGCTGGTGACCTTGCACGGCATGCGCCAGTGCACGTCGCCGGCCGAGCATTCGTCCTTGAGCATGTCGATGATCTGTTCGGCGGAATCGTCGCAGAACAGCTGGCCGCGATGTTTCTCGTGGTAGCCGATGCGGTGCTTCTTCACCAGCGCGACGAAATCGGCGGGGGTGTAGCGCGACAGGGCGCTCTTGCAGAAGTGCGGATTCTCGGACAGGAAGTTGGCCGGGCCGGCGTTGATGTTGGTGAAGTTGCAGCGGCCGCCGCCGGAGATGCGGATTTTCTCGGCCAGCTTGGTGGCGTGGTCGATCAGCACCACGCGCTTGCCGCGCTGGGCCGCCGTGGCCGCGCACATCATGCCGGCCGCGCCCGCGCCGATTACCGCTACATCAAACTTTGCCATCTTATTTCCAATCAGAGTAAGTACCCCGTCATTCCCGCGCAGGCGGGAATCTATACTTTGCTTGAAGGCAAGCGGTCTATGGATTCCCGCTTTCGCGGGAATGACAGGGGCGAGATTGTACTTGAACTCTCATCGCCTTACTCGATCGGCTCGCTCACCCGCTGGCGCGACTGCAGCGTGCGCGACACCAGCAGGCACTGCGCCACCTGCTCGGCGATCGACGGCGGCACCGGCACCTCGCCATCCAGCACCGAGCGGATCCAGGCCGCCGTGGTGGCCGCGCCCTTGTCCTCCGGCAGCAGCGGCAGCTCGCCCACCAAGGTCTGCTTGGGCACCAGCGTCGTGCGCAGGCCGCCGTGGAACCAGTCGATCTGCTGCGCCTTGTTGGCGTTGGCCACGGTCTCGCCCTCGGTGCCGCGCATCAGAAAGGCATCGCCGCGCTCCGGCAAGGCCGCCGTGGTGAAGTATTCGCCCAGCATTTCCAGATACTCGGGGTGCGTGTACGACACCAGCCGCAGCGCCGGCCCGGCGAACGGCTGCATGATCTTGACCAGCGTGTGCGTCGAGTTGCGCACGCCCAGCCGGCGCCGCAGCGACAGCAGGTAAGCCAGCTTGGGCGCCAGCACGTCGATGGTGATGAAGGCCGGATGGCCCTGCGACATGGCCTCCTCCGCCTCGGAGCGGTGGCGCGCGGCCGGCACGCCCAGCGCCTCGAACACCTCGGCCGTGGCGACCCGGCCGGCATCGTGCGCCACGCCGTGCACCAGCACCGGCACACCCTCGCGCGCCAGCAGCATGGCCAGCAGCGGCGTCAGGTTGGCCATCTTGCGGGCGCCGTTGTAGGTCGGGATGCAGACCGGTGCGAACTGGCCCGGCGGCGCGCTGAGCGGTTCGAAGGCGGCTTCGGCCGCGTCGAGGAAGCCGGCGATCTCCTCCACTGATTCGCCCTTGATGCGCATGGACAGCAAGATGCCGCCCAGCTCCAGGTCGGAAACGCGGCCGTCCAGCATGGCGGCGTACAGGTCGCGGGCGTCGTCGCGGGTCATGCTGCGGGCGCCGTTTTTGCCGCGGCCTATTTCTTTGATGAAACGTGCGGCCGGGAATGGTTCGAGGGTAGTTGGAGTGGTCATGGCGTCAGCTTAAACCAGTCCGCCGCATTTCGGCTACACTATCCCTCCCCCGAAATAAATATACGTAGAGAATCATGATCTCCCCAGATATCGAAAACATCAACGTCACCTCGTTCGCGCCGATGCCGTCGCCGGAAGCCTTGCACAGCAAGCTGCCGCTGACCGACAGCGCCTCGGACACCGTGATGAAGGGCCGCGAGGCCCTGCGCAACATCATCGACCGCAAGGACAAGCGCCTGTTCGTGGTCGTCGGCCCGTGCTCGATCCACGATCCCGTGGCCGGCCTGGACTATGCCCGCCGCCTGAAAGCCCTGCAAGCCGAAGTGGCCGACACCATGCTGCTGGTGATGCGCGTGTATTTCGAAAAACCCCGCACCACCACCGGCTGGAAGGGTTATATCAACGACCCGGACATGGACGATTCCTTCCGCGTCAACGTCGGCATGGAGAAGGCGCGCCAGTTCCTGCTGGACGTGTGCGAGCTGGGCCTGCCGACCGCCACCGAGGCGCTCGACCCGATCTCGCCGCAATACCTGGGCGACCTGATCGCCTGGACCGCCATCGGCGCCCGCACCACCGAATCGCAGACCCACCGCGAGATGTCGTCCGGCCTGTCGACCCCGGTCGGCTTCAAGAACGGCACCGACGGCGACATCAGCATCGCCATCAACGCCATCCTGTCGTCGGCGCATCCGCACTCCTTCCTGGGCATCAACGCGCAGGGCAATGTGGCGATCGTGCGCACGCGCGGCAACGCCTACGGCCATGTGGTGCTGCGCGGCGGCGACGGCCGTCCGAACTACGATTCGGTGTCGATCGCGATCGCCGAGCAGGCGCTGGCCAAGGCCAAGCTGCCGGCCAACCTGGTGGTGGACTGCTCGCACGCCAACAGCTACAAGAAGCCTGAGCTGCAACCGCTGGTGATGGCCGACGTCATCCACCAGATCGTGCAGGGCAACCAGTCGCTGGTGGGCGTGATGATCGAGTCCAACATCGTCGGCGGCAACCAGAAGATCCCGGCCGACCTGACCCAGCTGAAGTACGGCTGCTCGGTCACCGACGGCTGCATCGACTGGGAAACCACCGAACAGATGCTGCGCGACGCGCACAAGCAGCTGAAGCAACGTCCATAAGCTAGCCGAAGGCCATCACCCTGGTGGCCACGCCGAACGCCCCCGCCAGCGCCGCCTCGGCCTGGCTGGCCGGGGCGCTCAGTTCATCCAGATCCAGATACACCCTGCAGTCCTCCACCTTGACCGAATAACGGCGCGGCTCCGGCTCGTCGGACTCCAGCACCGCCCGCACCTCTTCCTCGCCGATACGGAACAGCGCCACGCCCGGCAACTCCTGCCAGGCCAGGCCGCGCGGC
>Ga0308157_10006748_pt1 | contig 13595 bp, 10 predicted proteins | sample PhyBR1_FD_201035 | JGI IMG/M metagenome (GOLD analysis project Ga0308157, IMG submission 201035) | Phyllosphere microbial communities from UC Gill Tract Community Farm, Albany, California, United States - DLSLB.R1 | ecosystem: Host-associated > Plants > Phyllosphere > Unclassified | place: USA...
GAACCGCCAATCAGGCGGTGGCACGGGCGCAGGCACTGGCCAAGCAATATACCGACGGTAATCCTGACGCCTCGGTTGACGCATTCCTCCACCGGCGTCGCGAAGATAGCGGCGAATGAGCGTGGTTCTCGACGCCTCCGCCCTCATCGCCATGATCAAGGGTGAGAAGGGGTCCGCCAAGGTCGCAGCCGGTATCGCCGGTGCGCGAGTGAGCAGCGTGAACTACGCTGAGGTGGTGACCCATTTTATCCACGCCGGAATGCCCGAGCGAGAAGTGGACGCCATGCTCGATCCTCTGCCACTGACCGTGGTGCCCGCCGACAAGGCCTTGGCGCAAATCGCCGGACGCCTGCGAGCCGTTACGGCTGAGGCGGGCCTTAGCCTCGGTGATCGCTTCTGTCTGGCGCTAGCCCGACGGGACGGACTGCCTGCCTGGACCAGCGACCAGAACTGGAAGAAGGTCGCGGATGCGGTCGAGGTCAAGGTTGTGACGATCCGGTAGCACGTTACGGCCACCCGTCCGCTTGCCGCTCGTGGCCAGCTAACTGCACCGATAGGTACAAGGCAGGGCAGGGCAGGGGGCAGGGCAGGAGCAGTGGCGGTATGGCGGATTAAGAACATTGCAGACGGTCGGTCCGGCATTGATCGACAGATGGCGGGCTACCTTTGGCAAAGGGGTGCGATTGCTTATGCGCCGCTCTGCCGGGTAAGGCAGCGTACCTAATCTGGGATGACATTCATGAAGAACGCCGAACTCGCCGAAACCTTAGTTGCCAATCATGCCATGTCGAAGGCCGATGCCCGCAAGGTGGTGGACGACCTGATGGCCGCGATCGTCGCAGCGGCTGGCAAGGGGGACGAGGTCTCGCTGACGGGCTTTGGCAAGTTCAAGGTCAAGGACAGTCCGGCACGTGAGGGCCGAAATCCAGGGACCGGCGAGACCATTCAGATTGCCGCATCGCGCAAGCTGACGTTCGTGCCCGCCAAGGCGGTCAAGGACGCGTTGAACGGTTGATAGTGTTGCGGCCTGCGCCACTGTTCCGGTCTTGCGGACGGTGGCGCGATCCCTTCAGGGCAAGATAATGACTGTTGCCCATGGGCGATAAAACATCCGCACACGAGCGTGCTGCTGCCTTGCTTGACGAACACCCCGACTACCGGGTGCTGCATGCATTGCCCCCGCCCGGGGCGTATCCCGTTGCAGAGCCGCAGGGGAGGGTGCGCACCGCCGCGGTCATCGACGTCGAGACCGTTGGCTTAGATGCGGATCATCCGATTATCGATCTGGCGATCCAGCGCATCGCCTTCGATGAGCGTGGCATGATCGTCCAGGTTGGTCAGCCCCGGCAGTGGTTCGAGGACCCGGGCATGCCGATCCCTGCTGAGATCACCCGGTTGACCGGTATCACCGATGCCGATGTTGCCGGCAAACAGATCGATGCTGACGAAGCTGTCAGCTTGATCGCCAGCACCACTGTCGCCATCGCTCATAATGCGGCCTTCGATGCCCGTCGTGTCGAGCAGCGTCTGCCCGCCGTCGCCGGTCATGCCTGGGCATGCTCGTGCAACGAGGTGCCATGGCCCGAACTGGGCTTTGACGGTCGCAAGCTTGGTCATCTCCTCATGCAGCAGGGCCTGTTCCATCACGGTCACCGGGCCGCAGTCGACGTGTGGGCGACGATAAATCTGTTGGGTTGCGTGCTATCCGACGGAGAGACGCCGTTGGCCAAGCTCATCCGTCAGGCAGAGCAGCCCAGTGTCCGGGTCGAGGCGACGAATGCCCCGTTCGAGGCCAAGGGCGCCTTGAAGGCGAGGGGGTACCGTTGGCATGCCGACAAGAGGAGCTGGTGGACCGAGATAGCGGCGGCGCGCGAGGCAGCGGAACTGGACTGGTTACGCGGAGCGTGTTCTTGCGCCCAACCCAAGCTGACGCCCGTCACTTGGGATCAGCGTCATCGCGGATGAGCGGAAGGCTGCAAGCAGACTGTCGGCATTTCTGGTGGATAGCGGCCCGGCCGCTTTCGGGCGGCGATTGCCGGTAAGCAGCCGTTCGTTCACGTAGAAGAGCGAGGCTGGGAGGCTGCAAGTGATGGATTGCCTGATGGTCGTATCGCTCCGAACATGCTGGGCCCCCTGGTGACGCGACGCGCTTGACTAACTACGGGTAACCCGTACATGTTCTGGTATGCAGTCCGTCATCGAAACCAATGCCTACCTTGCGGCGGCGAAGGACGTTGGCATGAGTGCCGAAGAGCAGCAGATGGTGGTCGATCTGATCGCTGCCAATCCGGAAGCCGGTGAGATCATGCCGGGGTGTGGCGGGGCCCGGAAGTTACGGGTAGCGCGGCCGGGTGGCGGTAAATCTGGCGGGTATCGGGTCATCACCTACTATGCGGGCATCGATGTGCCGACGTTCCTGCTGACGGTGTTTGGTAAGAACGAAAAGGCTAACCTGACTAAGGCCGAGCGTAATGCCCTTGCAGCTTTCACGAAGACGCTGACTGACAGCCTTAGGAGGAAAAAATGAAGAGTGCCTTCGACAAGATCGCAGCTGGGCTCACTGACGCGATCGCTCATGCGAATGGGGAAACGGGTCACGCAAGGGTAGCGGCGCCCATCGATGTGGCCGCGATCCGCAAGCGTACGGGCAAGACACAGGATCAATTCGCGCGCGCATACCATCTCCCGCTGGGTACAGTGCGGGACTGGGAGCAGAGCCGCAGCCAGCCAGATGCGCCAGCGCGAGTCCTGTTGTCGCTGATCAAAGCCGAACCAGACACCATCGAGCAGCTCGTTCAGCGGGCGTAGCGTCCTGAACAAGAACGCGATGGCGATGATGTTTGCCAGCAGCATGGCAAAGTGGCGGCAGCGTTCGACACGTGGGTCAGAAGTTACCGAGAGAGCCCTATGCTACGCTTAATCCACACCGCAGACTGGCAGCTGGGCAAGCCGTACGGTCGCTTCGACAGCGAAGTCCGCGCAGCGCTCAGCGAAGCGCGCTTCGACGCGATCGATGCGATCGGCAAGGCAGCGGTCGAGCATGGTGCCGCGCATGTTCTTGTCGCTGGAGACGTGTTCGATACCGAGGGTCCCGAAGATCGCGTCATTGTGCAGGCAGTGTCGCGGATGCAGCGATATGCCTGCACGTGGTGGCTGCTCCCCGGCAATCACGACTTCGCCCGCAACAGCGGTCTGTGGGACCGTGTTCGCGCCAAGGGGGCGGCGAACATCCGGATCGTCACGGAGCCCGTGCCGTGCGAGCTGGAACCCGGACACTGGCTCCTGCCGGCACCACTCACGCACCGGCACAACCTCGATGATCCAACCGCCTTGTTCGACACCATGGAGACGCCGGGCGCGACACTACGCATTGGCTTGGCCCATGGTTCGATCCGTGACTTTTCGTCGCGCGGTGAGGCGCAAAACCAGATCGCTCCGGACCGCGCACAGCGCTCCAGCCTGGACTATCTGGCACTCGGTGACTGGCACGGAGCGCTGCGGGTCGACGCGCGAACCTGGTACTCCGGCACACCGGAAACAGATCGCTTCCAGCGAGACGAACCGGGATATGCGCTGCTCGTGACGCTTGAGCCAGGCGTGGAGCCGGTCGTGTCACCGATCCGCACGGGCAGGTTCCAATGGCTGATGCGGGATTGGACGATTCCTGACGCGGACGGCTTTGTAGCCGAGTGCGATCGGCTGCTCGGCCCGATCGAACCGTCGGCAACGCTCCTGCAGCTGTCGCTTGCCGGCATCGTCAGCCTGTCCGACCGGATCACGATCCTTGGCAAGCTGGACAATGACCTGCGCCATCGCCTTCGGCATCTGGCGGTTGCGGCAGATGACCTGGTCGGTCGGCCGAGCGAGCAGGATCTGGCAGATCTTCAGGTGGAGGGCATGATCGGAACCGCTGCGGCAAAACTGATGAGTATGATCGAGGTCGGGGGTAACGACGGCGTTACGGCCAAGCGGGCGCTCGAGCGCCTCTTCGTGGAATATCAGCGCGGACAGGACGCAGCATGAGCCTCAAGATCCGGCGTATCGCGCTGTCCAACTTCCGCAAGTTCCGTGATCCGTTCGTTCTCGACGGGCTAACCGACGGACTGAACGTCATCATCGAGCCGAACGAGACCGGTAAGTCGACACTGCTGGAAGCCATGCGCGCGGCCTTCTTCATTCGGCACAATACGGCCAACCGCCTGGCGCGCAGCTATGCGCCGCACGGCGAGTCCGTCGCCCCGCAGATCGAGATCGGCTTCGAGGCGCGAGGCGAGGACTGGCAGGTCAACAAGCGCTTCTTAAAAGGTGCGTTGGTCGAGGTGCGTGGACCAAACGGCCGTGCACAAGGCGAAGATGCTGAAGCTCAGCTGCAGGCATTGCTCGGTGCGCGCCGCGACACGAGCCAAGCCGGCGACCCGGCCGCTCACGGTGCGCTGGGGCTGCTTTGGGTAGGGCAGGCGCAGGCGCTTGAGGTTACGCCCCCCGGTGAGATCGTGCGCGACAGCGTGCGCGCAACTCTGGAAGCAGAGGTCGGCACGATCATGGGCGGTGCAGCGTACCAGCGTGTGAGGCCCCGCATCGACAGCCAGTTTGCGGACTATTGGACCAACACCGGCCGGCCTAGCGGTCGCCAAACGACAGCTCGTACCGAGCAGGACGCTGCCGAGACCGCTGCGACCGAGGCGGCCACCCGGCTCGCCGCCCTTGAACAGGGGTTTTCCGATCTCGAGACAGCTCGGGCCAGGCTGAAAGTGTTGGACCGTGATCTTGCCGATACGACGGACGCCGATCGGCGAAAGGTTCTGGTTGGTCAGATCGACGTGGCGCGGTCCGCGGCGCAGTTGCGCGATACCCGACTGGCCGAGCAAGGCCGCCTTGCTGATCAGGTCAAGGGACTGGAGGATCTCACCGCGCGCCTCGCCGATGCTCGGAAGGCCGTCAGGGACACGGCCGCCGCGCTAAGCAAGGCACGTGAGATACGATCCGGCCTGGAAGAGGAATTGACCAGCACGCGTGAGCGAGCGGGTACGGCGCGTGATCGGCTGGCGACGGCCCGCGACGATAGGCGCAAGGCGCATGCCGTACTCGAGGCTGGCAACAAACTGGTTGCTGCACGAGCACGTCACGTCGAGATCGCTCGGGTACGCCAGCGGCACGCCAAACTGCTGCCCCTCGAAGCCGAACTTCAGGCAGCGCGCGAACTTGGTGCGACCGTGATCCCCGCCAGCGTCATCAAGACGCTGGAGGATCGTGAACGTGCCGTCGACAAGGCGCGCGCGGCGGTCGAGGCGGGCGCGACCCGGATCGAGTTCGCGGGCGATGTCAGCAGTGTTCGGATCGACGGAATGTCGGCTGAGCCCGGTGACCGTACGCTATCGCGTGAGACGCGCATCCAGCTTGGCGGCGCCGAGCTGATCATCCGACCGCCAGCGGGGCTGCAAAGCGCCCAGACGGCTCTCGCCAACGCCCGCGATGATCTGGGCGCAGCGTTGGCCGACCACGGGGTGACGAGTGTCGCCGACGCGCGGTCACGTAATGAGGTCGCACGTGATGCTGTTGCCAACGTGCGGACGCTTGAAGCGCGGATATCTGGAATCACGCCGGCCGTGGCGTTGCTCGGTCTCGACGCCGGTGCTTCGGCCTTGAAGACCTTCATGGCAGGATTGCCGGAAACCACGGAAGGGGAGGGCAGTGAGGAGGGACCGGACGTCGATGCGTTGAGCGTGATCGCGGCGGAGGCGGATTCAGCGCTCGCAAGGGCGGAGGGTGTCGATGAGGCGGCGTCTGCGCAACTGCGCGAGCTGGAAGCGCGCAATGCGCCCCTGATGGTTCAGGCGGCTAGCGCAGAGCGTGATGCTGCCAACGCTGTAGCGCAGTTCGCTGCTCTGGAAGGTAAGCCTGAGGTAGATCGTCTGGATGAGTCTCTGCTGGATGCACGTCAGCGGGAAGCGGCAGCGCTGGTCAGTCTGCAGGACGCCGAACGTGCTGCAACAGCGCATGATGTAGCGGCGATCGAACGCCAGATCGGGTTGTTGGACAAACGTGTCGAGGTCGCCCGGATGCAGCGGATCGATCTGGAGAAGGTGGTCGCCGGGCTCGAGGCGCGGATTGAGGCGGAAGGCGGCAAGGGACTGGCGGACCGCGCTGCAGCTGCGCGAGAAGAAGCGGATGCTGCGGCCGGCAACCTGGCGCGCGTCACGCAGGAGGCGGAAATGCTGAAGCTGCTTCGCGACACGCTGGAAGGTGCGCGAGCAGAGACCTCACGGACGTTCGTCGGGCCGGTTGCGCGACGCGCGCGCCGGCACATCGAACGGCTACTGCCTGGTTGCGATCCGAGCTTTGGGGATGATCTGGGCCTGACGTCGATCACGCGTGGTGGTCTGGGCGAGATATGCGGTGACCTTTCGCGAGGAACGCAGGAGCAATTGGCGGTGCTCACTCGGCTAGCTTTCGCTGACATGTTACTCGAGCAAGGTGTACCGGTGTCGTTGATTCTCGACGACCCGCTGGTCTATTCCGATGATGCCCGTTTGGATCTAATGACCGAGATCCTGACCGATGCGGCAACGCGAATGCAAATCATTCTGCTGACCTGCCGTGACCGCGCGTTCCGCCATCTTGGTAATCGGATCAACCTGATCGGGGCGCAGTGAGAACGAAGAGCGGAAGCCCGGTGGTGGAAACCGGAATGGCCGGTTTCGAGCAATCAACTCAGGTAAGCGGCCGTTCGTTGTCGATCGCACGCCGGCAGCTATGCGTCTCAGCTCCAGCCATTCAGGCGGGCTACGAGCGATCCCGAAAGCGGTCGTTAAGTCATTGGAGGCAGAGCCACCCTCTAAACGACTTATATTCGGCCTGCGCCATCTCAGCCGCGTCAAGCGCTGCTAACGATAGGGGGCTGTGCGCCCTGCCTCAATATTCGCGCCGCGGCTTGGTTATACTCTGGAACGTTCCAAACCACGCCCTTATCGGATGGTGCCGTCAACAAGACTGTGGTGCAGGGAAGGCTGGCCGCATCGAATTTGCGCGCGATGAACTCAGCTTCGCCACGGTCATGGCTCGACATGATCAGCTGATAGCCGTTCAGTTCGACCATATTGCGCATCACGTCGACAAAGGCGGCCGTATGGATGATATCGTTATGCTGCAGTGGGTCGTCGAGAAGCAGCGCACGCCAGCGTGACCATTGATAGGCTGTGCTCGCCGCGCACAGGATGCTGAAACCGTTTGCGGCTAGCTGGCCCTCGCTCAGCACGACTTGCGGAGGCAGATCCTTATTCGTCTCGATAGCATTGTCGACCTTTTCCCGGTAGCGCAGCGCCATCCCGAAGCTGGTCGCATCGACCCTCGTATCGGCCTTGAACTGAATGCTCTCACCCGGCGTGCTCAGCATCGCCTCGTTGAAGTCGTCGATCACAATATTGAGCGGATCGAGCACTCGCGCCGAAAAATTGTCGGCCTGCTTCTGAAGATCCTCAGAATAGCGCTTCACTGCATTGCGCGCCGCAGTCGTGAGTTTGACCGCCGCCCGCGCTGCCTCGATTTTCGTTTTGAGCGCTGCCAGATACGCCGTCGGATCCTTGACGCCATCGTCGCCCCCGGTCGCCCGCATCGACGCGAGGATCTCGTCGATTTCGACCTGCAGCAGCGCATCCTCATTGTCGCGGGCTAGCACAAGCTGGCGTTCGGCGAGGGACCGTAACCCCGTCAGCATCGCATCGATGGCGGACAGGCCGCGATCATAGTCTGCCTGGCTAGGAATGTCGTTGAGGCCAGCGCGCGTCCAGCGCTGCTGCATCTGCCGCGCTGATTGTTCAGAGGTCCCGCGCGTCACCTCGGCCGCAGCAAGCTCGCGCTGCGCAAGGTCGAGTGCCGCCTGTTCACGCTGCACATCTGCGGTGGCGGTGCTCGCCGCCTGAGTCAGTTGCCCCAGACGACGCCGCGCGTCTTCGCCGCGCTCGCGCTCCGCCGTCAATCTGGCCTCGATCTCACCTATCGTGGCGTTCGACAGAGCGCGCGCGGCGATGCGATCGGCGCACGCCTTGTCCTCCGCCCGATACTGCGCCAATCGTGTTCCGGACTGACTGTCGCGCGCGACCAGATCTTCGAGATCGGCCGCAACGCTCGACCGCCGTTCGGTCGCTGCCACCGCGTTCGCCGACAGGGGTTCAAGCGCAATCTCTGCGGCTGCAAGCGCAGTATCCGCATCGCGCGATCGGGCCGCGGCCAGCGCGGCGAGGTCGCTTTCCGGCGTCGTTGCGAGCGTCTGGGCGATGCTGGCGCGCGCATTCGTCACGGCATCAGCCGCTGCTCTCGCGGTCCGATCGAGTCCTTCGACCGCCGCCACGATGCCGCGAAGGCGACGGATCTCATCGCTGAGCGCGGGGCGGGTGGCGCGCAAGGACTCCAGCGCGTCATCGGCTTGCGCGAGGCGATGGTCGCTCTCCGACGCCGCGGCATCGGCAAGCGCCTTCAGGGCGCCCGGTTCGAATTGCGTGCGGCACACCGGACAGTCGGTTTCGTCCTCATGGATGTGACTGGCAAGCTGTGACAAGGCAGCGCTGATCGCCGACGCGTGACGGTCGGCCTCGTCGCGTTCGCGCTGCGCGTCGGCAATCTTGCCCTCGAGATCGGCCAACTGTGTTTCAAGTGGCGTCAGTTCCACTGAAGCACGCGTGGCGGCCTCGCGTCCCTGCGCCAATGCGCCCTCGGCGGCGCCGGACTGAGCTTCTAGGTGGAGACAATCCGCCATTGCCTCATTGAGCGCTCTGGCCGATGCTGCAAGGCTCCGCAGCCGCGCAACATCGGCACTGGCCTCGCCATGCTGACTGATCGCCGCGTCCGCTTCCGCAATCGTCGTGCGATGCGCCGCAATGGCGTTAGCAAGCGCCGTTCGATCCTGCTGCTCGGTCGACACCAGCGCGGCCAATTCGCCACGGCGGGCGAGATCGATTCGTGCCGCATCGAGCACTGCAATATTCTGGTCGATCGTGGCGATCGCGGCATTTTGCGCGATCACCGCGTCATTGGCGGAACCCACGAGCGGCGACGCCCGATCAAGCCGCGCCTGCGCATCGCTGACGACGTTGCGCAGGCGGACGAGCGTTGGATGGTCAAGCCGTCCCTCTGCCCGGCTGACGGCGAACTGTGCGGGCATGTCGGAGAGCGCCTTCATAGTCGTCCTGCGCCCACTAGCGGTCAGCAATGCCTCACCGATCCGGTCCCTGAACGCTGCGAGGCGTGCCGCTACGCCTTCGCTAGTGACGGCTATCGGCTGACCTGCCGCAAGCTGTTGAAGGTCGCGCTCGAGCTGGTCGATCCGCGCAGCGACTTCGTCGGCCGTCAACACGCCCGTGGCGCGCGCGGTCGCGCGGAGCCGCTCGAGCCGTGTCATCCATCCCTGCCAATCGGCGAGCTCCCGATCGAGCGTAGCAACGACGGCCTGTTCGGCGTCGAGCTTCCGCGTGAAGGCCGCGATGGTCGGTCGCCCGCGCAACCCTGCGCGGATCCTTTCGAGCCGGTCGATGCCGCTTGGTCCCTTGAGCGCCTGCCATTGGTCCTGCGGGTCGCGACTGGTGAACCGCTGCTGTGCCGCCTGACCAAGAAAATGGGTAAGGGCGAGATAGGTCCCCAGATCGTTGATCGTGCGGCGATCGGGCCGCGCAAGCTGCGCGACAATGTCCGCCATAGAAGTCCCGCCGGCGGTGCTGCGTTCAATGGCGTCGCCGTCCGAAAAGGTCAAAGCGACGCTATGCGATCCGGGCTCGGCGCCCCGGCGCGTGAGATAGTCCTTCTCGACAAGCTTCTTGCGACCCTTGTTGATATAGGGTTCGAACCGCCGGATCTGGTTAGTCAGTCCCCATTCGATTGCATCAAAGAAACTGCTTTTGCCAAGGCCGTTCGTCCCGGTGAGTAGAACAACGCCGGGTGCTGCCGGAATGTCGATCGCGAAGTCGCCGAAGGTCCGGAAGTCTTTGATCGCAATGCGGGAGAGGAAAATTTCGTTCATGCCTGTCCCCTCCGCTCCCAGGATTTAACCAACGCCGCCACAATATCGTCCGGCGTCTTCTTCTCGTCGAGCGCGATCCGCTCCCATTCGTCCGCCGTCGTCCGCGGCAGCCCCGGCGCGGTTGCACCGGTCCCGCTCAGCGCGTCGAGCGCCACGTCCTCAAACTGACCTTCGGCATGGACCCACGGCCGGGCGAGGAAAGTACGCTTGAGGAATTCGGCGAAGCTCTCGTCGTCATTCAGCGGATCTTCGGGTCGCAGCCATGCCAGCTTGCGCGCGACCCGGTCGTCGCGCTCGACCATCAACGCCATGGCGCGCCAAGCTTCCTGCCGCTCGCTCGCGCGGGGACCAAGCAGCATCAGCTGAAGATCCAGCGTCTCGTTGGTCCCAAGGAACGAGCGTGCGACGACGCACTGGTTGCGGCAGCGCCGCAGCGTCTCAAGAACCGCTTCCATCGCAGCAACCTCGGGGAGGATGCCCAGCACGATGTTGAAGCGGTCGATCCGGATCGCATGGCTCTCTGCCGGCAGATCGGTCGGACTGAGCGTCGTCGACTTGCTCGATCCGCCATTGAACGTCGCGCTCGCCAGCTCCGGGCGATCCTTGACCTTGAGATCAAGCACCAGCGCCGCCCTGCGCAGCCGTTCGGCGAAGTCCGCCAGTCCGGGTGATAGCGTCGCACTATCCGTCATGCCGCGCCTTTCATGATCGTCTTCTCGAGCTCTTCGAAATGCCGCGCCTCGACTGCTGCCAGCAAAGCGCGCAGCTCGGCCAGGCCCGCCGCCGCCGCGTCGATGAAATCGCGACTTATCGACATAATTACCGGACCAGAGCCATCCGTATCGCTGAGCCCAGGCTGGTCCGTGTCGATCTGCGCAAATGGCCGCTCGGCGATCCGGCTGACCTCGATAGCCGTTTTGACGACGAGTATGACGAACTGGGTCTGCCACATGAAGGATGCGGCGCACAGTGACATCTCGTCACCATTGATCATATCGGCCGCGCAGCCATGACCAGCCCATTCGCTGTCGCCGTCACGCAGGCGCACTAGATTACCCGGCCTCGCGCTTTTCGGCGACGTCGCATCCCAGGCTGCGGCGATGGCGAGGGCGACCGCGGTACCGCGCAGGATCACCGGCCATTTGCTGGGACCGACCAGGATCTGTGCCGCGTCGCGATGGTCATCCTCATCCACCGCGCAAATCATCAGGCGCAGGAAGTGATTGAGCAGTGCCGGGTCATCGGTGAACGACGCATGCCAGGCCGCCCATGTCGCGGCCATTGCGTCGCGAAGATCCTGCGCAATCTTCACGTTGATCGGGCGGCCGGGATCGGCGTTGCTCGCGAAGAACGGTTGGAGGTGCGTGTCCAGGCGCTCGAGCAGCCAGGCATCGAGCGAGCGGTGGATCCGGCGCGCCAGAATGTCGGGCGGCAGCGGGACCGGATCCTGAGCAGCACCGCCGGGATTGCCGTCAACGATCGCCGGCATCGCCATCCCTTCGGCATGCGGAGATTCCAGGCTGAGCTCGCGGACGAGCTGGCTCCACAGTCCGGGTGCGGCATGGAGCCGGCAATTGCCGCTATGGCAGGCGACCCGCAGCACCGCGCCCGCGACGGCGCCCAGCTGGCCGGGAGCATCGGGTAAGATGATCTCGAAAGGCTGTTGCTCGCTCCACGATCGGATGAGCTGGTCCGCCGGAACCGCGCCGGACCAGCGGATGTTCGGGCCTTCGCGCAACAGTTGTACCGATATGGAAAGCTGATTGGCTACCAGACGTTGCAGCCGGGGCGCGAGGATATCCGCACTGCGTGCCGCTTCCCTGAACAAGGACCGTGCTGGTGCCGATAATTTCGGGACGAGCGTTGCCTCGCCGTGGCGGGCAAGCCATTCCTTATGGGTCACGTCGAAGTTCGCCAGGTGCACGGCAAAGGGCGCTCGCACCACATCGCGCTGGGGGCCGCGCCGAACGATCACCGCATCCGCCGCAACCGTCTCCCCGGCGCAATCAAGCCAAAACGGGGCATCGACCGGAGATGGATTGGGGGCGTCGATCCGCGCAACGACCCCGCAATGCAGATGCCGGAACGACCGCTGGGCGTCACCGACGCACGCCTTGATCGTGAGGTAGGCGGCGAGCCGATTGAGTATTGCCGTGGAGACGTCGAACAGCTCTGCATGCTGGGTCTGGAACGTCAGCTGCACGCCGGGTCGCAGTTGCTGGGCGACCGCGGCAACGAGGCCGATATCAGTGAGCGGCTGCAGCAGCTCGGCGTCATAGACCGCCATGAAATCGAAGCGGGCGCCATTGGCATCCTCGGCGCGGGCGCGCACATCGATTTCGGCAAGGGTCGGTTTCAGCGCCGCGATGCCAGGATGTTCGGAGATCAGCCGGATCATCCCGGCATGATCGAAGTCGCGCGCTCCTGCGGCCACGAAATCGATCAGGCCGCCATCGCCTGCACCGCTGACGAAGAACCGCGGGGTCGGCCGGCCGGCGAACTCGGCAACCGGAACGCCGGCATCGGTCCAGTAGCTGGCGCTTTGTATCGCCGGTAACGGCTCGCCGGGCTCAAGCCCGTACCCGACAGCAAGAAACACAATGTGAAATTGTTCGTGCAACTCCGCGCCTGGCGCCGGGGCATTGAGCTCGGTGATATCGAGCTGATAGCCGTCCGCCGTCCGCGTCAGCCCCGTGATCCGATGGCGCAGCCGTCGCTCGAGGCGCGGCGCCAGCCTGACTACAATGTCTTCGAACCCGAGCAGGACATCGTTGCGCACAGCGCGGCACGTCCCGGACTCCCAGTCCAGGATCGGCAAGTCAGCGATGGGGTCGGTCGTGTAGTGCGCTGGCCAATCGTAGATATGCGGATCGAGCCGCCGGCGATCGGTCGTCGACTGCAGGGGCAGCAGTGCATCAGCGGACTCGAAAAGGACGACCTGCGACCCGGTGACGAGCGCGGCGGCAGCTGCAGCGGTGACACCCGCCGCACCGCCGCCAATGACGGCGATCCGCGGATTGGCGTGGAGATAGCCGAGTTCCTTTAGCGCGTGGACCAGCGACAGCGCCCGCACTTGCTGGGAGTAGAAGGTGATACGCCGGTCAAAACTGCCGATCACGAACAGGTTCGGCCTGTCGCGCACCGTCGCGCCGTCTACAATGTCTTGGGCAAGCAGAGCGTCAGCCAACGCAGCGCGCTCCCGCAGACATGCGCGCCTGCCATACCGGCACCAAGACAGTGGCGTAGGTTCCCGCACACATGATCGACAATCCGCCCCCCCTCCGGCTGCGTCGCTGCGACAGCCGGCGCAATCGGTTATGAGGAGGAACCCGGAAGGACGCAAGATTCTGATGAGTTTCGCGAAGTCACTGTAAGCCCGGCTTGCCTATACGGTCGAGAGGGGGCAGCCGTCATCAATGCGCAGTTGCAGCCAATTCGCGGTAAGATAGGTGCGCAGCGCTTGCTCATTGTCATTGTGCAGACGCGCCCGGCCCAGCGTGGCGGGATCGAAAACCGGGCGCCGCAGCAGATGTAGCCGGTGCTCGTCGCTCCAATCAGGAAGAAGGTCTTCGAGGGGGATGGACGT
>Ga0308157_10006756_pt1 | contig 13581 bp, 12 predicted proteins | sample PhyBR1_FD_201035 | JGI IMG/M metagenome (GOLD analysis project Ga0308157, IMG submission 201035) | Phyllosphere microbial communities from UC Gill Tract Community Farm, Albany, California, United States - DLSLB.R1 | ecosystem: Host-associated > Plants > Phyllosphere > Unclassified | place: USA...
CTAGGTCCCAGTTGCCTTCCTCGGTATAGAACTTGGTGGCGAAGCCGCGCACATCGCGCACGGTGTCGGCCGAGCCGCGCTCTCCTGCCACGGTGGAAAAGCGCACGAAGACTGGCGTGCGCTTGCCCTTGGCAGCGAACGGCGCGGCGCGCGTGATGGCGCGCAGGTCGCAGTAGCTTTCGAAGTAGCCGTGCGCCGCCGAGCCGCGCGCATGCACCACGCGTTCAGGAATGCGCTCATGATCGAAATGGGTGATCTTCTCGCGCAGGATGAAGTCTTCCATCAGCGACGGGCCGCGCAGGCCGGCTTTCAGGGAGTTCTGGTTATCGGCGACAGGGACGCCCTGGTTGGTGGTCAACTCACGGCCGCTATCGTCGGCGCGCACCCGATCCAGCGGGCGGTTGATGGCGTTGTCGCCAATTTCCTGCTCACCATCGCCGACCTTGGGTGAGGCGATGGTCTCGGTGCTGGTGCTGGCGGTGACCAGCGGTGATGGCGGCGCGTGCGTCTCGCCGGCGTGCGGCGTGTAGGCCGCCTCGCCATACTCCAGCGGCTTGGTGGAATTGAAAGGCATCCCGGCGGCCAGGATATCGTCACCGGTATTCTTTTCCAGCAGCTGTTCCGCAATCGGATTCGGTGGTCCAAGACGCGCAGGCCGTGGCGGCGCGGCCGGTCCGGCGACCGTGCTCAGAATCGATCCGGCGCCGTCCACCGCGCCGCCGTTGGATTTACGTTTAGCCATACCGACCTCCTAAATTAGATAGAGGTCGAGTGTGCGATCGTTAGCGCTGAGTGTGTTTGATCAAGCGCAAATCCGGTGTCAGGTCTGACTTTGGTACATGAGCTCGTGTGCGAATGTCAGACCTGACACCGGTTTTAGAAGAAATGCTGCCAGTCGGCCAGCCAGGTGGGGAAGTCTTCGACCGGCATCGGCTTGGCGATGTAGTAGCCCTGGGCGTAGGTGCAGCCCAGGCTTTGCAGGAAATCCCAATCCTGCTTGGTTTCGACGCCGACGGCGACCGATCGTCGGTCCAGCGAGCGCGCCAGGCCGAGGCAGGAGCGCAGCACCGTGCCGATCGCCGAGCGCTTGGAGGCGCCGTCGACGAAGCTGCGGTCGATCTTCAGCTCCGAAAACGGAATCCGCGCCAGCAGTTGCAGGTTGCTGCGCCCGGTGCCGTAGTCATCGATCGCCAGCCCGAAGCCGGCCATCCGCAGCCGCAGCAGGCGTTCGAGGAAGTGCGGATCGGTGCTGAGCACCGCCGATTCCGTCATTTCAAACGTGATGTAGTCGGCCATGATGCGATGCCGCTCCAGGCAGGCCGCAATCTGCTCCATGAACTGCGGGTGCGCCAGCGTGCTCTGGTCGACGTTGATCGATACCGAGATCGGCACGCCCTGCTCGTGCAGCTTGCGGCAGGCGGCCACCGATTTTTCTATCATGGTCCAGTCGAGGTAATCGACCCGCTGCGCCGTCTCCAGTGCCGGCATGAAGGACGCCGGCCCCAGCACGCCATGCAGCGGATGCCGCCATCGCGCAAACATCTCCAGTCCTTTGACCTGGCCGGTCTCCAGTTCGATTTTAGGCTGGAAGAAGGGATCGAATTCGCGGTTCTGCAAGCCGTGCCCCACTTCGGAGAAAGACAAGGTGGGCGCCGCTTCATGCATGCCACGCGCTTCACCCGGCGGAACATAGTTGTGGATCAACGCCACCAGTCGGCTGCCGATCACCGGCTTGCCGATGGCGCCCAATACATTCACGCCATAGGCCAGCGCCATCGTCTCCACCGAGAACAGCACCGCGTTGGATTGCGCGCCAACGATGATGACGCCGGCCTTGCAGCGCGCTTCACCCAGCCGCCGTATCAGCTCCAGCGCATCCATGCCCGGCAACGCCAGGTCGATGATGGCGATATCCACCACCGGCGTGATGCCGGCGCTGAAATGGCGCAGCGCCGTATGCCCATCGGGAGCTTGGGTGATCTTGCCCACGCCCACGTGCACGAGGATGTCGGCCAGCGCGTGCCGTTGTACCTGATCCCCTTCGGCTACCAGAAAGTGCAACTGCGCGATGTCCATGACCGCCTCCAGTGTGTGCTTTAGGTCTGATTTTGCCTGACTTGCTCGAAAAAGCATACTGCCGCACAGGCGGCGACGTTCAACGATTCTACCTGTCCCAGATGCGGGATCACGACTTTGTGCGTGGCCTGCGACAACAGGTCGTCCGCAACGCCCTGCCCCTCGTGGCCGAAGATCCACGCCACCGGCTGGCGCAGGTCGATGTCGTACAGCTTTTGTGCCGCGTAGCCGCTGGTGGCCAGCGTTGGCACGCTTGCAGAGCGCACCAGCTCCGACAGGTCGACATTCTCAAAGATATCCAGCACGAAGTGCGCGCCCATCGCCGCCCGCAGCACTTTCGGCGACCAGCAGAACGCCGTGCCGCTGCTGCAATAGACTTGCTGGATGCCTGCCGCCGCCGCGCTGCGCAGGATGGAGCCGACGTTGCCCGGGTCCTGCACGCCGTCCAGCAGCACCGCCGACACGCTGAGCGGCGCCGTTACCGAACGTTCCGGCGTATCGATCAGGAACATCACGCCAATGCCGTTTTCGACCTGGCTGATGCCGTTGTACAGCGCATCCGGCAAGGCCAGTACATGCGCGCGCTGCGCTTCCAGCTGGCCGACGATGTCCATCACTTCAGCGTTGTGCAGCGAGCTTTCGCTGACCACGCACTGCTCCGGCATGCCGCGCAGTTGCAGGTAAGATTGGCACAGGTGCACGCCGTCCAGCAGCGTGCGGCCGGCCTTGCGGCGCGCCTGCTGGCTGCCGGCCAGCTTGACCAGTTCCTTGTATTGCGCATTGTCGCGCGAGGTGATGGTTTTCACAAGTTCACCTCCAGTAGCGCGCGCACCGGCGCGAACGAGCGGCGATGCACCGGCGACGGGCCGTGCTCGCGCAGGCGTTCCAGGTGCAGGGCCGTGCCGTAGCCTTTGTGCTGGTCGAAGCAGTATTGCGGATAGCGTGCGTGCAGCGACACCAGTGCGGCGTCGCGCGCGGTCTTGGCGAGGATGGAGGCGGCCGAGATGGCGTCCACCTTGTCATCGCCACCGATCACCGCAATGCTCTGGATTTTCATGACCGGGCAGCGGTTGCCGTCGATCAGGGCTAACGTCGGCACGGTGCTCAGCGCTTCGACCGCGCGGCGCATCGCCAGCATCGACGCTTGCAGGATATTCAGCTTGTCGATTTCTTCTTCCGACGCTTCGGCAATGGCCCACGCCAGCGCGTGCTGCCTGATCAGCGGCGCCAGCATGTCGCGCTTGGCCTCGGTGAGTTTCTTCGAGTCGCGCAGGCCTTCGATGGGACGCGAGACGTCGAGGATGACGGCGGCCGCGAACACCGGGCCGGCCAGCGGGCCGCGCCCTGCCTCATCCACGCCGCAGATGATTTCATCCGGCGAGTCTGGCAGGTCATCGAACAGGCCTAGGTTTTGATTCTTCACTTGGTTCTTTCAATTACTTGTAGCACGGCGGCTGCGCTTTCCGCTGCGCTGTTACGCAGCAGACTGTGATGCATGTCGGTGAAACGCTGCGTCAGTCGCTGGCGATGCGGCGCGTCGCTCAGCTGCTTCCACATCGCCTCGGCCAGTGCTTCGGCGCTGGCGGCGTGCTGCAACAGCTCCGGCACCAGGAATTCGCGCGCCAGGATGTTCGGCAGTCCTATCCACGGCTGGTAGCCGAAGTGGCGCAGGATCTGCCACTCCAGTTCCATCATCTTGTAAGCGATGACCATCGGCTTCTTGAACAGCGCCACTTCCAGCGACGCCGTGCCGGATGCCACCATCACCGCTTCAGCGGCGGCGATCGCGGTATGCGACTGGCCATCCAGCAGCTGGATCTCGACATCCTGCAAACCGGCTTGCGCCAGCAGTTCCAGGAAGTAGGCGCGCTGGCGTTCGCCGGCCATCGGCACCACGAAGCGCAGCGTACTGTCGCGCTGCTTCAGCAGCCTGGCCGCCTGCACGAAGGCGACCGTGTTGTACTTGAGCTCGGACATGCGGCTGCCCGGCATGATGGTGACCACGTTGGCGTCTTCCGGCAAGCCAAGCTGACGGCGTGCGCTAGCCACGTCCGGCGTCAGCGGAATCAGCTCGGCCAGCGGGTGGCCGACATAGCTGACCGGCACGCCGGCCTGCTTGTATATCGCTTCTTCAAACGGGAAGATCACCAGCATGTGCGACACGGCGCGCTGGATCTTCTTGATGCGGCCACCGCGCCAGGCCCAGATCTGCGGCCCGATGTAGTGCACGGTGGGGATGCCGGCCGCCTTCAGCTGCTCTTCCAGGCCAAGGTTAAAGCCTGGATAGTCGGCGCCGATGAAGACCGCCGGACGCTCGGCCAGCAACTGGTCGCGCAGCGCGCTCTGGACGCCTTTCAGTTCGCGATAGCGCATCAACACAGGCAGCAGACCGCGCACGGTCAGCTGGTCCATCGGCCAGTGCGACTCGAAGCCCTGGGCCATCATCTGCGGCCCGCCGATGCCATGGAAGCGCGCGTCCGGCAGATGCGGACGCAGGCCGGAAAGCAAACGAGCCGCCAGCATGTCGCCGGACGGCTCGCCTGCCACCAGGGCCAGGGACAGCGGCCTGCCGGCCGCCGCGTCCCGCCTCGTGCCATCGGCACCGGGCTGCGCGGCGTGCGGCGCCATGTTATCGGACAATGCCACGGCTTGCCGTATCGAGGAACTCGCGCATGGCGCGCATATGCAGCGCCACGTCGGCCGGCACGGCCGCTTCTTCAGCGATCAGCGCCGCCTTGGCTTCTTCCAGCGTCAGGCCGGAGCGGTAGATGATCTTGTACGCGGCGCGGATACCGTTGATCTGCTCGCGCGTGAAACCACGGCGTTTCAAACCTTCGATGTTGACGCCATGCGCCGCCGCCGGATTACCGTTCAACAGCACAAACGGCGGCACATCCTGCGTCAGCGAAGTGCTCATGCCGACAAACGCGTGCGCGCCGATCTTGCAGAACTGGTGCACATTGGCGAAGCCGCTCATGATCACGTAATCGCCGATTTCGACGTGGCCGGCGATCTGCGCGTTATTCGAGAAGATCGTATTGCTGCCCACCACGCAGTCATGCGCCAGGTGGACGTAAGCCGAAATCCAGTTATCGTTGCCCAGCGACGTTACGCCCTTGTCCTGCACCGTGCCGGTGTTGAAGGTGCAGAATTCGCGGATCGTGTTGCGGTCGCCGATGGTCAAACGGGTTGGCTCGCCGTTCCACTTCTTGTCCTGCGGCGCGGCGCCGATCGACGAGAACTGGAAGAACTTGTTGTCGCTGCCGATGCTGGTGTGACCTTCGATGACCACGTGCGGACCCACCACCGTGCCGGAGCCGATGCGAACGTTCGGGCCGATCACCGAGTACGGGCCGACTTCGACGCTGTCATGCAGCTCGGCCTTGCTGTCGACGACGGCAGTGGCGTGTATCTTGGCCATGATTACTGTCCTGCGGCTGGCTGCGAAGCGTCGGCAGCGTTACGGATGGTGCACATCAGGTCTGCTTCCACGGCAGTCTGGCCGTCGACCGAGCCGACCGCCTTGTATTTCCAGATGCCGCGCGAGACGCGCACGATTTCGATATCCATTTTCAGCTGATCGCCAGGACCGACCGGGCGCTTGAAGCGCGCGTTGTCGATGCCGACAAAGTACACCACCGAGTTCTCGTCCGGCTTGATGCCCATGGTCTTGAACGACAGCAGCGCGGCGGTCTGCGCCATCGCTTCGATCATCAGTACACCCGGCATCACCGGCTTGTGCGGGAAGTGGCCGTTGAAGAATTCTTCGTTGACGGTCACGTTCTTGATGGCGGTGATGGACTTGTTCTCTTCATACGAGAGCACGCGGTCGACCAGCAGCAGCGGATAGCGGTGCGGCAGGTAGGACTTGATCTCGCAGATGTCCATCGTCTTGTTTTCAGTAGTGGTCATGATTCGTTATTCTCTGTTTTGGTCTTGATAATTTTTTCCAGTGCGCGGATTTTATCGCGCATGGATGACAGGTTGCGCACGATGACGGCCGATTTTTCCCAGTCGGCGTTTTTCGCCAACGGATAGAAGCCGGTGTACTGGCCCGGCTCCAGGATCGAACGCGACACCATCGAGCCGGAGCCGACGTGCACCTTGTCGACGATGCTCAGGTGGCCCAGCACCATGGCGGCGCCGCCGAAGGTGCAGTATTTGCCTATCTTCGCGCTCCCGGCCACGCCGACGCAGCCGGCCATCGCCGTGTGCGCGCCGATGTGGCAGTTATGGCCGATCTGGATCTGGTTATCCAGCTTGACGCCGTCTTCGATAATCGTATCCGCCAGCGCGCCACGGTCGATGGTGGTGTTGGCGCCGATGTCCACATCGTCGCCGATCATCACGCGGCCGGTTTGCGGGATCTTGATGTAGACGCCGCCCTCGTTGGCAAAGCCGAAACCGTCGGTGCCGATCACCGCGCCGGAATGGATGATGCCACGCGCGCCGATCTGGCAATACGCATGGAAAGTGACGTTGGCGAACAATTTGGTGGCATCGCCGATCACCGCCTCGCGGCCGATGAAGCAGCCGGCGCCGATGACGGCGTGCTCGCCGATCACCGCGCCGTCTTCCACCACCGCGCGCGCGCCGATGTGCGCCGATGCGGCCACCTGCGCCGTCTCCGCCACCACGGCGGTCGGATGCACGCCAGCCGCCGGCACGATGGCCGTCAGCGACTCAAAATACTGCGCCGCGCGGGCGAAATACACATAGGGATTCGGGACGACGATGCGCGCGCCAGTGTAACCGGCGGCGATAAAAGCGTCATCGGCGGCCGACACAATCAGTGCCGCCGCCTGGCTCTGCAGCGCCTGAGCGCGCAGCTTGCTATTGCTGAGAAAGCTGATGTGCGAAACGCCGGCATCCGCCAGGGGCGCGATCCCGGATACTTCCAGGTTCGCGTCGCCCACCAGCTGTCCGCCCAAGCGTTCGACCAATGCTCCTAGTCGAGTGCCCATCGGGTGATCCAATCTTTGACGAGGTTATTACTTGTCTTACTTGTCTTTGTCCAGCGCGGCCAGCACCTTCTCGGTGATGTCGATGCGCGGGCTGGCCCAGACAGCGTCCTGCAGCACGATGTCGAAGCCTTCCACGTTGGCCATCTGCTTGATGATCCTGGTGGCTTTTTCCGAAATCGCCTGACGCTCTTCATTGGTGCGCTGGCTCAGGTCTTCGCGGAACTCGCGCTGGCGGCGCTGGTATTCCTTGTCCAGCTCAAACACGTCGCGCTGGCGCTTGACGCGGTCCGCCTCGCTCAGCGCCGGCGCATCTTTTTCCAGCTTTTCCGACGCCGTCTTCAGGCGCAGGCCCATGTCGTTCATCGCCTTTTCACGGTTTTTGAACTCTTCCTGCAGCTTTTCGCCGGCCAGCTTGGCCAGCTTCGACTCATTGTAGATGCGCTCGGGACTGATCCACGCAATGCGCGATGCCGAGGTCTGAGCCTGCACCGGTGCCAATGAACACCAGCCCAATGCAAGCACGGCAAGATATTTGGTCATGGTTGCGGATGCAGTCTTCAACTTATTTCTCCGAGGTAAAAATTAATACTTTCCGACATTAGAAGCCGGTACCCATCTGGAACTGGAAGCGTTCCAGGCGGTCGCCATACTTGGCGTTCAAAGGCTTAGCATAACTCAACTTCAACGGACCGACCGGCGAAATCCAGCTGATGCCCAGACCCGAAGAATAGCGCAATTGCGACAAACGCATTTTTTCAGCTTCCTGATACACCTGGCCGCCGTCGAGGAAAGCAAACCAGCGCAGGCTGCGGTCCTGGCCGGAGCCCGGGAACGGCATTTGCAATTCGGCATTACCGATCAGGCGCGAAGCACCGCCCAGCGCATCGCCGTAGCGGGTGTCCACCGCACCCAGCGAGGAGCTGTAGTAGCCGCGCACCGAGCCGATGCCGCCGGCGTAGAAGTTCTTGAACACCGGATAGTTGCTGTCGCCGAAGCCACGGCCGTAATCGATCTCGCCTTTCAGCGCCAGGGTCATTTTCCAGAACAAGGGCTTGTACCACTGCTGCTCGTAGACGGCGCGGTAGTATTTCTGCTCGCCGATCAAGTCCAGTTCCAGGTTGGCGCGCTGATAGCGGCCAATGGTTGGCGTGGTGGCCGAATCGCGGCTGTCGCGCGCCCATGCCACGGTCAGCGGCACGGCGGTGGCGCTGGCAGTACCAACACCGCTGGCGATGCCGGTGATCGAACGCACGTAATCCTGGAAGCGGGTCGGCGAGGTTTCGTCGGTGGTGATCTTCGAGCGTTCCAGGCCCACACCGAAAAACACGGTGTCGACTTCCGAGAACGGCACGCCCCAGCTGACGCGGCCGCCCTGCTGTTTAATCGTGTACATACCGATGTTGACCGCCGGCGGTTTGGTGGTGCGCAGATACAGCTCGTAGCCGCGCGACACGCCGTCGTCGGTGTAGTACGGGTCGGTCTGCGAGAACGAAATCGTGCGGCTGTACTTGGAGGTATTCAGCTCCAGGCCGACGGTGGTGCCCGAACCGGCGAAGTTGGCCTGCTGGATCGCCGCCTGGAACGAGAATTTCTCCGACTGCGAGAAGGCGCCGCCGATCTGGAAGTTGCCGGTCGGGCGCTCGGTCACGGTCATGTTGACGTCGACCTGGTCGGACGTGCCCTGTGCTTCCGGCGTATCGACGGTGACGTCCTTGAAGTAGCCGAGGCGGTCGACGCGGTCGCGCGACAGCTTGATCTTGTTGGCGTCATACCAGCTGGATTCGAACTGGCGGAATTCGCGGCGGATCACCTCGTCGCGGGTGGACGTGTTGCCGGCGATGTTCATGTGGCGCACATAGGCGCGCTTGCCCGGATCGATGAAGAAGGTGAACGACACTTCACGCTTGTCGACATCGATGTCCGGCGCCGCGTTGACGTTGGCGAAGGCATAGCCGAAGGTGCCCAGGCGGTCGGAAATCAGCTTGTTGGTGGCGGTCAGCATCTCACCCGAATAGATCGCGCCTTTACGCAGCAGCACCAGCTGGCGCAGCTCCTCTTCGCGGCCGAAGGTCTCGCCTTCGAACTTGATGTTGTTGACCTTGTACTGCTCACCCTCGGTGATGTTGACGGTGATGTAGATATCCTTCTTGTCCGGCGTGATCGACACCTGGGTGGAGTCGATATTCATGCTGATGTAGCCGCGGTTCAGGTAGAAGGACTTGAGCGACTCGATGTCGCCGGTCAGCTTGGTCTTGGAATACTGGTTGGCCTTGGTGTACCACGAGAACCAGCCACCAGTGTTCAGCGCCAGGTTTTCCTTCAGTTCCTTGTCGGAGAACACCTTGTTGCCGACGATGTTGATTTCCTTGATCTTGGCGATCTCGCCCTCGTCCACCACGAAGTTGATGTTGACACGGTTACGCTCCAGCGGCGTGACGGTGGTTTCCACCTTGACGCCATACAGGCCGCGCGAAAGGTACTGGCGCTTCAGCTCCTGCTCGGCGCGGTCGACCGACGCCTTGTCGAAAATCTTGGCCTCGCCGACGCCGATGTCTTTCAGCGCCTTGATCAGCGTGTCTTTTTCAAATTCCTTGGTGCCGGTGAAATCCACCTTGGCGATGGCCGGGCGCTCCTCGACCAGCACCACCAGCACCTGGCCGTCCTTCTCCAGCTTGACGTCCTTGAAGAAGCCGGTCGCATACAGCGCCTTGATGGCGGTCACCGATTTATCGTCGTTAAAGGTTTCGCCGACTCGCACCGGCAGATAGCTGAAGACCGTACCGGCTTCCGTACGCTGGATGCCTTCGACGCGGATATCTTTGATGACGAAGGGATCGATCGCCATGGCGCTACCGCTGCAGAGTGCCAGGACAGCGGCGCCAATCAGGCTGCGGCGCAAGGAAGTTGAAGTAATACGGTCAGAATATAATTTCATCGGGTTCAATGGCTCAATCAACGAGAACTACACATTACAGCTACAGCAACCGGACAACGTCGTTAAACACCGCCAACAGCATCAGGCTCAGTAACAAGCCCATGCCCAGCCGCTGCGCGATTTCACCGACGCGCTCCGGCACAGAACGCCCAGTTAAAACTTCCAGCGAATAATACAGCAAATGCCCCCCGTCTAGAACGGGAATCGGCAGCAAATTCATTACTCCAAGACTAATGCTGATGAAGGCAATAAAGCTCAGATAGTATTCCAGGCCCAGGCGCGCAGTCTGCCCGGCGTAGTCGGCAATCGTGATCGGCCCGGTCACATTCTTCAGTGAGACCTCGCCGGTGACCATTTTGCCGATCATTTTCAGCGTCATCGTACACGTATCCCAGACCCGCACTACCGACTTTTGCAGCGCAGCCAGCGGTGCCGAGGGCACCCGGATCATATCCGGGCGATTGGCGATCTCCGCGCTGATCTTACCGACTGTTACAGTTCCTTTGCCGGATTTTGCTTCGCCCGCTTGCGGCACCACGCTGACCGTCAATGGCTGGCCGGCGCGTTGCAGCGTCACCTGCACCGCGCGCCCCGGCGCGGAACGGATTTTCTCGATGAAGCCCTGGCCATCAGCCACTGCCACGCCATCCACACCGGTCAGCAGGTCGCCTGCCGCCAGGCCGGCGCGTTCGGCCGGGCTGCCCGGCAGCACGCGCAGCACCACCGGCGCCGGCAGCGCCACGCCCAGGCCCAGCTGGGACGGCACATCGCCTTCCAGGTCCATGTCCTTCAGCGCCGTCGCCGGCACGGTCAGCGCCACGCGGCCCTGCCCCGGACGCTCGACCGCCAGCCGCACCTCATGCTGATCGATGGCCGACTGGATGAACTGCCAGCGCAGTTCGGACCACACGTGCACCGGCTGTTCGTTGGCAGCGGTGACGATGTCGCCGCTCTGCAGGCCGGCCTGCGCGGCCGGCGAGGCGGCACGCACGCTGATCTTGCTGCTGGGCTCTTCCACGCCGTGCATATACAGGCCGGCAAACAGCACGATGGCTACCAGGAAGTTGGCGATCGGGCCGGCGGCAACGATGGCGATGCGCTTCCACACATTCTGGCGCGTGAATTCCCGTTGCAGGTCGGATTCCGGCAGGCCCGCCAGTTCGCCTTCGCGCGCGTCCAGCATCTTGACGTAGCCGCCCAGCGGCAGCGCCGACAGTGCCCATTCGGTCTGGTCCTTGCCGAAGCGGCGCGACCAGACCACCTTGCCCATGCCGACCGAGAAACGCAGCACTTTCACGCCGCACCAGCGCGCCACCAGGTAGTGGCCCAGCTCGTGGAATACCACCAGCGGACCAAGGCAGAAGATGAACGCCAGGACGGTCTGGATGCCGCTCATTTTGCCAATCCGGCGATAAAGGTTTCAGCGGCGGCGCGGGCGGCGGCGTCTTGCGCCATCACCGCTTCGATGCTGTGGGCGGCGCCGTGCGGCAGCGTGTCGACCACATGACGGATCACGCGGTCGATCTGGCGGAAGCCGATTTTCAGGTCGAGGAAGGCTTGCACCGCCACTTCGTTGGCGGCGTTCAGCAGCGCCGGCGCAGTGCCGCCGGCGCGCAATGCTTCAAACGCCAGGGCCAGGCAGGGGAAGCGTTCAAAGTCAGGCCGCTGGAATTGCAGCGTGGCGACCTGCGTCAGGTCCAGCTGCGCCACGCCGGAGGCGATGCGTTCCGGGTAGGCCAGCGCGTGGGCGATCGGCGTACGCATGTCCGGGTTGCCCAGCTGCGCCAGCACCGAGCCGTCGACGTAGGACACCATGGAATGAATCACCGACTGCGGGTGGATCACCACTTCGATCTGGTCGGCCGGCGCACCAAACAGCCAGTGCGCCTCGATCACTTCCAGGCCCTTGTTCATCATGGTGGCCGAATCGACCGATATCTTGCGCCCCATCGACCAGTTCGGATGCTTGCAGGCCTGATCCGGCGTCACCGCGTCCAGCGTGGCGACATCGCGCGTCAGGAACGGGCCGCCGGAAGCGGTCAGCAGGATCTTAGCGACGCCGGCGGCGCTATCGCGCACGGCCGGCATCTTGCCGCCAAATTGCGGCATCGACTGGAAAATCGCATTGTGTTCGCTGTCGATCGGCAGCAGCACGGCGCCGGATTCATGCACGGCGTCCATGAACAGCTGGCCAGACATGACCAGCGCTTCCTTGTTCGCCAGCAGGATCTTCTTGCCAGCGCGGGCGGCGGCCAGCGTCGGTGCCAGGCCGGCGGCGCCGACAATTGCCGCCATCACGCTGTCGACTTCGGCGGCGCTGGCGATGCTGCACAGCGCCTGCTCGCCCCACGCCACGTCGGTGTTGACGCCAGCGGCGCGCAGCAGCGCGGCCAGCTGATCGGCGGCGGCAGCCGTGCCAACCACCGCGCGCGCCGGGCGGAACTGCACGCATTGCGCGGCCAGTTCCTCAACCCGGCTATGCGCCGACAGTGCGTAGACAGCGTAGCGTTGCGGATGGCGGGCGATCACGTCCAGCGTGGAGACGCCGATCGAGCCGGTGGCGCCTAATACGGTAATACGTTGCATGGTAGTTCTTTCAGATCCAGGACGAGACCAGCGCGGCCATCGGCAGCACCGGGATCAGCGCGTCCACGCGGTCCAGCACGCCGCCGTGGCCAGGCAGCAGATTGCTGCTGTCCTTGATGCCGGCGCGGCGCTTGAGCGCAGATTCAAACAGGTCGCCGATGACCGAGAACATCACCAGCACCAGCAGCACCAGCAAGGCGACCGCCCAGCCGAAGCGGGCTTGCAGCCTGAAGGCGAAGGTGTCTTGCAGCCAGGGCGCGGCGCCGCCGGCGAGCAGCACCGAAATCACCGCCAGCACCAGTACGGCAATCGCACCGCCGATCGCGCCTTCCCACGACTTGCCTGGCGAAATGCTCGGCGCCAGCTTGCGCTTGCCAAACGCCTTGCCGGAAAAATAGGCGCCGATATCGGCGATCCACACCAGCACCATCACCGACAACAGGTACAGCGGCGATTTCAGGTACAGGCCGACCAGCGCGAAGAACGCGGCAAACACGGCAAAGGTAAAGGTGATGGCCAGCGACCAGTTGGCGGCCGTGCCCAGTTGCGGCAGGCCCAGGCCCAGCGTCGGCGCATAGCGGATCAGCCACAGCAGCGCAGCCACGCCGTACAGCGCATTGACCGCACCCGGCTTGGCCGAGTACATCAGCAGCACGAACAGTGCGCCGCCGACAAAGCCGGCCACGCGCGCCTTGCTTTCGCTGAGGCCGAACAGGCGTGCGCCCTCCCACACGGCGGCGCCGACAAACAGCGTCACCACCAGGGCAAACGCGGGGAAATAGTTGAAGAACAGGACCGGCAGCAGCACCGCCAGCAACACCACAGCGGTAATAATCCTCGTTTTCAGCATCAGTTTGTCTTTTCAGCCAGTTGCGCGCCGGTGCGGCCGAATCGCCGCTCGCGGTGCTGGTAGGAGGCGATCGCCTCGTCGAGACACTCGGCGGAAAAGTCCGGCCAGTAGGTGTCGGTGAAGTACAGCTCGGTGTAAGCAAGCTGCCACAACAGGAAGTTGGAAATGCG
>Ga0308157_10006760_pt1 | contig 13576 bp, 13 predicted proteins | sample PhyBR1_FD_201035 | JGI IMG/M metagenome (GOLD analysis project Ga0308157, IMG submission 201035) | Phyllosphere microbial communities from UC Gill Tract Community Farm, Albany, California, United States - DLSLB.R1 | ecosystem: Host-associated > Plants > Phyllosphere > Unclassified | place: USA...
AATATTCAGCCTGGGTCTTGCCTTGTTAGTTATCTCTATCGTTTTTGTCTGCAGTGCAGAGCTGGATTTATTATTTTACTTAGCCACAGCGGTTCTCTGTACGCTGAAATTTTTATTTTAGCAGTAAACAGGCAGAAGATTTCTTCTTGTTCTGGTCTTTCCGCTGCGAATGCCGGCTTGTAATTGCTGTAATCCTTTTTTATTGGTGCTTATCAGTGAAGAAATTTCTGCAGTATAAATTGAACAGCACCTGCGGACATAGTTTTTTAAAAACAGCAGCGCCGGGAACAAGTGCCCAGACATCGCTGAGCCTTATTTATGGATCCAGAGCTGACAGCAGTGTCTTTGACTGCCTTCACTAAACTGTGCTTAGTACTGTATTGTGTTCTGCTGTCAATGCTGTTAAGCGGCAGATAAGGAACTGCCGAACAGTTCTGCCTCAATAATGAAAGCCCGTTTTAGAAAAGCTGGTAGAGGTGCAGGTAATTATGACGCTGAATTTGGTAAATAACTTCAATGCCGTAAATTAAGCTGTTTTTAAAGATTGCAAAAAGTGCTGATTTAGTGCTGTAAGGAATATTTAAAGCATCGCTTTCCGAAGCAGTTGCACGGTATTTTACTTTACTTTTAAATTTAAAATGAACATCCAGCTTTTTATATTTTATTACAAATGCAGAAGTGATTAAAGTATTGTCAAAAGAGATAAAGCCAGTTTTTAAGTGCCCGCCGCAAGATGGCTCAGGAGATCTGTCTGATGCGCTTCTGGCTGTGAAGGCAAGCAGCGATATTAGAAAAACGTATAGTAACTTTAAATGCTTCATTAGGGAACCTGCAGGGATTGTATTTCTCCGGAAAGAAAGTGTAACAATATAAGTGATGCAAATATACTGATTTTGAAAAAGAAGAATTATCAAATAAACTATAAAAGCTTCATTTTTTTTGTACGGGTTCCTTGTGCTGTATTTTCATCTTTTCATTGTTCTTGTTTCTAACATTTATAAGGATGAGATCAAGTGAATAAAATTAAAAAATGACAGCTTTAATATCTTTTTCCTGTTCGCAGATCAGCAGGTTCCCGGCCTTTTCGAGTTGTTTTTTGAACATTTTAATGAATTGGATACTAGAAATACAAAGCAGCCTCTTCAAAGGGGTTTTTGGGAAAAATCAAACGTTAATGTAATGCTGATTTTAAAGGCGGGTTTTAGGACGGGAGATAATTTGACTGCCCTTACTGCTTTAGAAGTTTAGCAGATACGGTAAGCTCTATATAAACCAGCAGGCAGATAATTGCTGTTTCACCTAAAAAGTATATCAGATCAAAAGCTGTAAGCTGCTTATAATAAATAAATAGAAAGGCAGTGGTCAGCGCGCAGTACAGTAAATTGGCAGAAGTTATTATTCTGATGTAAAGCGTCCATTTTGCTTTTAAAAATAAAAAGCATACAGCGGAGTAAAAGCACAAACAAGCCGCTATTGAAAAGAGTAAATTCAGTGTTGTCTTGGGCATGCCAAAATAGGGGCTTAGATTTGAAAGCACGGCAGAGAGCAGCACAGAATTAAGCAGAGCCCCCGCAGAGTCCATTAATAAAAGTCTTCTGGGATTTTTTGCCAGATGACGGGTTAATTTTTCAAGAATTTTATTCATTTTTCTATTGCTGTTCGCTGATTTAAAGGTAATGTTTTTTTTATCCGGGATTCTTATCTGTTCTTTTTATGCCGGAACAATTTATCTTGCTGCTGTGATGTTATTCAAACACAAAGCCCAATTCAATTGGGCTTTGTGTTTTTTTAAATAAATAATTAGATTTGTATTTGATGCAGCTATTTGTCTGCACTGTGGAAGAAAACAGGAAAGTTTTTTAATTTGGTGTCTCACTGCTGATCAGGAACTTTATAAAACGTGCGGCTGTTGGAAAACCGATATAGATCAGCGGGGATGTATTTAATGTTATTTTTCAAGAGCTCTTCCCGCTATCCGTTCCACCCGAGCGACAGCGAACTGGCGAAGCAATCTTTTGTGCCGAAAACCGGCACAAAAGGATTTCCACTTGCCATCCTAAGCTTTTCATCTGAATTTTGTACCTCTTGTTTGGCCTGATGCAGATCTGTTACATCTGCTCCGGTATGCATTTACCCCGTAAATATTGCCCCTTGTATCTGCAAGGGGTAAAAAGCAATAATTAAAATAATGTGATTTCATCTGTCCATTTATCCCCAGATCAACTTTTTTGTCTTTGGCGTGAAAAGCAGTTCCGGTTTTAAGTACCGTAAGCTATTCGCTAGCTAAGAGTTTTTTAATATGCAGCTATAGAAAATAAAATTTATCTTATTCCTTTGTTAGCATCGGTAAACAGCTATTGCCAATCGGATAACCTTAAGCAATTCTGTAGCGAGTATGCATTTACTAAGGATCTAACCCAAAATTGGGTTCTTGAAATGGATGCCGGCTTAAGTTTGAGCAGTATTGCAGAGGATTCAAATATGTTTTATAATATCACGCAGGTTTATTTGAGAGCGTGGGTGCATTACTATCCCGCTCAAAGGTGGAAATTTTCCCTATTTTCATAATAAAAATGTACCAGAACTAAGCAAGCAAAAAAACTCCTGAATTAAGAAGTGCAATTCAGCTTTCCTATAGCTTGTTTACACAGAACAGTTTTAAGGTAAATCTTCGTGCCAGATTTGAAGACCTGCATCTTGAAAGTTTTCTTGACATGCTAAGACTTTTTATTTCTAAGCTAAAAATTAGTTTCACTGATAACTTACTTTTATTTATAGCAGTAAAGACATTGCAGCTGCCGCAAGAGCAGTGAACACTGAAGAGATAATTATAAAATTTCTTTTGCACCTGCGGTCAATTTCAGCCAGATTCTGGCTTAATTTATTTTTTTCCTGATCTACAATATATTGATACCTGTCTTTCATTATTTCAAAGATATTAATCTGCTTTATTATTTTTTTACGGGATCACGTAATAATCTGTTTTTTTATTAAGATTATAAATCGTATTGCGATGAAAAGAAAAAAAGTTTAAAATGATTTTTCTTCTAATAGCAAATAACAGCATTTTATTGTCTTTTCTTGGTCTGATACAGGCACTGCTGCTGCAGGTCCTGCTATATTTATCAGATAATGCAGTGCTGATTCTCGATGGCCTTTGGTTCTCGATGACCTTACGGGTCAGGATAAGATTGCGCTTTTGGAAAAACTATCTGGCAGACAAGGTGTCTGTGTTTTACATACAAAAGCAGTGCGCCAGGCTTCACAGCCGGGTATAAAGCGATGATACTGTATTTAACATGACAGTTTTTAATAATTTTTGATAAACTTACCCCTCAAACAGCAGCTGATGCCTGTTTTAAAGGCAGTGTGACTGTAAATTCAGCGCCATTATTCTTCTGGCCTGTGGCCGTTATGGTACCCTTGTGCCTTTTGGCTATTTTTCTGCAAAGGGCAAGCCCAAGGCCATTTCCTTCATACTGGTCTTTGGAATTTAATCTCTCAAAGGCTGTGAAAATCTTCTCGGCAAATGCAGGATCAAGTCCGATGCCGTTGTCCGTAATGGTGATCTGCACAGCATCCTGGCCGTTATGCGTCAATAAGGCGCTGGTAATAAAAACACGAGGCGGCTGGTCAGCCCTGGAAAACTTAAGGGCATTTTGTATCAGGTTGTAAAAAAGCTGGGTAATGAGAATCGGCGCGCCTTCTATTTCAGGAAGATCGGCCGCATTGAGGATGGCGCCTTTTTCTTTTATAATGAGTTCCAGGTCGGTTTTTATATTTTCAATCACCCCGTTCAGGTCAATAATTTCAATGGGCTGGCGGCTTTTGTCAATAGTGGAATAGCTCAAGATGCCCTCTATGATATTGTTCATCCTCAGGGCCGACTGGTCAATTTTGCTCAGGTATTTTTTGGAGCTTTCATCAAATAGGGTGTTTTTTTGATCTCGCAGAAGCGTATTGAAAATTTTAATCTTTCGTACCGGTTCGCGAAGGTCATGGCTTACCACACCCGCAAAATGCAGCAGATCATCATTGGAACGCTGCAGTTCCTCTGTATTTTGGGCGACCTGTCTTTTGAGCTCCTGCTCAAATTCTTTCTGCTCGTGGATATCCTGTATAATGCCGATAATGGCAGTATCATCGCCGTTCTCATCTTTGATGACCCTGCCGTTGATTTTAGCCCACCGGGCGGATCCGACCTGGTTTAAAATCCTGCTCTCATAGCATATTCTGCCAGTCAAAAAGGCGTCCTGATGCGCTTTTTCGCGCGCGGGCAGATCCTCGGGATGCAGTTTTGAAAGCAGCTGCTCATTTGAGACCTCACCCTCAATGCCCACAATAGCATTGAAATTCCCGCAGGTGGTCACTTTTTTGGTGGCAAGGTCTATTTCATAGGTGCCGATTCCCGAGGAGTCAATGGCAATGCGGAGCCTCTCCTGGGCGCTTTGCAGCTGGAGTCTGGCCATGTGTATGTCGGTCACGTCGGCCCCGGTGTTCATCACCGCGTAAATACGGCCGTCCTGGTCTGTAAGGGGGATAAAGCTGTAGTTGAAATAATGGGTTCTCATCACCCCGTCGATCACAAGCTCTACTTTTTTGTCCATGGCATGGAAAGGGACGCCGGTTTTAAGGACGGCAGCGGCCTGCTGGAAAAATTCTTCTTTTTTTACCTCAGGAAGTACCTCAAGGTAGTTTTTTCCCAAGACCTGATCGCCTTTGCCCCAAGCTTTGATCATGGCGGTATTGGCCAGTTCTATTTTAAGCTCATCCCCTGTATATACTGCGATGGGCAGCGGGGTATTGTCCACGATATCTTTCAGTAGACTCATATTTTTATACATGGCAATCTGTTTTTGGTACTTACGAAGCTAGCGAGTTTATTTTTTATTGCTGTTATAGAAATTTGGTAAAGTTTTGTACAATTACAATATAGGGATTTAGTTTTTACTGCAGAGAATCTGCTGTGGCCGTACCGGAAAAAACAGCCGCAAATTCCATTGCCGTCAGCAAACCGGGCAGCAGATTCTCATAGCGCGTCCTTCCCAAAACCATAACTTCCATGGTAAAACGGCTCCTGCCGGCGGGGTTCGGAATACCAAGGCAAAACCAGCGCTGATTCGCATCATAAGGATAATTTTACGGTCCCTGTTTCTGAGTTTCAATAAGCCGGTAAACCAGCCGGCTATGGCTCCTCCCATCTCAACGGCTGCTTGCTCCGGGGATGTGATGCCTTTACAGTGCATAGCAATTTGTGTTCCAGAGACGGAAAAGCACTGGGTGGTTTATAACAAATTTTTGCAATGGATCAAAAGCTTAAATCTGCCTAGAGTCTGCATCTGCTAAAAGTTCCAGATGCTGGGATGCCGGAAGGGTTATTTATTATAGAGCTAAGGTTATATTTTATAATTAAAAAGAAAGTGATAATCCACAAGGGCGCTGTAATATTACATAACTACAATAGATTTTTTTTTCAGAGCAATAATAAAAAATGATTTGGATTTTGAATCTTAAAGCCTAAAACTTAAAGAATACTATGATGATCTTTTCAGGAATCTCTTATTATGATTTGATAGCAATCTGCGCTGCTGTGCTTTACGGTTATTTTATAACTATGAAGAAAAAAAAGCGGAGATAATTGTTTTTATACAAAGGATTTCCTCTCGCAATATAATTTTTTGATGAAATATAAAAAAGAAAGTTTTTCTTGAAATATGCAAAACTGTCAGAAAATCAATCTGTGAAGATTATATGAGAACATAAATGGAAGATTATGTTTTTATGGACGGTGCCGCCTTATAGTAAAATATAAGGCGGTTTTTTTTTGCCTTGAAAAGATTTTTAGGCGCCTTAAAAAACAATGAATTGTAAATCCTATATCTTTAAGAAAACAGCATAAATGCCTGCCTGTATTTTGCTCTTCAAAAGATGGATATCCTTAAACGTTTGTTAATTATTTTAACCCTTAATTATATTTTTTATTTTCAAAGCGCCCAGTTCAATTATCCAATGCTATTTCCATGCCGTGCCCTTTTTTTAAGAGCTATAAGTGTTTGCTTTAATGATATGTGTTTGTTTGCCAGTTGTTTGTGTGCTTTTTGTTTCTTAGCGCTGCTGTCTTTGAAGAAGCAATAAAAAAAGAATAATCTAAAAAAAATAGGGATTCCTCATTTGTGCTGCTAAGAGAGGCATTTTGAAAAATAAATATAAAATCAGGCTGAATTAAACTAAATAAGTAGAAGCTTATTATTAATTATGTCATATTGGTTATTTTTTATAACATATCCGAAAAGATAATAAATGCAATAAAACTTAATATTGCTATGCTGTAGATTTGATTTTGTTTACAGTTGGCTGTTAATAAAAAATTGTATTTATTATTATGTTTATAACCTACACAGCTCATTCGGTTCAATTTCAGTATGGCGCAAAAGGATGGCAGTATGACTTTAATGAAATAGCTAAATTAGGGATTCTCAGAAAAAGGAAAAGCCATATTATTGAAAATATCATTTCTGCAATAGGATGCGCTCTTGTCTATTACTATCTTTTTTTTACAGATTGGGATTATGCATATGCTGTTGTTCCATTACTGTTATGTTTTGCAGTACTGCTCTATTTTCTATTTCTGCGCCGCAGTGAATTCGCTTACTATATAATGGTGCAGGATACAAATCAGAAACAAACCAGAATTAGGATTAAAGCCGGGGACAGGCATATTATCCGCAGAGAGCTGGAGCATTACGAAAACATCGATTTTAAAAGGACTTTATAAAGCGCTGCCGGACAGGGATCTAAGTAGAGTCTCACTGAATAATCAGAAATTCTGGAGTTGAATTTTTTTATCAGCGGTGCTTTCACAGATCTGAATATACACCCAGGGACAATAAAAAAAAATGAGATTTCGTTTTATTGCTAAAATTAAGTCTGTCATTAATCTGAAAAACATCCGTGGTCTTTTCCGGATAAAGGGTGAATGTGTTTTTACACTAGAACTCTAAATACAATTATATGGTTACCAATACAATATATAAAAAAATTAAGAGTGTCAGGGAATTAAAAAATTATACCCAGGAATACATGGCAGAGCAGTTAGACTTAAGCCAGCCCGCATATAATAAGCTTGAGAGCGGGAAAACTGTTTTGACTTATGAAAAACTGGAAGAAATTGCCCATGTCCTGGATGTCAGCCCCGAAGCGATTATAGGCTTTGACAGCCAGGTTTATTTTAAAGCTTTGGACGGACCGCAAAAAAAACATAAGCAATGCAGTTTGTCGGGCCAGGAGGCTGTAATCATTATACAAAAGCTTTATGAGGATAAAATAATGCTGCTGGAAAGATTATTATTCAAAACTGAAGAGGAACTGGAATTTTATAAGAAAGGTGATAATTGCATTTATATGGGCAGAAAAGAAACCCAATGAGGCATGAAGAAAAAACAGCCGGATGTTTTTTTAGTGCCAGAGGATCCTTAAGGGGGATATTTGCAGTGCTGCGCGGCTGCACAGCATCTTGAATGGGCTACTTAATAAAATTTATAAATCCGATTTTATGCCGGGCAGAATAAACGAAAATATAAAAAGCATCAGAGAGCTCAAAAATTACAGCCAGCAGCATATGGCTTCAAGGCTTAATATTACCCAGTCAGGCTACAGCAAAATAGAAAAAGGGGGCAGCAGCGTGAGTCTTGAGAAATTAGAGGAAATTGCCTCTATCTTTGAAATGGACCTGCGTGATATCATAGGGTTTGAGAGCAGCCTCATCCTAAAGGCCTCTTCCCAGAAGGCTTCTGCTGGAGCATTTTATCCTGATTTAGAGCAGCTCTGCAGGGACAAGATTGCCCTTTTGGAAAAACTGCTGGATAAAACAGAGAAGGAACTTAAAAAATATAAGGATAAATACGGCTGTCTTTAGAGAGGCTTCTGCCGGCTGTGGTGGCCCGCATTATTTAAAGACTGTATAAAGAACGGCATTTATGCACCACAAAAGGCCTTGTTTCTTTTATGGTTTTAATTTTTTTATATATATTTAGTTTTTATTAATCTTATTGAAAGCCTGAAGCGTTATTTCAGATTCTGGAATTCCGCTGAACATTTTTTCGATAGAAGCAAGCAGCAGTGGGCCGTAAAACTATAAAAAGCATTTATCTGGTTGACGATGATCCCGATGACAGGGAGATTTTCGCCGAACTTCTCCATGAGGCCGGCCCTTGGGTGGATTTAAGGCTTATTGAAAGCGGGGCGGGATTAATGCAGGTGCTCTGTCTTTCGCCCGATCCGATGCCGGATGTCATTTTATTGGACATCAACATGCCTTTAAAAGACGGCTTGGAGTGTTTAAAAGAAATAAGGGACCGGGCAGATGATGTGAAAAATAGCAAAATCATCATGTATTCCGCTTCTGGGAGTCCCCGCAGTATCGCCGAGGCCAAGGAGCTGGGGGCTGATTTTTATGCCGTCAAGCCCTGGTTTTACCGGGATTTAAAATCTTTAGTGCAGAAAATTCTGGAGATCAGCTGGGATGCTCCCCGCGGGGAGCAGGATTTCCGTTTAAGCTGACCCTTTCTGCTTTATAATTCCCGAGTCCCGCAGTTTATATGCATCACTGCCTTATCTTTGCAGGATAGGTGCTTATCGTATCTTTTTAATTTTAGCCGCCGCCTGAAGCTCAATGCAGGCAAGTGCGCAGATAAGGGCTGTTTCGCCGGTAAAATAGGCAAGGCCTAAAGGGGTAAGCCCCTTATAGTGCAAAAATATAAGTGCCAGGGTCAAAACGCAGTAAAGTGCATTGGCAAAACCTATTATCCGTATAAAAACTGCCCATCTTTCCCTGAGCAGCAAAAAGCAGCAGGCCGAATAAAAGAAAAAACAGCCCGCTGCGGACCAAAGCAGCTTCAGCACTGTTTTGGGCATGCCGATATGGGGGCTGAAATACCGCAGTGCAGCGAGCAGCAATAGGGCGCTAAGCAGAGCCCCGGCACTGTCAATTAGGAAAAGTGTCCTGGGTTTTTGGGCTAAATGATCGGTTATTTTTTTAACTGCCTGGTTCAATTTTTTTGATTTTGTTCTATTGATCAGCTGCTCTCTTATGGCACTGATTTGCTGGGACTGCCCCTTACTGCAGTACAGAGCCTGATCTTTAGGGCTAATATAAGAAATATATCAGGGCAATTGGTATGGTTTTTTTAGAGACAGAGGCTTAAATGGGGCAGTCTTGCTGCATTTGTAATTTGTATCTAATATTATTTTTAGGTTTGCTATTGTTTTTAGGAACTTTTTCCCGCTAGTGGTTCCAGTCTTTGTCTGGATAAAGAAGCCAGAGAAAGGATTTCCACTTCTATAGGGGCTGGGAGATCACTGTTTATTGTTCGGTTTATCTCTGTCAGCAGTTGCAGGCATCAAATGGCAGCTGGCTTCATTATGGGTTAACAGAATTGTCTGCAGAGAGCCTAAGGGTATAAAAAATGAAAATTATAGGGGTGTAAATAATGATGCACTTAAATCAGAACTGGATTTTAAAGTTTACTGCGTCCGGTTTTCGCTTTTGGCTTGCTGTGAATTTCGTCTTACAAGCATATAAAAATCTTTAAGGTGCCGCCATGCCGGGCACATATCAAGATTTCCTTTATAATTGTTTACAGTGGAGCAGCAGCTTTTAAGAAAAGCCTGGGAATCGGTGATTCTGGCCCAGGGCTTCCAATCTGCTTCCTTAGGCGGGGGAGCGGCTTCAAAAGAGCGTTTTATTTCATCTGGGGCCACGGGGCAAAATTACGTAAAAATGCTGTACAGAGCAAAGGCTGGCGCAGATTTAAGGTGCAGTATTGTACTTGCTTTTCCGGCTTTTTTGCTTTTATGCCGGCCTTGTCCTATTGCCGCTCCCTTGTATTTTCACGCTAATGTGATAAACCCGCCAAATGCAGAAAATGCATCAGGCGGGGTGTCCATAAACATAATCTTCCATTTTATGTTTACTTGAGCTGTTTCAAAAGCTGCAATGCTTCTCTCTGGTCTGTCCTTTAAAGGGGTTTTACCAAAAAAAACTATTTAAGTATGGCATTCCCTGCACCCCCAAAGATGCACTTTCCTTAGCAGTTGCCGTTACAGCCTGCTGGTCTGCTGTTACAGAATTCTCATCCTTAAATTCTTATATTGCAGTGCGGCAATGCAGGATATTTTATCTTGAAATTCAGTTTTCTCTTGTCAAATTGCTATGCATTAAAATTTTAGCTGGGAAGGTTTAGTATTGCCCGGTGCACCCTGACCGGGCTCATTTCTGGTAAGTTCATCTTCATGAAGCTGCTCATGGACAAGCTTTCCAATTTCGAATTCCTTATGGACCGCATTATCCTTTTGGGGCGCTATGGCCTTAAAGGAATCATTTTGAGCCTCGTCGCTCCTTTGGGTATCCATATCGGTTTGGGCCCCCTTTGAAGGGTCATTCTCTACAAGGTCCTTTTCTATATCTTTCCCGGTTATGTCTTTGGGGCCGCTTTGGGTTCCTTACGGGGGGCTCCGGGTCACAGGGGCTGGTGTTTTCTCCTGGGCTTTTTGGGTCTTTGTTTTGGTTTTGAGAATTACGGTCTTCATGATCGTAATTTTTGTTGTATCTAAATTTGTCAATTTATTTTTTGAATTAGATTATTGCTTTTTTTTTTAAGCAGAATACGAGGCAGGCTGGGCGGTATATTTTTTGGTTTAATATTTTTTTTTGGAGCTTTTTCCCGCTATCCGTTTCACCCGAGCGATAGCGAACTGGCTAAGCAATCTTTTGTGCCTAACCGCGGCACAAAAGGATTTCCACTTCTGTCGGGGCTAGGGCTGCTGAGGAGCCCGGCTCTTTAGACTAATAAAAATAAGTGAGATTATAAAAAATGGCGCCAATTGTCTTCAATTGGCGCCATTTGGCTTGTTTGTGACCTCGGCGGGGCAAATTTTAACAAAATTTTATGAGGCACTCAAGATTGAAAGAATCAGATGATTGAACCGGAGATATCTATGTTTAAACCATTCTGTAAATTGGCGGGCTGACTTTTAAATCACTTAAATTCTTATATTTTATTCTGACAGATGCGGCAGAACCTAAATTTTCCTATTTAAAAAAATGGTAAATTAAAAAAGCATACACCCATATGGGCGCATGCTTTTAGATTATAATCTTTTGGCTCTAAATTAAATTTTAGTCTGATAAACAGATTTTCCGTCTAATGAAACTTCAATTAGACCAGTCCTTTCGGTAAATGTTGTTCTTAAGACACTTCCTTTAAAAAGAGAAACATCACCGTAAACTTTTCCCGTTTCATCGGTAGCATATTCGAACAATAATTTTTTGTTATCCGGTTCGATTCCCAGCTTATAACTTGAAAACTTTGTTCCTTTTAAATCGAATGACTGCTGGGAATCGATTATTTTATCATCCGCATAGAAATTTGTAATTGCCTTGTTCAAGGTAATGTCCGGATAATATTTATTTACTTTTTCAAGCAGGGAATACTGAGCGGTGTTAGCATCTTCGAGTTTAGATGTAATGGTCTGGGCAGATGAAACTGCTGTAAAAATAAGAGCTAAAAGTAATGTGATTCTTTTCATAAATTTAAATTTTAATTGTTAGAGTTTTAAAATAATCTTTAAAACCTCATAATATCCAATTTTTTGCACGATATATGATATTATTCTTATAAAGATACTAAATATTTAGCACTGTCCGAAATAAAAAGCAAAATTTTAAGAAAATAACTATCAGAAAATGTATGCCTGCATCAGCCTGGCGGCAATTCTTATATGGCAATGCGACGGTTCTGTCGCATCTGGGAATAACTTTTATCTTTAGAATTTTAAACCGATCAAAAGATGAATACTAAAGGTCATTGTTATCCAAAATACATAATTCTTCAGGCAGTATATTTCAAGCTAAGATTTACACTTAGTTACCGTGATATTGAAGAACTAATGAAGATTAGAGGAGTCATTGTGGATCATGCCACGATTCAGCGTTGGGTTTATAAGTTTGCACCTTTGCTTGAGGCAGAGATGAAGAAGAGAAAAGGCAAAGTGGGGGCGAGTTGGAGATTGGATGAGACCTACATCAAAGTAAAAGGTATTTGGTGTTATTTATATAGGGCAGTAGATAAATTAGGCAATACGGTTGACTTTCTTTTGACTAGAAAAAGACAGAGAATGAGCGCTCAGTCTTTTCTAATTAAAGCAATTGGTAATAATTGGCGGCCAACAGTAATAAACATTGATAAAAGCGGTTCTAATATCGCAGCGATCAAAGTATATAACAAACGTTCATTCTCAAAGATTAAAATCCGGCAGTGTAAATATCTCAACAATATTGTAGAACAAGACCATCGATTTATAAAATGGCGAATACAAAACGGGTTAGGTTTTAAAAGTTTTGAATCGGCAAAACGAACATTGAGTGGAATTGAAGTTGTGCATATGCTAAGAAAGAATCAGATGGTCAAACCCGGGAAATCTATGTTTAAATCATTCTGTAAACTGGCGTGCTAAATTTTAAATCACTTAAATTCTTATATTTGATTCTGACAGATGCGACAGAACCCATAAATTGCCGCTTAATTTTAAATATTTAAAGTTCAAAATTACAATATTAATCCGCATGTAAAAAATTGATTTAAATCAAATTTTAGAACGATATTAATCAATTAAATATTTCGGGGCTCTATATACTTTTGCTATTTGTCAAATTATTCTTTTCTGTATAGAAAATTTAGCCTGTTGCAGCAAAAGCATAAAATATTTATAAAATGATTTTTCAATATCTGAAGCAAAATAAATTTATTGATGATAATGAATTTAACGAAGTGTACCCTATTAGAATAAAGAAACTGGCGACCCGCCATTGGACCCCTGTAAAAATTGCCAGAAAAGCGGCTGGTTTTTTGGTGGACAGGCCCGATAAAAGAGTATTGGATATCGGTTCGGGAGCCGGAAAATTCTGTCTGGTGGGGGCTGCTTCAACAAAGGGAATTTTCTATGGTGTGGAACAAAGGGAATCACTTATAAAATTATCGCGGGAAATAGCTGAAAAATATAAAATTGATAATATAGAATTCATACACTCCAATATCACAGAGATATCTTTTTTGGATTATGACGCTTTTTACTTCTTCAATTCATTTCAGGAAAATATTGATCAGACAGCTCGCATTGACAAATCAATTGCACCAAGCGAGGGACTGTATAATTTATATACCGGCTATCTTAAAGATCAGCTGGAAAAAACTCCCGTCGGCACGAAATTAGTCACCTACTGGAGCAATGGCAGGGAGATTCCAGAAAGTTTCACTTTAGAATCCGTTTCATATGGCGGAACCCTAAGTTTTTGGATAAAAGTGGCTTAAGTCAGGGCATTGAATTCATAAATACTATATAAATTAAATTAATTAAAATATTGACTGAAAAGAACATGGATGAATTAGAGACATGTTCGGAGCGGCCATTAAAACTTATTTCCAAATAAAACAAAATGAAATTAGAAGAATTACTGAAAAAGAGAAGCGGAAATGTATGCGAATTAAGCGACATCAATAAAAATCTAATTGCTTATGAA
>Ga0308157_10006761_pt1 | contig 13576 bp, 11 predicted proteins | sample PhyBR1_FD_201035 | JGI IMG/M metagenome (GOLD analysis project Ga0308157, IMG submission 201035) | Phyllosphere microbial communities from UC Gill Tract Community Farm, Albany, California, United States - DLSLB.R1 | ecosystem: Host-associated > Plants > Phyllosphere > Unclassified | place: USA...
TCGCGTCTCGTTGTAAATAATTCCTGTGAAACTCACTCTGCCGTTCGGCGTTATTTCTGATGCGTATTATACCAGGCTGAATATAAATACAGCGGTTTGGCGTGGGGTAAATTTGAGAAATGCGAGGGGGATTCAGGAAAAAATTTTGGCTCGATAAGGTAACATTTTTTACCGACAAAGAATGATGGAAGGCCTGCTGATATGAAAGGATGTTGCAATAAACCTTTTAATCACAGTTGCTTAAGGAGGTTTTTCTTCTTCTCAGGGTCCAGTTTCGGCCAAATACGAATCAAAGATGCAAGATCATCATCTTCTGTATAGAAGTATGCCACAGGTACTTCGAGAACTTTAGCGAGTTGCCGGACTACTTCTATGCTCGCTTGATGAACACCTTTCTCATAGCGGTTAATACGCGCGCTCGCCACAAACTCATCAATGCCAGCCATAATACCCAAATTTTTTTGTGATAAATCCATTGCTAGACGCACCTCTTTGAGGCGTCGACTGAAGAGCTGATTATGATTATTAGAAGTTTTCATAACTACGATAATCGTAGTTATTGCTCTACAAGGCTACTACGTATTACGTAGTCCATATGCAGTATTATGGTTTACATAAGCGTTTCAAATAATCTCGAGCACCCACGCAAAACTACGTAAAACGTAGTTTTAAGGATTTCAGAGTTGCTACGAATAACGTAGTATGTGGTTTGCTCAATTACTCATGGAGAATGGAATAATGGATTGGCATAAAGCAGACGTTAACGCAGCGCCAGAAAAACATGGGCTTCACGTATATCCCTATCAAGACAATGTGGTTGTGCTCATCTCTACCGGCTAAGAGACTAAGGATCTTGTGATTAAAGGCAGGAAAAACACTTGAGAAAAACACCCAAGCACAGCAAGTAGTTACGTAAATTAATACGTAAAGTTTTAACATTTCGTGTTTTATCATCATAAAAACTTCGTTATGGGAAAATTTTTACGTAAAATGTAACGTAATTGCGTCTTTAAACAGGGACTCGAACATGGCCAACTTTGATGCAGATTATTGTTACTCTTTCCCCGCTGTAAGGGGCGTCCAGGCTGGACGACCATTCTACATCGCCACTTGCCCTATGCGCATCATACCGAAGATCTTCAGCTTCGATGAAACAGACGTTCCACCAGAGTTGCGCGCTCAGCGTATACTGAATAAATCGCGCATTCCGGAAATGGTACGTTATTTACTTGAGAACCCTAAAGATTATGTATTCTCTGCATTGACCGCATCCATTGCTGTCGATGTACAGTTTGACGAGTACGAAAACTCTAATAATCTTGGAACGCTTCGCGTACCAATGGATGCTCAAATCCTGATCAATGATGGTCAACATCGCCGCAAAGCCATCGAGGATGCCCTTTCTGAACGTCCTGAACTGGGGCAGGACAACATTCCGGTATTGTTCTTTGTGGACGAGGGCTTGCGGCGTAGTCAGCAGATGTTTGCTGATCTTAATAAATACGCTATCCGCCCTAGCCCATCACTATCCGCCTTATACGATCATCGTGATGTAAGCTCGAACCTTGCTCGCTATCTTGCCATGTCGATTGAGCCTTTTATTGGGCTTACTGAACTGGAAAAATCCAGTATCAGTTTACTTTCTAATAAACTGTTCACGCTAAGCAGCATTAAACAGGCGACGCGTGCCCTACTTGGCAAAGACCCGAAAGTAGGTAGCATTGAGGACAACACTCATATTGCTACGCTATACTGGCAGGCTATTTACAAAGTCATGCCTGACTGGCAGCTTGCTGCACGCAAAGAGGTTTCTCCGGCGCAGCTTCGCCAGGATTATGTCCATGCCCATGGTATCGGTTTACAGGCTCTGGGCCTTCTTGGCCGCTCACTGCTTGCCGAAGAATCTGAACACTGGCAGGAAAAACTTACGAAGCTAAAAACCTTTGACTGGCGTAAAAGCAATCCTGAGATGATTAAGCGCGCAATGCAGCATGGAAAATTGAGCAAAACCGGCATCGCCATTCAGCTAACCTGCAACGCTTTAAAAATAGCGCTGTCTCTCCCACTTTCTCCCGAAGAACAAGAGCTTGAAGCTCAGATGGTTTTATCATGAGTACATTAACTCAGGCCTATGATCTGGCCGACTATGAAGATTTCATAAACGAAGAGCAATTTGCTGGTCGCACTCTTGCCGATTTCGTCTCAGAAGTTCAGCGTGTCTATTGCGCGGATAAACGTCCATGGGTGATTGGCTATAGCGGTGGTAAAGATTCTTCTGCAGTAATCACGTTGGTGTATTTAGCGTTAATGGGTCTTCCGCCTGAGATGCGCACTAAGGATGTTTTTGTTGTTTCATCAGACACATTGGTTGAGACACCAGTCGTAGTTGATCTTATCCAAAAAACGATGAAACAGATTGAAGCTGGAGCTAAACGCGACGGCTTACCGATCACACAACATGCTGTAACCCCAAAAACCAACGAGACATTCTGGGTAAACCTGCTTGGCAAAGGCTATCCAGCGCCTACTCGGAGTTTCCGTTGGTGTACCGAGCGTATGAAAATCAACCCGGTAAGTGAATTTATAAAAGATAAGGTCAGCCAGTTTGATGAAGTTATCGTCGTTTTAGGATCTCGCAGTAGCGAAAGTGCATCTCGTGCTCAGGTTATTGCAAAACATAAGATTGATGGCTCGCGCCTTGCTCGTCATACCACCCTTTCTAATGCCTTCATTTACACCCCAATCGATACCTGGGATGTTGAAGACGTGTGGAAATTACTGCGTGGTGCATTTAAATATGCCCCTGACGATATAGATGAATGGGAAAGCCCTTGGGGTGGAAACAACCGCCCACTGTGGACACTTTACATGGACTCCTCAGCTCAGGGTGAATGTCCGCTAGTCATCGATGACAGCACGCCTTCCTGTGGTAACTCCCGCTTTGGTTGCTGGACATGTACTGTCGTCACAAAAGATAAAGCGATGGAAAGCTTAATCCAAAACGGTGAAGAGTGGATGTCGCCACTTCTGAAATACCGCGACCTACTGGCTTTCACAACCGATCCAGTAAACAAAGATACCTACCGCAACTATAAACGACGCACAGGTAAAGTCAGTTATCAGTATGCGAAGGATGGCGAGGAACTTACAGCAGAGCGTAAACATGTGCCAGGCCCTTACTGGCTTAAGTATCGGCAGGAATGGTTAAAGGATTTGCTGACGATTGAGCGTGATATGAACGCACAAGGTCATACTATTACATTAATCACCGAGCCTGAGCTGCATGCCATACGTCAGCAATGGCTGAAGGATCCCAACGAGCCTGACTGGTACGACACTTTACCGGGCATTTATCGCGAAGTTTATGGCAAGGATTTGGACTGGGTAATAGACGACCAATCACGTTTCGACGCTAGCGATGCCGAACTTCTTGAGCAAATTGCCCAAGGATTTGATGTTGTTCCTGAAATGGTTATGAAATTAATCGAGCTCGAAGTTTCGATGGAAGGCCTTAGCCGCCGCCAAGGGATCTTTGACAAGCTAGGGACGATCCTCAAGCAAGACTGGGGAAGTCTGGAAGAGATAAAACAACAGCAGGAAGCTTTGCAGAAACGTAATGAGCGTGATGTTCATCAGGAAGAAGTTGCAAGCATAGAAGCCGAACTGCAAATGCTGCAAAGAAGAATTGCCGAAGTCAGCGAACCAAGCCTGCTTACCAGTGAGGAAAAAGAACGTGTTAATTAAACAGCTGGTACTGCGTAATTATCGGGTTTTCAATGGAACCCATGTTATCGATCTGGCTCCTAAAAAACGACAGAACGACAATAACCCGCGCCCTATCGTTTTGTTCGGTGGGTTAAACGGAGCAGGGAAGACATCAATACTTTCCGCTATCCGCTTGGCCCTGTACGGAAGGCTTGCATTTGGTTCAACAACTCAGCAGCAAGAGTATGTTGAAGAGCTCAGTGCCCTGATCCACAACGGCTCAACTTTGGGTGAACAACCCGATGAGGCCTCAGTCGAGCTTATTTTCACGTACAACAAAGGTGGTCATGAGGCTGAGTTTACCGTTAGCCGTACCTGGCAAAAAGGTAAGCGAGACAAACTATCATTACAGCAGGATGGCAAGCTCCTTGAAGGACTTGGTTACGATCAATGTCAGGGTTTTTTAAATGAACTAATTCCCCATGGCATAGCCGACCTGTTCTTCTTTGATGGTGAAAAAATTGCTGAGCTGGCTGAAGACGAATCGGGAAACATTCTTCGCACAGCTGTGCGCCGATTGCTGGGCCTGGACCTGATAGAGAAGCTTCGGAACGATTTAACGATTTTCGTGAAACGCCAACAATCTGGTCAACTGGCTGAATCCCAACAGCAGAAGTTGTTGGAACTTGAGAAACAGATTAAAGAGTACGCCTTCAAAACAGAGCAACTTCTTGAAAAGGCTGATTTTGCTAAACTGCGTATCGACCTAATCTCCAAGGAAATTGTGCAAAATGAGACCCTGCTTAACGCACAGGGTGGCGCTTTTGCTCAAACTAAAACCCAAGAGAAACAGAAGGTTGAGACTTTATTAAAAGAAAAAGAGCGTCTGGAAAAAGCGCTTCGTCATGAATGCGACAGCTCCATACCATATGCTTTAGCGCCAAAGACTCTAGGTCGTTTGCTTGAACAAATTAGTGCAGAGATGCAGATAAAACAGGCAAATAGCTTTGAGAAGGAATTAAATCAATTCCTTACGCAACTTAAAAGTGATATTTCTTTCCGGTCAGGAAGCACAGGTAAAATAGCTGCTGAGGCTATAGAAGATAACCTTAAAACATATCTTGCTGATAAGCCTAAAGGTGAATTGCTGTTTGATATCTCTGAGCGTGAAGCTGGGATGATACAACAGTCTATCGAACAGGATAGTAAGAAAGCCTGGCAACGTTTCGATCTTTATCGTAACCAACTTGCAGAGGTAGAAGAACAGTTAGAACAAGCCGCAGCAAACATCGCCCGAGCGCCAGAAGATGATCAGCTCATGGATATTTTTGAAAAACTCCGAGAGCTTGATCGTCAGCGTGAAGCTAAGCGGCAGGAGTATCGCTCATTGCTAGAAGAAGCCAAACATACAAAACAAAAGCAACTTGATTGCGCTCGCCAGGTTCAAAAGGCTCACGACGCGGCGCGCAATCAGCATAGCTATAATAGCGCATTCAATAATGCGCAAGAGACAATTAGCTTGCTTGATCGCTACAGTGAACTGTTAACACAGGCGAGAGTAAAAACTCTCTCAGCTAACTTTGAAGTTGCATACCGTAAGTTAGCCAGGAAAGAAGATTTGCAGCTGAATGCGCATATCAATCCAGAAACCTTTGATGTTGAATTGGTGGATGAGAATAATAAAGTTATCAACCGTAAACTACTCTCCGCAGGAGAGAAGCAAATTTATGCGATAGCCATTCTTGAAGCTCTGGCTAAAACCTCTGGGCGAGACCTGCCGGTGATCATTGATACGCCACTCGGGCGTTTAGACTCTCAGCATAGGGATAAACTAATTAACCATTACTTCCCTTATGCCAGTCATCAGGTAGTGTTGTTGTCTACGGATACTGAAGTTGATGAACGGTATTTTGTTGATCAGCTTAGAGATGATATTTCTCATGCTTATGAGATCGTGTTTAATGCTCGAACAAAGTCATCTGCACTTAAACCAGGTTATTTTTGGGAATTAACTAAGGAGACCATTTAATGCTCCCTAATAGAATGCAACTTAGCCGGCAGACTGAAGAGCAATTAAAGAAACTTAAAGGTTATACGGGATTGACTCCAAATATTTCAGCCCGCCTAGCATTTTTTCGCTCAATAGAAAATGGTTATAGATATACTTTTCAGAAACAGGATATAAAGTTAGATGGTAATTTGATTCTTGATAAGTTAACTTGGCTGGGTGAAACAATGCATATTACAGAATTAACATTGAAATATCTTTACCCTACTTACTCAACGAAAGATTTATTAAAAGCTTGGGCAGCTCATGTTGAAGATGGAATATCAGCTGTTCGGAATTATAAAAGCTTGAATGAATTCTGTCGTGCCCTTTAAAACCTGCCCATACATAGGGCAGGTATCCTCAATATAGTATTATATTGCCAGTGGCCAGATGTCAGGAGATTTCAGAGCGATTTCCTGGCCTCTTTTATCGATAATTTCAGGATTCCAATACATACCAAGCTGGGATTGTATATATATGTTTTTTGTTTCAGGAAAAACTGAATCGGCATATTCTTTTGCTTTTTTATCGAAGGTTTTATTTTTGATGCTTTGATTTATTTGTTTATGCAAAAGAGTAAGGTTACCTATATTATAAACATAGTCCTTAATATAGGCGCCTTTAGGAAGAATGAAGTTATCATCTTTTTCCCACAAAGTGAACACTTGTGGTATAACATGCTCCAAATGAACCTCGCCATAATTTGGTATGCTTTGCCCTTTATTCATAAAGATATAATACTTCGATAAAATATATTTCGCTATCTGATTATCATGAGCCTTAAACTGACGCATAGAATTAATGAAGGCTTCATCACCAATTTTATCTCCTTCAGATAAAAATGGTTCTAAAATAAAATCTTCATCATTACTCATCTGCAATCTTTTAATTACTTCGTCAAATATTTTCTTTGCACCTCCTACAGAGTAATCACCAATAGTGATCCATCTAAATAAGAAAGACAAACTCATTTTTGATAATGACTCAAGCATGCTTGCATTATTCTGTTGTGCATACATCAATAATGGCAGACAAGTAGTATATTTAAGGCTATTTATTTCTCCGCAATAAGCAAGATATTTATCCTTTCCAGTCTGATGTATGCTCGTTGGAAAAAGCAGCTCACTAGAAGCGTATACTGAAAAATCATAAGCTATATCTTTTAATTGCTTTGAAAATGATTGTATATCATTTGTACGATCAATGTACACGCCAATGTTTTTATAAAGTTCTTTTTTTGTAATATTCGCACCTTGAATCGCTTCCCAGTAAACTCTTAAAAAATCAACAGGTGATAACCGACTAGCTTCTACTGAAGAAATCATTGATTCCCAATTATTAAGTAATAACTCACTCTTGTGTTCATCACCATTAGCTTTCATTAATATTTTATTTTTTAGCAAATCAGCAACACTTAAATCCATACCTTTTGAGTTTAAAGACTCAAAGAGAAGAAATGCATCGTAATCAGTTTCAACCTCAATGGTAATAAATTTTAAACGCTTAACAATATGTACAAGCATATTATATATTTCTTGCAATGCATCTTTTCCACAAAATTCTTCAATGACTTTTTGTGTAAAGGTTTTTTTGGTTTTTAATAGCCTTTTATCACTTTTATTAATTTTATTAATTGCATCTTCCGTCCTGAATGAACTTGCACTTTCATCACGGACAATATAATCAAAAAGCTCATTATCCTTTTTGTTTAACCTTAGATAGTAATTATCCGGTTCACTTGGCTCTCTCAGCCGAGCCCGAGCAACTTTAGCTAATTTTCTGGCTAGCTCTAAAGATGCCGGATTACGTTCAACTTGCTCAAGTACGGATGGATTAGAAGGAAATGAATCACCCAGGCTAGCAAGTACCTGGAACAACATCGAAAATGTTGCCAATCGCTGCTGTCCATCAACTATATCAAAGGTATCACTATCCTTATCATGTTTTTTTAGGACAATAGTACCCATGAAATATTCTGACTGTTGCTTGTGTGAAATAATGATGTCCATCCAGAGAGTTTCTACTTCATTTACTGACCAAGAATAATCCCTTTGGTAGTCAGGAACAGTATATTTTGTTTCTAAGCCCGTTAATATTTTCTCCAGGCTTTTACTCTCTGGGATAATGTTCATTTCAACGAAGTCCTTATAACCGTCAATAGTAATGTAAAATATCCCTTGAATACTATACAAAAACAAGGGTTGAGAAAAGCGTTTTCTCCTTTTGATACATTAGAATATCTAATGAATTCTAAGCAGCAAAAAATGAAAAGCTATCCCTAATAAAAACTGGCATGCAGGATGCATGTTATGCTGTAAAAATGAATAATATTTCAAATAACATTAAATCTCACAAATTATTAGACAACATTAAATTTAGCTCTTTGATGCTTTATGTTGCTTCTTTGCAATAAATGAATTTATTTACTCTGTTGCACTCATTTTAATAGAATGTACATAGGCCCATATTAATTATAATTAATTCCTAGCATTATATAAAAATAAAATCTTTTGGACAATGTTCCTAGCTGAAGGCATACCACACCTCGATTTAGAATAAATAATACTAGCCATTATTTTTTTTTAATTTATCAATGAGTTTTTATATGGAAGTTAGAATTTGTGAGCTCTATATCAAAAAAACATAAACTACCATAATTAGTGGTTACATTCCTTTTTTAAGTATGCCTTGATAAAGAAACTAGAATAAGTTATAAGAATTATTTAATTAATGTTGTTATACAAAAGATGCTATATCATTATTATAGGAAGATCATTTTAAATGCTGAAAAACGCTGCTTTAAAATATACCTATTCCTCTGAAGATAGTTCAATCGTTAAAGATTTTTACATCCCAGCGCTAAAAAGTGCTTTATCATACGATCGTGCGGTTGGTTTTTTCTCTTCATCTTCCTTAAGTGTTTCGGCAAGAGGTTTAGCTCCTTTATTACTTAATGGCGGGAGAATGAGACTGATTATAGGTTATCCAGTTAGCCCTGAAGACTTTGACGCCATTAAGGCTGGTGTAAATATACAGAAACATTTTATTAAAATTGAAGAAAGAACTAATGATTTTTTACAAAATATGATGGAAACATTAGAGTGTCGTCGCTTTGATGCTCTTTCATTTCTTGTTGCCTCCAAACGTCTTGAAATTCGTTTTGCATTCCGACCTAGAGGGATGTATCACGAAAAAATTGGAATCATCCGAGATGTTAATTTTGACCGTGTTGCCTTTATTGGTTCTGCGAATGAAACTGAGAATGCACTAAATGACGATTTAAATTCAGAATCAATTAACTCATATTTTAGCTGGGATGAGCCAATTTATAAATATTATGGTTTAGATATAGAGGAACGATTTGAAAAACTGTGGAATGATCAACAACCTGTAACCAAAACCATTCCTGCTAATACTGATTTTTTAAATTTGCTTTCTGATTACCACTCAGGAAAAGAAATATCAACTATTTTTAAATCTCTGGAGGATGCAGAAAATGGAAAAGATGATAGCGATGCAAGCCCCTTTGATTGCCTCCCAGCCCTTCCAACATTTATTGGGAAAGGAAAATATCAATTACGAGAACATCAAAAATCCGCATTAAATAATTGGGTAAAAAATAAGTATCAAGGTATTCTTAAACTTGCTACAGGCGCAGGAAAAACGATTACTGCTTTACATGCTGGCACAGTAATAACATTGAATGATTTTTTTTATCGCGGATTATGTATTATCGTTGCGGTACCATATCAAGGTTTGGCTGAGCAATGGCAAGAGGAAATGAAGTGCTTCAATATGAATGCCTTGCTATGTTACAAAGCACAAACGTTATGGTTACAAAATCTTAAGAATCAAGTATCTGAATTTAATTTATCAACAAAAAAAACTTTTTTAGCAATAGTTGTTGTAAATGACACTTTGAAAAAAGAATCTTTTTTAAATGAGATTAATAAGATCCATTCAGACCGGATTTTATTTATTGGTGATGAATGTCATAACCATGCAAATAATAAAACAATTGAATTATTACCTAAAGCAAAATTGCGACTTGGATTATCTGCCACTCCATGGAATGATAATGAATTAGTTAAAAAGTCGTTATTAACTAGTTACTATGGCGAGATTATTTCGGAATATGGATTGAAGGAGGCCATTCAAGACAAAGTCTTATGTCCTTACGATTACTTTCCTATTCCATGTGAAATGAATGATGAAGAAGCTGATAAATATGAAGATTTATCGGTAAAAATTGCTAAGTTAGAAGCAATTAAGGATTCAGGTGGCACTATCAATGAAGACGCGTTGATGCACCTTTATCTTAAACGCTCTCGAATTTTAGGTTGTCTCGCCTCGAAACTTTTAAAGTTGGAGTCCATAATTGTCGAAAAAGGTCGTCAAACGCATACTCTATTTTATTGTGGGGAGGGTGGGGTAGAAGGTCTGGATGAAAATGATGAAAAAAATATTGATGATGTAACAAAAATCTTACATAAGTGGGGTTGGCGCACTTCCAAATTCACAAGTGAACAATCGTTATCAATGAGGAAGAAAATCATGGTAACTTTTAAAAATGGCGAGATCGATGCATTAGTATCTAAAAGAGTATTAGATGAAGGAATTGATGTTCCTGCATGTAGCCAGGCTTTCATCATGGCTAGTACTCGCAACGAGAGACAATATATTCAACGTCGAGGCAGGGTTTTGCGTCATGCGCCTTACAAAGATAAAGCTGTTATTTATGATTTTGTATCCATACCACCTAGTGATCGCACTCAAAATTGTTTTATATCGCTAATTCAGCAAGAACAACATCGTATAAAAGAATTTTCATCATTAAGCTTAAACAAATTAAAATTGGTTATTGACAATGAAACTAGATGACATTAAAGATTTTCTAAACGAACTTTCAAATGATCCAACTCTACTTGATAGCGATCATAACATTATAGAAACCACTATACACGAAATAATCCGAGCCGAGAAAAAATATTCTTATGGATTAGATCTCACAACGCAGAACAATAGGCAAGACGAAATAGAAAGAATCGTATTAAATTCACTTGAGGCTGCAAGCAATGAAAATAAAAAGAATTAAACTTGTAAATTTCCGTCAATTCTATGGAAAGGACAATATTATTGAGTTCTCAATAGACCCTATTTATAATGTGACATTAATTCACGCTGAAAATGGAGTTGGAAAAACAACAATTCTCAATAGCATTTTATGGTGTTTTTATGGTAAATTTACTGATGATTTTGAATTTAAAAACAATATTGTAAACATTGATGCCTTGGCACAAGGTATCAATGAATGTGAAGTTGAAGTTGAATTTATCCACGAAGAGAATACCTACAGCGCTACGCGTAGTTACAATGAAAGCACTCGGAATACAACCCTGACATTATTCGCGATTAGTAATGGTGATTATCAGCCACTGTTAAGTGATCGAACATTTCTCAATAGCGTAATTCCTGAAGAGATGGCAGAATATTTTCTTTTTCATGGAGAAGGTATTTCTCAGCTTCAAGCTAATACTACAAATTTTAGAGATGCAATACGTGACATATTAGGTTTTAGTCTGGCGGAAAAAGCTATAGATGACTTAAATATTATAAAGAAAAAATGGCAATTACAATTACAAAAAATCAACTCTAATGAAAAAAAATTTATCAAATTGAGTGAAGATCTTTCTTCTTTAGAGAACTCTTTGAAAAACAAGACATCTAGTCGTTATGAAATCAATACCACCATTAATGAACTTAGGTTAACCAAAAAAGAGCTTAGCGATGAAATCACCAATTGTAAAATTCTAGATGTCACAGACCTTAAAAAGGATATATCTAGACTTGAAATAGATTTAGACAGGAGAAAACATGACATAAATCGCGAAAATCGTTCTAGGCAAAAACTAATTAACATTTATGGTTGGAGGGTCTTTGGAACTGAATTAAGTAAAACAAGTTTAGATTTTATAGAAACATTTACACTATCTGGTAAAATCCCTGCCCCATATGATGAAACTTTGGTAAATGACATAATTTCAATGAATAAATGCATTTGTGGTCGTGAGATCACTATTGGAACTGAGGAGTATAACAATATTATTAGCTTAATAGATCGCGCAAATACTGCCGACTTAAAAAATAATCTAATTAAAGCAAGATCTTTTTCTCAAAACCTCGGAAATGATTCTAGAATGTTTATTGATGAGTATAATGAAATCAATAACAAAATAAAATCTATTAGCCATGAAATAGCTGATATCACTGCCAGACTAGAAGCTCTAAATATAAAAATAGATAATATTGATGATGTAAAATTAAAACAACTAAGAGCTAAAGAAAGAGAATTATCTTACAAGTTAGAAAATTCCGAGCTCGCTTATAACTCTGTCTCCCGTGAAATTGATAAAATAAATGTTGATATAACACAATTAAAAATTCAAATAAGCAAAAATTCTCCTCAGGATTCATCCAGCTTGAAACTATCACAATCTATCTATTACATTGAAAAATTAATAAATGCTTGCCATAAAAAACTACAGCAAACTGAAGACAATTCTAAGGGCATCATACAAAAATATGTTAATGACATATTAATAAACTTCAGTAGAAAAGATTTTTCAGTTAAAGTTGATAATGATTTTAATTTTCAACTTATACGCGCCGATGGTGGAATAGTAGCTAAAAGCAAAGGTGAGAAACTACTACTTAATTTAGCATTTGTTTCTGCATTAATTAAATTAGCGGCAAAACGTAGCAAAGCTGAAGGAAAATTTCTACAACCAGGTACTGTAGCGCCTTTTATTATCGACGCTCCATTTGGAGAGCTTGACGAAACTTATAGACGTGCAACTGCACATTTCTTACCGGATAATTCTGAGCAGCTTGTACTTTTACTATCATCTTCGCATTGGAGGGGTACAGTCAGTGACACTATCAAAAACAAAGTGGGACGAGAATATTTACTAATATCTAATAAAAAAACAATCCGTGGGAGTAAACCTCTTGACGAAATTATTATCAATGAGAAAGTTTATACTCAATCCATATATGAAAGTCAATTCGATGGCACATCTGTTTGTGAGTTAAAATAATGGCGACATTCTACTTTGATAGTAAATATAGCAGTATTTGCAATAAACTAGCTGATGAAAAAGTTATCAAGACTGGTGACAAAATATTTAATACATTAATGGATCTTGCCGTTTTCTCTGCTATTGTCGCAATCAACAAAGGACCAACAGCTGTAGAAAAAAATGGAAGTGAAATACCTGATCGTATTTTTATTAATAATAATAAGGAAGGCCTAATATATATGATTGCCCTTATGGACACTAAAGACCCATATATATTGAAAGATGACAGATTATGTTGGAAGATATTTCAAGAGTATGCCAATACTGGTATGTCTGAGATTGCTGGATGGCTAACAGACAATCCTACAGATATAACTGGCGTAGATACCTTATTAAATGTAATTGCTGACAAGGCTTCCAAACTATTAGATATTGAAGAAGGTAGTAAGCAAATTCCTGATATTGAATTTTGAAAACTTTATTCCCTGTTTAGATAATAGTCAGTACTATACGGGGAGTATTAGGAATTTAAACCACAGCATTCGGTAGAGCTTTGAATGTGATATCTTACTTTTACATTGAGATTGCATACTGAAAACAGCAAATTGCTTAATTGATCTGGTGCCGAAGGCCGGACTCGAACCGGCACGTATTTCTACGGTTGATTTTGAATCAACTGCGTCTACCGATTTCGCCACTTCGGCACTGAAGGGGATGCGGAAACGTTGTGGATTATACCTGT
>Ga0308157_10006764_pt1 | contig 13571 bp, 13 predicted proteins | sample PhyBR1_FD_201035 | JGI IMG/M metagenome (GOLD analysis project Ga0308157, IMG submission 201035) | Phyllosphere microbial communities from UC Gill Tract Community Farm, Albany, California, United States - DLSLB.R1 | ecosystem: Host-associated > Plants > Phyllosphere > Unclassified | place: USA...
GGGCCAGTTCGGGTACGAAATCCGCAGCCGTTCATCGACCGTCGAATCCCCGAGTCGGACCGCCCACAACGAGGACAGAGGCAGCCCCTGGCCGCACCCAAGATTCGCTGCAATCAGCGGTTCTGACCGCGGGCGTCGACGTCCCTGTTCCGTTCCGGAAGCACGCGCTCGTGCTCGCGCATCGGCACGACGATCGTCTCCTGAGCACCGATGACGCGTTCGCCGTCGCCGATTTCGAAGCTCAGCTGCGCCTCGGGGGCGAGGTTCCGTTTGACTACGGCCAGACCGATCGGTCCGAGCTCCCAGTGCACGGTCACCGAGGTCAGAGTGCCAACTGATCGTTCGGACCCGCGGACCTCGGCAAGCACCTCGGTGCCGGGGTCCGGGGCGATGTGCCCGGACCCGTCGAGATGGACGAAGGTCAGACGCCTGGGCGGCTGACCGAGATTGTGGACGCGTGCCACCGCTTCCTGACCGCGGTAGCAGCCCTTGGCCAGGTGCACGGCCGTGCGCAGCAGGTCGAGTTCGCCGACGAGGGCCTTGTGATCGATTTCATTCCGGCCAGGTCGCCAGGCGGCGATCCGCAGGGCCTCCCAGGCGTCGAAGCCGGCCATGTCGAGGCTGTTCGCCGACAGGCCCTGCAGATCGGAGCGCTTGACGATGCCGATGACGAACGGAGTCTCGAGACCCGGATGGTCGGTTCCGGCGACATCGTGCCCGATGTCGATCTGCGCGTAGGAGGCCGAACCGCTTCCGATGTGCGGCCACGGATCGGACCAGGTCCGGGTGACGGGCAGGGTCTCCGGCAGAGCGGTGATGGCGCCGAAGCACTGATAGTCGTCGCTGAGATCCTCGATCTCGACGCGCATCATGAAGACCATCTTGCGCAGGAAGTCCAGTGTCGCGTCGGTGTTGAGGTCGCTGATCGCCCACAGCGCCTCACCGTCGTCGACGAGCTTCAGCCAGCCTTCGATGCGACCGTTCGGATCGAGCACGAGGGTTTCGGTGGACACTCCGGGGGCCAGGGTGTCGATCTTCTGCGTGGTGATCGAGTTCAGCCAGGTCAGACGGTCGGGTCCGCTCAGACGCAGCACGCGGAGATGAGCGAGGTCGACGAGACCGTCCTTCTCCTCGAGCACGCGCTGCTCTCGCAGAGGAGCTCCGTAGTGGATGGGAGTCTCGGCGAGGTCGCCGGCTCCGAGCACCGCGGTCGAGCTCAGTCCGCGGGCCAGCGACGAGCGCCGAACCGCCTCGGTGGGGGTGTCGGTGTTCTCCGGCGACGGCGAATCGTTGAAGTCAGAATTCGGCGACACGGGATCAGTCATCTTAAGACAGCTTCTTCAATCTGGCAGAGGAGTGGGAGGCGAGTTCGTGGCCCATGGCTGCCATGTCCCAGGCCCACATGAGTTCGCCGCCGACGAGGCCGTACATCCGCGTCGAGGCGGTGTACTCCTTCGCGGTCTTGGTCCTGGCCACCACGTCGGTGGCCAGATCGATGCGCGGTCCTTTGACGGTGCCGGCGTAGAGTTCCATGACTCCGTGCGGGTGGACGATCTCGGCTTCGATCTCGAAGGCGTCGTCGTTCGTGCGCAGGGTTTCGACCGCTGCGGCCGAGGTGAAGGACTGCTGTTCGGTCGGCACCATCATTCCCGGGCCGACGTCGCCGTCGTCGTGCTGACGCACGAGCTGCCAGATTCCGGTCTCGAGAGTCAGGGTCGACTCGAGATCACCGGACTCGCTGAGCAGCCACGCATGCGCGGTGTACTGGAGGAAGGGCGTGCCCTCGTGGGCGACGAAGTCGATGCGCTGGCCGAACTGCTTCTCAGGAGTGTCCGCATAGCCGACGACACCGACGCCTTCCCACGACCCGATCAGCCAGGACAGAGGGACGAGCTCGGGATGGACCGAGGCATCGAGTTCGATCACCATCAGGGATCAGCGGTTGTCTTTGAACAGCGCCGTGACGACCTTGATCCCGACACCCAGGGCACCGAGAGCGGCAATGCCGACGAGGCTGGAGAAGACGATTTCGAGAGCAACAAGATTATCCATGCTCCCAGTCTACAGTTCCTGACAAAGTGATGTGCATTCAGCCCGGGTCAGGAAGCGACGCGTTCGAGTGCGTAGACGACGACTCCGCCGAGCGCGATCGGGGCGGCACCGAGGGCGAGCTGAACGGCGAAGCTCCGGGCCTTCTCGACGTTCTTCTTCACCTCGATGTTCTGTGAGGCCTCGAGGTTGGCGGCCTGGAACTTCGCATAGGCGACGAGCCCGAGCATCCGATCGACCGCTGCCACGAGCAGGCCCATGATGACACCGAGGACGAGCGCCATGGCCAAGGAGATCGCCTGTGCGAACACGAGCACCGACAGGATCCCCGCCACGGCCGTGGACATGGCGATGGCCAACGGCGAGGTGTAGATCGCCGGCCACGGCAGCGCGGTCATACACTGCGCCACGATGAGCGAGGCGAGGCCGATGACGATGGCCTCCTTGTCACCGGGGACGGTGATCGCCGCAACCCAGGTGCTCGCGGACAGGACGATGACGAGACCGGAGACCTGCGCGGACACGTTCGCCACCGCATAGGAGGCACCGATTCCGCGGGTGAGGTTCTGCACGAAGGTCCACAGCAGACCGAGTCCCGCGAGCACGGGCAGCCAGTCGAGGTAGGGAGCCGTTGAGTCCTGCCAGGCGGCGTAGAGTCCACCCACGCCGAAGAGGGCGAGCATGATCGACGTCGCCCGCGGCTGCGGGGAGTCCGTCAGACGCGGCCAGCCATAGGCGACGCCGAAGACGATGAGCCCGGTCGCCAGCAGGAACAGCGTATAGCCCCAGTACACGGAGGCACTGAGGGCCAACACCAGCACCAGGGCGACGGCTACTCGAATCCATCTGATCACAGCACTATCGTGCCTTATCCGGCGACACCCGCGGTAACCACCGGCGGCAGCGCGTCGGAGCTGCCCCGGCCGGGGCCTCGCTATACTCTTCCTCAGACGACGGGCGAGACGACGGGCGCCGAGGAGGTGGATGCAGCACATGCGGATTCTGCACATCTGCCCCACGGCCAGGCTCGACGCCCCGCTCGCTCCCGAATCCCTGCAGTACCTCGGTCACCAGATCGACCGCTGCGCCGCCGAGGACCTGCCCAGCCGCCGGGCCGAATCCGCCGCGGTCGACGTCGTCATCGCCGACGCCTGCCTCGATCTGTCCCTGGCCCCGCGCATCTCCGACCTGCTCGCCGAGGCGCGGATCACCGCCCCCGTCATCGTCGTCCTCGGGGAGGGCGGACTGGCGACCGCCTCGGCGAGATGGAACGTGTCCGACCTCATCCTCACCACTGCCGGCCCCGCCGAGGTGGAAGCGCGGCTGCGCGTGGCCCGTGACCGTCACGCCGCATCCTCGTCAACTCATTCCGGCAGCGGATTCCCCGGCGGATTGCATGCCGGGTCCGGCCGGCTCGGCGCGAAGGGCGACGCCGGGGGCCGGGGACCGGTTCGCACCGGACGCGGCCCCGTCGGCACCGCCCGAGGAGGCGGGCCCGGAACGTCTGGCCGCCTCGGTGACACGGGCGAGGAAATGTGGAATGCCGATGGCGAACCGATGGTCGTCGTCACCGGGGACCTGCGCATCGACGAGACCGCGTTCACCGCCGAGCTCGGCGGACGCAGCCTCGACCTCACCTACCGCGAGTTCGCCCTGCTGAAGTTCTTCGCCATGCACCCCGAACGCGTCTTCACCCGCGACGACATCCTGCTCGCCGTGTGGGGCGACGACTACTTCGGCGGCACCCGCACCGTTGACGTGCATGTTCGCCGCCTCCGTGCGAAACTCGGCAAAGACCTTGAGAACGCCATCCACACCGTGCGCAACGTCGGCTACCGGTTCAGCGCCGACAGCGTCACAGACACAGATTCAGAGGACGTGACGGCATGAGAATCCAGGCCAGCGGAGCAATCACCTCCACCCCGATCGACACCCTCACCGAGGATGAGCTGAAGTTCCTCGATGACGTGGCGGCCACCGATGGCGCCCCCGAGATCTCCGGCGGGCTCATGGCCGTCGCCACCGGTGAGGACACCGCCCACGAGGCGCAGACCGTCTCGAGCGTCTGGCGCGTATTTGCCGACGACGCAGACGGTTCCGGCCCCACCGATGCCGACCCCGCCGGCAAAGACACGACCGGCGAGCTCATCGGGTTCGGAATCCGCGCCCTGCAGGGGGATCGTCACGCCGCCGAGTTCCTCATCGCCCCCGACCATCGTCGTCAGGGCCTCGGCGAACAGCTGCTGAGAACGATCCTCGACGAAGAGCCCGAAGCCTGGTGCTGGTCGCACGGCGACCACCCGGCCGCGGCCCACCTCGCCCAGAAGCACGGCCTCGGCCGCGATCGAGTGCTCTATCAGATGCGCACCGACACCGGTCTGCGCCTCGACGGCCTCCCCGAGACGCAGAGCCCCGACGGGGTCGAGATCCGCTCCTTCGCTCCCGGCGACGAGGACGGCTGGCTGACCGTGAACAACGCCGCCTTCGACTGGCATCCCGAACAGGGCGGCCAGACCCGCGCCGATATCGATGCCGTCGTCACCGCTGCGGACTTCGACCCGACCACCTTCATCATCGCCGCCCGCGATGGCGAGGTCATCGGATTCCACCAGACGAAGATCACGGACACGGATGATGAGGGCCGCCTCGGCGAGGTCTATGTCGTCGGAGTCGATCCGCGCATCCACGCCAAGGGCGTGGGCAAGGCGCTGACGGTCGAGGGAATGCGGCGGATGGTGACCGCCGGCGCCGAGACGATCGAACTCTACGTCGAATCGGACAACGCCCCGGCGCTAGGCTTGTACGAGCGACTGGGTTTCCATGTCGCGGTCGCGCACGTGGCCTATGCACCGGCCTCCGCAAAGGTCACCGGCACTGATTCTGCGAGCACGGCGTCGACGGACGAGAAGGAGTAGAGCGTTGTACGACATCGCGGCTTCGGGTAAGGAGCTGGGACTGCCCGACCCGGCTGATCGCTTCCTCGATCGTGAACTCAGCTGGCTGGCCTTCAACGAACGCGTCCTCGATCTCGCCTCGGATCCGGAGATCCCGCTGCTCGAACGCGTCCGATTCCTCTCGATCTTCGCGACCAACCTCGACGAGTTCTTCATGGTCCGCGTCGCCGGTCTCAAACGCCGCATCAACACCGGTCTCGCCGTGCCCAGCGTCACCGGCCGCATGCCCGCGCAGGTCATGCACGATATCGGGGTGCGCGCATTCGAGCTGATGAGCCGGCATGCCGCCCTGCTCAAGGACGATATCGGTCCCCGCCTCGACGCGGAATCGATCACGAAGGTCCAGGTCGAGGACCTCACCGAGGATGAGCGGCACCGTGTCGACGAATTCTTCTTCGGCCACGTCTACCCCGTCCTCACCCCGCTGGCCGTCGATCCGGCCCACCCGTTCCCGTATATCTCGGGTCTCTCGCTCAACCTCGGCGTGCTCCTGCGGTCGCCGGAGACGGGCAAGGAGTTCTTCGCCCGCGTCAAGGTTCCCCCGCGCCTGCCGCGGTTCTTCAATGTCGCCGAGGCGACCGACCGCCCCGCCGGGCGCGACGTCCCGGCCCGCTTCGTCGCCCTCGAGGACATCATCGCCGAACACCTCGGGACCCTGTTCGACGGTATGGAGATCGTCCACCATTCGACCTTCCGCGTGACCCGCAATGAGGACCTCGAGGTCGAAGAGGACGATGCGGAGAACCTCCTCAAGGCTCTGGAGAAGGAGCTGCTGCGCAGGCGTTTCGGTCCGGCCGTGCGGATGGAGATCACAGAGAACATCCACCCCCGCGTCCTCGAGATGCTCAAGGACGAACTGGGCATCCACGACTCGGAGATCTACCACCTGCCGAGCCCGCTGGACCTGTCCGGCATGTCCGATATCGCCGATGTGCCACGCGATGACCTGCACTATCCGAAGATGGTTCCACAGATGAACAAGGACCTGTCGCTGCGGGAATCCAGCGACCAGGTCGACGTCTTCGACGCGGTGGCCAGCCGGGACATCCTCCTGCACCACCCCTACGATTCGTTCTCCACGAGCGTGCAGGCTTTCCTCGAACAGGCGGCGTCGGACAAGAACGTGCTCGCGATCAAGCAGACGCTCTACCGCACCTCCGGGGATTCGCCGATCATCGACGCCCTCGTCGATGCCGCACAGGCCGGCATCCAGGTGCTCGCCGTCGTCGAGATCAAGGCCCGGTTCGACGAGGAGGCCAACATCACCTGGGCCCGCAAGCTCGAGCGCGCCGGCGTCCATGTCGTCTACGGAATCGTCGGGCTCAAGACCCATGCGAAGCTCTCCCTCGTCGTCCGTCAGGAGGCTGACGGGCTGGCCCGGTACTGTCACGTCGGCACCGGCAACTACCACCCGAAGACCGCCCGCGGCTATGAGGACTTCGGGCTGCTGACACGTGATCGGGCCGTCGCCGATGATCTGACGAAGCTGTTCAACCAGCTCTCCGGCTATGCGCCGAAGTCCGAATATTCACGGTTCCTCGTCGCCCCCAGCAATGTGCGCACCGGACTCATCGACCTCATCGACTCCGAGATCGCGATCGCACAGTCCGGCGGAGCGGGGCAGGTGCGGATCAAGGTCAACTCGATCGTCGACGAAGCCATCATCGACGCCCTCTACCGGGCATCCCAGGCCGGGGTCGCCGTCGAAGTCTTCGTCCGCGGAATCTGCGCTCTGCGCCCGGGCATCGAAGGTCTGAGCGAGAACATCACCGTGCGTTCCGTGCTCGGACGCTTCCTCGAACACTCCCGCGCCTTCGTCTTCGGCAACAACGGCGACCCGATCGTCTACATCGGTTCGGCAGATATGATGCACCGCAACCTCGACCGTCGAGTCGAAGCGCTCGTGCAGATCGTCGATGACGGTCACCGGGCGGAGATCATCGAACTCTTCGATCTCGTCTTCGCCCCGACCACCTCGGCATTCGATCTGTCCGGTGACGGCAGATGGACCCGGCGGACTCACGACGACGAGGGCAGCATCCTCGCCGACTATCAGACGGAGCTCATCCGTCGGCACCGGAAGCGTCGGCGAATCGGGGATGAGGCGTGAGCCGGTCCGAGGTCGCCTCGGCACAGGCGTCATCGCGCGTCACCGCCGATGTCCTTGCCGCCGGGGCGGTCTGCTGGAGATACGGTTCGAAAGGCCTCGAGGTGGTGCTCATCCACCGCCCGAAGTACAACGACTGGTCGTGGCCCAAGGGCAAGGTCGATCCGGGTGAGACCCTGCCGGAGGCTGCGATCCGCGAGGTCAAGGAGGAGACGGGGTTCGACATCCACCTCGGCATCCCCTTGCCGTCGGCCGAGTACACGGTCGGCAAGAACACGCTGAAGAAGGTGTTCTACTGGTCGGCCGAGGTCAAGGACGAAGCGGACTTCGCCCCGGTGAACAAGCGAGAGGTCGACACCGCCGGCTGGTTCCCTGTCGACAAGGCCCGGTCGAAGCTGACGTCCTTCGCGGACCGGGAACAGCTCGACGCGCTGGAGAAGTTCGCTGAGACGGACGCACTGCGGGCGTGGCCGCTCATCCTCGTCCGCCACGGGAAGGCGTTCCCACGTGCGAAGTGGTACGAGACAGAGCATGTGCGGCCTCTGCTCAAGCTCGGCACCCGACAGGCCATGGCATTGACCGGGCTGCTGGGAGCCTGGGGCGTGCGCAAGCTCGTCTCGAGTCCGTGGAAGCGCTGCATGGCGACGCTGACTCCGCTGTCGGCGGCGACGGGCAAGTCGATCAAGAAGGTGTCGACGCTCAGCGAGAAGGCCACCGCTGCGAACCCGGACAAGACCGCCCGCTATATCGAGAAGCTGCTGGCGAAGGGCAAACCAGTCATCTACTGCACGCACCGGCCGGTGCTGCCGACGATCTTCTCCGTCTACGCGGCTCATGCCCCGAAACGGGTAGAGGCGAAGCTGCCGAAGGACGATCCGTACCTCAAGCCCGGTGAGGTCCTCATCGCCTATGTGCGCCCCGGTCCGGTGCCGCGCATCGTCGAGATCGAACGCGTCCGCCCCATCGACAGCTGACCGAGGCGCACGACCCGCCAGCGAGCCGATTCTCAAGGTCGAGCATGCGTACTGGGCGGCCCGCCTCGGCGAACTTACACACGTACGGAACGGGCCGCCTCGGCGAGCGAATGCCGGTCCCGACAATGATCCTTTCATGAAACCGACGAAGTCTGTGATCGAGCACTCACAGCGGTTCCAACCCTTCGCCCCTCATTCACCTTCCATTCACGTTTCAACTCCTTGCACTTCACGCGTGATCCTTAGCGTGGATGACGAGCAATCGAGAACTCTCGAGCTGTGTCCACAAACATGAAAGGCATCTTCGTGAAGATGAAGCATCTCGCCCCCTCCGCTGCGATCCTCGCGGTCGGCGCCATCACCCTCTCGGCTTGCGGTGGCGGACAGTCCGCCACCGGCGAAGAGGCATCCGGCGGCAGCAGTGACCTGCAGGGCACCCTGACCGGCATCGGCGCCTCCTCGCAGAAGGCCGCGATGGATGCCTGGACAGCGGACTTCACCTCGCAGAACTCCGGCGTGACCGTCAACTACTCCCCCGACGGATCGGGTGCCGGCCGTGAACAGTTCCTCGCCGGCAACGCGCAGTTCGCCGGATCCGACGCCCACCTCGACGATGACGAGGTGAAGGCCGGAAAGGAAGCCTGCGGCGCCGACGGAGCCTACGAGTTCCCCGTCTACATCTCCCCCATCGCCGTGACCTTCAACGTCAAGGGCGTCGACGAGCTCAACCTCTCCCCCGAAACGATCGCGAAGATCTTCAAGGGCGACATCACCAACTGGAACGACAAGGCCATCAAGGCCGACAACCCGGATGCCGAGCTTCCGGACCTCAAGATCACCGCCGTTCACCGCGCCGATGACTCGGGCACCACCGAGAACTTCGCCGAGTACCTCAAGGCCACCGCCGAGAAGGACTGGGACGCCGAGGTCGACGGCAACTTCCCGAAGGAGTACGGCGGCGAGGCCGCTCAGGGCACCGACGGTGTCATCCAGACCGTCTCCGACACCGACGGAGCCATCGGCTACGCGGATGCCTCGGCCGTCGGTGAGCTCTCCACCGCCAAGGTCAAGGTCGGCGACGAGTTCGTCGAGCTCTCCCCGGAAGCCGCGACCAAGGTCGTCGACGCATCCGAGAAGGTCGAAGGCCGCAGCGAAGGCGACCTCGCCTTCGACCTGGCCCGCGACACCACCGAGTCCGGCGCCTACCCGATCGTGCTCGTCTCCTACCACCTCGTCTGCTCGTCCTACAAGGACCAGGAGACCGTGGACATGGTCAAGGCATGGGAGAAGTTCGTGGTCTCGGAAGAGGGACAGAAGTCCGCTGCCGATTCCGCCGGGTCCGCACCGCTGTCGGACGACCTGCGCAAGCAGATCGAAGAAGTCATCGACTCGATCAAGGTCGAAGGCTGATTTCAGTCTCTGACCTGGAGATATAGCCAGTCGGGAGCGGCGCAGAAGCCCTGCGCCGCTTTTCCGCGCCTGTGGAACCACCCCGGTTTCACCACAAGTCACATGAGGAGTACTTGTGCCGATCAGCACACAGACCACTGAGTCAGGCCCCACAGGGCCCGGCTCCACGCCCGAATCCGGGCAGAAGCCGCCGCAGAGTCCGGCAACTCGGCAGCAGAAGGCCGTCGTCCGACCCGGCGACCGCATCTTCTCGGCCGCCACGCTCATCGCCGGCATCCTGATCCTGGTGATCCTCGCCGGAGTCGCCCTGTTCCTTCTCGCACAGTCGAAGGACACCATCACCGCGCAGATCAGCGACCCCTCCCAGATCACCGGCGGCAAGGGCTTCTTCTCCTACGTCTGGCCGCTGGTCATCGGCACGCTCATCTCCGCGGCCATCGCACTGATCGTCGCGACTCCCTTCTCGCTGGGCATCGCGCTGTTCACCACCCACATGGCCCCGCGCAAGCTCGCTCCGGTGCTCGGCTACGTCATCGACCTGCTCGCCGCCATCCCCTCGGTCGTCTACGGCCTGTGGGGCATCGCTCTGGCCGGCAACCTCACCGGCTTCTACCTGTGGCTGTCGAAGTGGTTCGGCTGGATTCCGATCTTCGCTCCGGCCGCCGACGGCTCCGTGTCGCAGACGGGCCGCACACTGCTCACCGCCTCGCTCGTGCTCTCGATCATGATCCTGCCGATCATCACCTCGCTGACCCGCGAGATCTTCCTCCAGACCCCGCGCCTGCAGGAAGAGGCGGCGCTGGCGCTCGGCGCCACCCGCTGGGAGATGATCCGCATGGCCGTGCTGCCGTTCGGCAAGTCGGGAATCGTCTCGGCCACGATGCTCGGCCTCGGCCGCGCCCTCGGTGAGACCATGGCCGTGGCCATGATCCTCTCGCCCGGCGTCCTCACCGCCTCGCTCGTCGTCAGCGGCAACCAGACCATCGCCTCCGAGATCGCGCAGAACTTCCCCGAGGCCGCGGGACTGCGCCTGTCCGAGCTCATCACCGTCGGCCTCGTGCTCTTCGTCATCACCCTGCTGGTGAACATGGGAGCCCGCGCCATCGTCGCCCGCACCTCGGTGAAGGGAAGTTGAGACCAATGACCACCATGAACACCACCACCGAGGCGGCCGTGTCGAAACCGGCGAAGCTCACCTCCAAACAGCTCCCGAAGGCCACCCCGTGGATCGTCGCCGTCGCCTCGATCCTCGTGGCGATCGTCATCAGCTTCATCGCCTTCGGCGGCTTCAACATCCCCGTCGTGGCCGTCCTCGCCGGCCTCATCAACGCGATCGCCGTGTTCGCGGTCTCCGCGTCCTACGAAGGCCGCCGCAAGGCCGTCGACCGGATCGCGACCACCATCGTCACCTCGACGTTCGTCCTCGCATGCGTTCCCCTCATCTCGCTGCTGTGGCTGACCGTGTCCAAGGGCGGGGCCGCCATCAGCGGTGACCTGCTCACCCGCACCATGCTCGGCATGAAGGGCGTCCTCGATCAGCAGTACGTCGCCGGTGAGGCCACTCTGGCCGGCGGCTTCTACCACGCCATCGTCGGCACCGTGCTCATCACACTCGCCGCCTGCGTGATCTCGATTCCGATCGGCGTCCTCACCGCCATCTACCTCGTCGAATACTCGAACAAGAACCGCCTGGGCAAGGCGATCACCTTCCTCGTCGACGTGATGACCGGTATTCCCTCGATCGTCGCCGGTCTCTTCGCCTTCGCACTGTTCTCCACGATTGCCAACGTGCTCCTGCCCGGCGCGGCCGGAATCGCGAAGACCGGCTTCACCGCGGCCGTGGCGCTGTCGGTGCTGATGATCCCGATCGTCGTGCGCAATACGGAGGAGATCCTCCGCTTGGTGCCGATGGACCTGCGCGAGGCTTCCTACGCACTCGGCGTGCCGAAGTGGAAGACGATCGTGAAGATCGTTCTGCCCACCTCGGTGTCGGGAATCCTCTCCGGTGTCACCATCGCCATCGCCCGCGTCATCGGTGAGACGGCACCCATCATGGTCACCGCCGGGTTCGCCAAGACGCTCAACTGGAACCTCTTCTCCGGTTGGATGTCGACGCTGCCGACGTTCATCTACGACTCGCAGCTGCGCCCGGTCTCGCCGGGAGCCGCCGCCCTGGCCAGCTCGGAACGCGCCTGGGCCGCAGCCCTTGTGCTCGTCGCCCTCGTCATGGTGCTCAACCTGCTCGCCCGCATCATCGCGAAGGTGCTCGCACCGAAGGCCGGACGCTGACCGGCGACTGCCCACAGACCTCCAGACTCACCCATTTCCACGGATAGGAAACACAATGTCCAAGCAGATCGACATCAAGGATCTCGACATCTTCTACGGCGACTTCCGCGCCGTCGACGGAGTGCAGATGCAGATCAAGCCGCGCTCCGTCACCGCCTTCATCGGGCCCTCCGGCTGCGGCAAGTCCACGGTGCTGCGCACGCTGAACCGCATGCACGAAGTCATCCCCGGCGCCAGCGTCTCCGGTGAGGTCCTCATGGACGGCAATGACATCTACGGCGCCGGCGTCGACCCGGTCAACGTCCGCCGCGAGGTGGGCATGGTCTTCCAGCGGGCGAACCCGTTCCCGACGATGAGCATCAAGGAGAACGTGCTCGCCGGTGTGCGCCTGAACAACAAGCGCCTGTCGAAGACCGAGGCCGACGATCTCACCGAACGTGCCCTGCGCGGCGCGAACCTCTGGAACGAGGTCAAGGACCGCCTCAACCTGCCCGGTTCGGGTCTCTCCGGCGGTCAGCAGCAGCGTCTGTGCATCGCCCGCGCAATCGCCGTCGAACCCGAGGTCCTGCTCATGGACGAGCCGTGCTCGGCTCTCGACCCGATTTCGACCCTGGCGATCGAGGACCTCATCAACGACCTCAAGGACAAGTACACGGTCGTCATCGTCACGCACAACATGCAGCAGGCCGCTCGTGTGTCCGACAAGACCGCGTTCTTCAACATCGCCGGCACCGGCAAGCCCGGAAAGCTCATCGAGTTCAACGAGACCTCGACGATCTTCTCGAACCCGGACACGGAAGAGACCGAGAACTACATCTCCGGTCGCTTCGGATGATTTGAAGGCTCGCCCAAACGGCGGGCGCCCCTCGGGGCGGGTGCCGTCTCGGCGGCGCATGCCTCTATAATCGGCGGCGCATGCCTCTATAAGTGGTCGTTCTGGTCACGCTCTGCTCAGCGGAACGTGACCAGAACGACCACTTTGCGTTGGCAGGTCCGCCGGACGCGACTTCGGGCGGTAGGGCACTCGCGCAGAGTCGCCTCGGGGATCGCGCAGGGCGCTGGCAGGTCGGTCGTCACGTCACCCTGAACGCGCGCAGTGAGTTGCCTCCGCAGACGACCTCATGGTCTTCCCGACAACACATCGGCGATATATCGTTACATATCGTCAGGGCAGTGAACTTCGTGCAATCAGCGGGGTACTGCGGTGTCATCAGACCAGGGAGGTCATCATGAACGAGCCATTCACCCACGGAAGCTCCCATCACCGAGGCGGCGACCGGGGCAGCGCTAGCATCTGGGAGGCGTTCGAGCAGCTGCGCTCATCCTTCGCCCCCAAACAGCCTGCCCGCATGAACCGCGGTGACGTCCGTGCCGGAATCCTCTCGCTGCTGGCAGAGGCCCCGATGCACGGATACCAGATCATCCAGGAGATCGAGGAACGCAGCGGCGGCAGCTGGAAGCCCAGCCCCGGGTCGGTCTATCCGACGCTGCAGCTGCTCACGGACGAGGGTCTCATCAATGCGGAGCCGTCGAGCGGACGCAAGACCTATTCCCTCACCGAGGCGGGACGCGAGCACGTCGAGGCCGACTCCGATTCCGCCGCCCCGTGGGAATCGGTCGGCAGGAGAGAGACTCCGCGCGCGGCCACACTGGCCAAGGCCGGGGTCGAGTTGGCACAGGCCGCCGCTCAGGTCGGACGTTCGGGCAGCAAGGAGCAGGTCGCAGAGGCGGTCACCGAGCTGGAAGAGACCAAACGCAGGCTGTATTCGATCCTCGCTCGGGACTGAG